>ODAJ014758424.1_pt1 | contig 22094 bp, 20 predicted proteins | sample 1539241 | NCBI WGS metagenome assembly ODAJ01 (sample SAMN02144231, study PRJEB22623) | gut metagenome | biome: sheep rumen | host: Ovis aries | place: New Zealand | reverse complement strand
ACCATCGACATCTTCAATGCCGACGGAACCATCTCCGAGCAGTCGCCGCTCTACGTCGGCATGGACCGTATGGACTGCCGCAAGCAGATTGCCAAGGACCTCCAGGAAGCAGGACTGATGGAGCGCATCGAGGACTATACTAATAAGGTGGGCTACTCTGAGCGCAACCCAGACACCGCCATCGAGCCGCGCCTGTCACTACAGTGGTTCCTGAAGATGAAGCACTTTGCCGACATCGCCCTGCCACCAGTGATGAACGACGAGCTGAAATTCTATCCCGCCAAATACAAGAACACCTACAAGAACTGGCTGGAAAACATCCAGGACTGGTGTATCTCCCGCCAGCTGTGGTGGGGACACCGCATTCCTGCCTACTATTATGACGACCAAGACAATTACGTCGTAGCAGAGACAGCCGAGCAGGCACTGGAGCTCGCACGCGAGAAGAGCGGCAACGCCAGCCTTCAGCTCTCCGACCTCCGTCAGGATGAGGATGCGCTGGACACGTGGTTCTCAAGCTGGCTGTGGCCTATCTCCCTCTTCGACGGCATCAACAATCCCGGCAACGAGGAGATCAAGTACTACTACCCCAGCTCTGTGCTCGTGACAGGTCCGGATATCATCTTCTTCTGGGTGGCCCGTATGATTATGGCTGGCTATGAGTACATCGGCGACATGCCGTTCAGAAATGTCTATTTCACAGGTATCGTCCGCGACAAGCTTGGCCGCAAGATGTCGAAGTCACTCGGCAACTCGCCTGATCCCATCGAGCTCATCGAGAAGTTCGGTGCCGACGGTGTGCGCATGGGTATGATGCTCTCTGCACCTGCAGGCAACGACATTCTCTTCGACGAGGCACTCTGCGAACAGGGACGTAACTTCAACAACAAGATATGGAATGCCTTCCGCCTCGTGAAGAGCTGGAAAGTGGCTGACATCGAGCAGCCTGAGACGGGCAAGATTGCCACAGCATGGTTTGAGGCCAAGCTGCGCCAGACCAATGCCGAGGTGGAAGACCTCTTCAAGAAGTACCGTATCTCCGAAGCCCTGATGGCTGTCTATAAGCTCTTCTGGGACGAGTTCTCAAGCTGGTACTTGGAGATGGTGAAGCCCGCCTACGTGAATGGTGAGGCGCAGCCTATCGACAAGCAGACCTACGACAAGACACTGGAGTTCTTTGATATCCTGCTGAAGATGCTGCATCCGTTCATGCCGTTCATCACCGAAGAGCTCTGGCAGCACCTCTACGACCGCAAGGAGGGAGAGAGTATCATGCGCGACAACCTGACGCTACCCGCACCCACTAGCGACGATGAAAAACTGGCAGCCCAGATTGAAAGCGTGAAGCAGATTGTGTCTGGTGTACGTATGGTACGTTCTTCGAAGAACATCGCACCAAAGGAGCAACTGGAGTTGCAGGCTGTCGGCAAGAACGACTACGAGCCGTTCAACACCGTCATCACTAAGATGGCCAACCTCAACGCCATCAATATTGTCGCCGAGAAGGACGCGACCGCCTCTGCCTTCATGGTAGGTACCGACGAGTTTGCCGTCCCCCTGGGTAACATGATCGACGTCGAGGCTGAAATCCAGAAGATGGAGGCCCAGCTCCAACACCTCGAAGGATTCCTGGCAGGTGTGAAGAAGAAACTCTCCAACGAGCGTTTCGTGGCAAATGCCCCTGAAGCCGTCGTTGCACTGGAACGCAAGAAGCAAAGTGACTCAGAGGAGAAGATCGCTGCCCTGAAGGAGTCGATTGCTGCCCTGAAGAAGTAATACCATTGTTTCGGATTAATACACATAAACCAACGCGAACAATGAAAAGAGTATTCACTTACATGACAGTCTTTGCCGCCATTGCCATGATGACATTGGTGACGAGCTGCAAGAAAAATGAAAAGGATCCTTTTGATGTCGCAACCGGTATTATTGCAAAAGACTGGCAAGGCTATCTTCAGGACCAGAAAGAGAACGGCTCCGATTGGAAAGACATGGACCGTACCAAGATCATCATCCACTTTGAAAAGACCGGGGAGACTCCATTCCAAGGTATTGGCTATCAGCTGGAACTGGAAGACGACGGCAACGTGAAGGACAAGAACAAATTCAAGTGGTATATCAGCAGCGACCGTATCGACATCGACTACGATACCTGGAGCGATGTCTTTATCGAGTACAACAATGATGGATTCCAAGTTGACGCCACCCGGTTCAAAGGTGAGATGCATGATGGCAAACAGCACAGATACCTGTTCGACCTGACCCCGACACCTGCTATCGACTGGACCAAGTATTTCTCAAAATGATATAGGCTGATTCGATAAAGAAAAGCGAGACACTCAACACCGAGTATCTCGCTTTTCTTTTTTTGTTGATTCCTCTGAACACCTTACCTGATGCGATCCATCGAACGGACAAGTTTCTCGTCGGCATTGATGGCGTGACGCGCCATCAGGTAGAGGATGCAAGCAATGGCAGGAAAGACTGCTGGCCATGAAGGACGGAAATCAACCGTTCCCCAGGACTTATCCCCCGCCGTCTGTCCGACGACGAAGAAACAGACATACCATCCTACGATCAACATGGCGTTGAAGAGACAGAACAATGCCTGCATCTTACGATTGCGATACAGGAAAATCGTATAGGTGCCGATGGCCGTCGTAGGCAACAGCACCGCAAAGAGTGGCCATGTATCAAAGTGATGCTTGCCCAGCGGATCGGTAAACCACAGGTTATACACCCGTGAGACCTCAAGGCCCGCAGCCTTGAAGGAACCTATCTGCATACAAAGACATATGACGGTCATAATAATGGCCGCCAAGATATAAAGTGTCTGTTTTCGCTGAATCATGTCACGCTGATGGTTAGTTCTCCTCGGAAGAGGTCTCGCGAGACGGGTCACGCCAATAGATCTTATCCTCTATAAATTCCTGTGTGGCAAGGAGGGTCGGCTTCGGCAGTTTCTCATAGTAGCGCGAAATCTCAATCTGTTCACGATTCTCAAACACCTCCTCGAGGCTATCGTTATAAGAAGCAAACTCTGCCAGTTTCTTGCTCAGGTCTTCCTTGATCTGAACACTGATCTGGTTGGCGCGCTTTGCGATAATAGCAACACTCTCATAGATATTATCTGTATCACGACAGAGATCCATGATGTTGCGGGTTACGGTATTAACCGGTGCTTTTGATTTCTTGTAATCCATATTTTAATCTTTAATGACTTTTTTACACTTTGCGATATACTTCTCGGCAGTAGCCACATTCTTCGACTCAGGAAACTCGTTGATGAAGCCATAGCACTCATCTTCTGCGTCACGATAACGTTCCAGGCGCTTCTCTTGAGTACTGTTCTCTGCCAATTGGAACTTACTCTTCATGATAAGTACCATGAACTCCTCACGCAAGCTACAGTAAGGATAGGACTTTAGCGCATTCTGCGCCGTGATGATGCTGGCATTGTAGTTACTCTCGTCGTTAGAGTTGATATTGCCGAAATAGCCACCGAGGTTATAGTATAGTTCTGCAGAGAGGTACTCCTTCTGTATCAGCTTGTCGTAGAGTTCATACAGGCGCTCCTGGGCTCTCGCACGAAGTTTGGAGTCGGGAAAGAGATCCATGAACTGCTGGTAGGCGCTGATGGCGCCATTCGTAGGCGACTGGTCGAGACGCGGCTCGGGTGAACTCTGATAGAGCGATTGCCCTACGTAAAAAGCTGCGGGCTCGGCATAGATGCCACGCGGATAGCTGGAGCCATATTTCTTGAAGGTCTCAGAAGCTGCCTGATAGTCCTGATTGTTGTATTGCGCCATACCCAGCATGTAGAGACACTCCTGCGCCTCATCAGTGCCTTTTTTCATCGTCACCAGTTCTTCCAACAGCGTGACGGCATGATTGAACTGACCACGGGCAAAGAACTCCTTGGCATACTCATACTTGGCTTCCTGGTCGCCATACTTATAGACAGCATTAAATTCTGACGCACAACTGCACATCAGGATAGCAATGCTTGAGAGTATAATGATACCTTTCTTCATATCGGGGTGCAAAGTTACATAATTTTCTTCACGCACGACGCGTATGAGGCTGATTTTTTGAAAAAATTAATAATATTACTGAGAATATGAGCTTTTTTATAGCCTACGCTTGGTTTTTTGCGTGCTTATTCGTATCTTTGCACCTTGTTATGGGAAAATTCATACTTACATCAGAATACAAGCCTACGGGAGACCAGCCAGAGGCAATACGGGAATTGGTAGAAGGTCTGGATCGCGGTGACAGGGCACAAGTACTGCTTGGTGTCACGGGATCAGGCAAAACCTTTACGATGGCAAATGTGATAGCACAGCATAACCGCCCCACGCTCATCCTAAGCCATAACAAGACGCTGGCTCATCAGCTTTATATGGAGATGAAGGAATTCTTTCCAAAGAATGCTGTAGAGTATTATGTCAGCTATTATGACTACTATCAGCCTGAGGCCTATCTGCCAGCGACAGATCTGTATATCGAGAAAGACCTCGCCATCAACGACGAGATTGACAGACTGAGGCTTTCAGCTGTCTCCAACCTCCTTTCTGGCAGAAACGACGTTGTCGTAGTTTCATCCGTATCCTGTATCTATGGTATGGGTAGTCCTGTTGCCTTGCAGGAGAATGTCATCGAACTGCATGTCGGTCAGAAGCTAGACCGCAACGCACTGTTAAGAAAATTAGTACAGTCACTCTATGTCAGGAACGACCTTGACCTGCAACGTGGCAATTTCCGCGTGAAAGGTGACACCGTCGATGTGGCAATGGCCTATAGCGAGGTCGTGCTGCGCATTACCTTCTGGGATGACGAGATTGATGCCATCGAGGAGGTGGATGCCGTCACATACGACCGCCTCGCACGTTTCGAAGAATACAAACTCTACCCTGCCAACCTCTTCATGACCTCACAGGAACAGACAAACATCGCCATCCACGACATTCAGGACGACCTGACGAAACAGGTGGCCTTTTTCGAGGAGATGGGAGACCCTATCAAAGCGCAACGCATCAAGGAGCGTGTGGAATACGACATGGAGATGATCAAGGAATTAGGCCACTGCTCAGGCATTGAGAACTATAGCCGCTACTTCGACGGACGCAAGGCTGGCGAGAGACCATACTGTCTGCTCGACTTCTTCCCAAAGGACTATCTGATGATTATCGACGAAAGCCACGTCTCGGTGCCACAGATTGGAGCGATGTATGGCGGTGACCGCAGCAGAAAGACCAACCTCGTAGAGTATGGTTTCCGCCTGCCTGCCGCATTCGACAACCGTCCGCTCCGCTTTGAGGAGTTTCAGGAAGCCGTCAACCAAGTCATATATGTCAGTGCGACACCAGCAGACTTTGAACTAGCAGAAGCAGAAGGTGTGGTGGTGGAACAGGTGATTCGTCCGACAGGACTGCTGGATCCGGAAATAGAGGTGCGACCCAGTGAAAACCAGATCGACGACCTGATGGACGAAATTCTGACGCGCAGCCACCGCAATGAGCGCGTACTCGTGACAACGCTCACCAAGCGTATGGCAGAGGAACTTACTGAATATTTGTTAGATCATGGTGTGAGGACCAACTACATTCACAGCGAGGTGAAGACGCTGGAACGCGTACAGATTCTCAACGACCTCCGTCAGGGTGTCTATGACGTACTGGTAGGCGTGAACCTGCTGCGTGAGGGACTGGATCTGCCGGAAGTGTCACTTGTCGCCATCCTCGATGCCGATAAGGAAGGTTTCCTCAGAAACCACCGCAGCCTGACACAGACCGCAGGACGTGCAGCACGCAACGTCAACGGCAAAGTCATCATGTATGCCGATACCATTACAGCCTCTATGCAGCGCACTATCGACGAGACCCGGCGCCGCAGGGAGAAACAGATCAAGTACAATGCAGATCACCATATCACACCGAAGCAGATCGTGAAGAACATCAGTCCGACGGCACTCCAGCAAGAGAACCGTCCGGACGTAAAGGAACTGCGTCGCGCCATCGCGCCAGAGGCATCTGGCATGCTGGCTGCAGACCCAATAGTAGAGCGCATGACAAGACCGCAGCTTGAGAAGAGCATCCAAGAGACAAAACGCCTGATGCAGGAGGCTGCCAAGCGCCTTGACTTCCTGCAGGCTGCCCAATACCGCGATGAAATTATCAGACTGGAAAAGGAACTTGAACTGAAATAAAGCTAAAAGGAATGGGGCAAAAAAGTGAAAAAATGACAAAATGCATGTTAATCCGTGTAATCCGTGCCTGATTCTAGATTATTATTCGTAATTTTGCCCGAGATTTAAATACTTACTCAAATGAAAAAATTATTGTGCATATTACTGACACTGCTGCCCATGATGGCTGCGGCACAGGACAATACCTGGGAGCGTATCAACGTCGAGCCCGAACAGAAAGACAATCCAAATGCCAAGTATCTGAAAGAAGATGCCGTGCAGGAGGTTGACGGCAAGGTCTGCTGGACCAAGACAATCAATGCCCCAGGCAAGACAGGCAAACAGATATACGACATCCTGCTGGCACAGCTGGAGAAGATGACCGCCGAACCAAATCAGGTAAAGAACAGCGTCGTTGCCGTCAAAGATGAGGATGCCCTCCAACTTGGTGCCGTTTTCCACGAATGGCTGGTATTCAAGAGTGCGGCATTGTCACTCGACCAGACACAGTTCAACTACCAGATTATTATCAGCTGCTTCGACGGCAAGGCCGACGTGAAGCTGACGCGTATCACCTACGACTACGATGTGAATCGCAAGCCCATCCGCTATATCGCAGAAGAATGGATCACAGACAAGTATGCCGTTAATAAAAAGCGCACGAAGCTCTACCCCATTTCCGGCAAGTTCCGCAGGAAGACCATCGACCGCAAGGATTTCATATTCAACAAGTTCGAGACACTGCTTAACGAGAAACAATGAGCAAGGACCAAATTCGCAATTGGCTGAATATCATCTTCATGATTATGGCTGTCGTTGGGGTTATCTACTACCTCACCAAGGATCGTATGACAGGCACCTACATCATTCTGATTGCCATGTGCTTCAAGATTGCGGAATCATCTTTGAGAATGATTAAATGAAAGCAAGACAGATACTGCTGCTGATGTGGATACTGACCGTGACTAATGTCACGGCTCAGGACACCTATAACCAGATCGACGAGATGGGCAATATCACCCAGCGATCGGAAAACAACAATTTCAACAAGCACAACAACGACACCACGCGCAACAAGGAGATACCCAAGGGACTCTATGTATGGACGATTGACAGGAAATTCGGCGATGTAATTCCCGCCGTCCCCGACACCCTGCCCCACCTATTTATGAACACCACGTTCAATAACGGTATATATGGCGAATACAACAATACCGGCAGCAACTACACCTCCCGACTGAGCCGTATCTTCATCAACCGTGCAGCAACGCCCGATCATTTCATCTTTACACAGCCTTACAGCTTCACTGAAAAGCGCCCTGAGACTTTCCTTTTCATGAATACGCTGTCGCCCTTCACAAATATCGAATACGACAACTGCGGCGACAAGACTAACGGAGAGGACCACATCGATGCCAAATTCGCCGTGAATGCCGGCAAACGGATAAACGTCGGTTTCGACCTTGACTATGCCTATGCCCGCGGCTATTACAGCCATCAGAACCTGTCGCATTTCAACGGTACGCTCTTCGGGTCATATCTCGGCGACCGCTACAACATGCACGTCTTCTTCAATGCTGGCCACAGGAAAGTGACAGAAAACGGCGGCATCGAAGACGACAATCGTATTACGCACCCGGAATCGTTTCAGGACAATTACGCTGAGAATGAGATGCCTACAATACTCCACGACAACTGGAACCGAAACGATCATCAGCACCTGTTCCTCACCCACCGCTATAACATTGGCTTCTATCGCAAGGTCAAGATGACTGAGGCAGAAATCAAAGCCCGTCAGTTTGCCTTAGAGTCGAAGAAAGAAAAGGAAGAGAAGGAACAGCAGAAGCAAGAAGGCAAGGACGGCAAACCCTCCAGGCAAAAGGCTGAGCAGCGAAAACCCACAGGCCGCCCGGACAATGCAAAAATCATGGGAGCTGAGCCCAAGAAAGACTCCCTCGCTGTCGCAGCTATTGACACGACACGCATCAAGGTGGATGGTCAGGCAGCCATCGACAGCCTGAATCGCGCACAAGCTATTCAGGACTCTATCGATGCCACTATGAAGAAGGTTTATGTACCAGTCACAAGCATCTTCCATACGTTTGAGTGGAATAATGACGCACATATCTATCAGTCGTATTACACGCCTAATAAATATTACAAGAACACCTACTACAAACAAGGACCGGAATACGGCAACGACTCCATCTACGATCAGGTGAGAGCCACGCAGATGAAGAACACGGTAGGCCTTGCCCTGCTGGAAGGATTCAACAAATACGTGAAGGCCGGCCTGAAAGGCTTCGTCACCTTCGATCACGTCAACTACCGCATGCCGGACACGCTCGGCAACGTGGGCTATCTGACGGACTGGTCGGAGAACAGCATCAGCCTTGGTGGCGAACTGAGCAAGACACAAGGCAGAACCCTGCATTTCAAGCTCAGGGCAGAGACCTGGGCAGTCGGTCCCTATGCCGGACAACTGAAGCTCGACTTCAATACCGACGTGAACTTTGCACTCCTGGGCGACACCATGCGTCTGGCAGCCAACGCTTTCTTCCATCGCCAGGCACCTGTCTTCCTACAGAAACGCTTCCATTCAAAGCACATCTGGTGGGACGATGATGACAAGAGCATGGAGACGCGAACTCACATTGAGGGAAATTTCAGCTATGAGAAAACAAACACAAGGCTGCGCGTTGCCATCGACGAGATACAGAACTACATCTATTATGGCATGAGCTACGACTACTCGACAGACGGTCGCACCAATATGACAGCTGGCGTGTTTCAGGAGACAGGCAATATCAACATCCTGACAGCCCAACTGCATCAAAACTTCCGCTTAGGACCGCTCAACTGGGAGAATGTCATCACTTACCAGAACAGTAGCAACCAAGATGTGCTACCGCTACCCACATGGAACTTCTTCACAAACCTCTACCTGAAATTCAAGATTGCAAAAGTGCTGGGCGTGGAACTGGGAGCCGATGCAACCTATTTCACGAAATACTACGCCCCAGACTTCTGTCCGATGATCAATCAGTTCGCCGTACAACAGAATGAAGCCAGTCGCGTCGAGCTGGGCGGCTATCCCTTCATCGACGTCTATGCCAATATGGTATTGAAAGGCGTGCGCTTCTTTGTGATGATGACTCACGTGAACCACGGATCTGGTAACCGTATGTCCTTCCTCGCCCCCCACTACCCCACGAACAGCAACGTGCTGCACTTAGGTGTATCGTGGAACTTCTTCAACTAAGCTATATCAGCAACAGGCCGATACTGACGCAAAGGCCGTAGATAAAGATATTACGCGCTGTTTCTCCCAAGCAGAGATTCAGCGCTTTTCCTTGGTAGATACGCTTAATCTTCAAATAGGTAAGCACATGCAGCAGCAGATAGAGGAAAGGGAACAGGAAAGCCAGCAAATGGCCGTTCATCCAAAACGTACCACCCAGGATGACAGCTCCGATGCCAACCCCCAGATAAAGCTGCAAACCAGCCTTCTCCCCCAGCTTCACGATAATGGTATTCTTGCCTGCCAACCGATCGTTATCACGGTCACGGAAGTTGTTCACGATAAGCAGGGCGTCAATCACCATACCACAAGCCAGCGAAGCGAGGAACACCTGCCACGTACAAGTATGCAGCTGCACATAGTACGTGCAGCAGACGGGCACGATGCCGAAGAACACCAGCACCAGAAGATCGCCCAGCCCCTGATAGGAAAAAAACGTCGTGTAAAGGAAGGCAAACACCACACAGAGCACACCGATCAGAATCATTTCAAGACCACCGTACCAGGCTAACGGCAATCCGATGACGCAGGCGACACACGTTGTTGCAGCGATTGCCCGCTTCATGGAATCGAGCTTCACCCACCCCTGTGCACAGGCACGACGCGGTCCCAGTCGCGTCTCCGCATCGTCAGTACCATTGGCAAAATCGAAGAAGTCATTGATAAAGTTTGCATCGATCTGCATAGCAAACGAGAACAGCAGGCACAACAGCGCTGCTGTCCAGCTGAACACGTCAACGTCATAGAACTGTTTCGCATCCGTATAGGCAAGTGCGACACCAATCATCACAGGCACAGCAGCACCCGTTAGCGTCTTCGGACGGGCTGCCAGCAGCCAAGCCTTTACGGAATCTGTCTTGATTTTCGTCTCTTCCATCACTATTTTTCTGAAATTTCTTGCAAAAGTAATCAGTTTTTCGTATATTTGCAAAAATATTCGCCACTTTTTATGATTAGCAACAGCCCAAGCCTGGATTTAGTGGAGTTCGTCGAGACCCAAATCCTGCCCAGATATGCCGAATTCGACCGTGCTCACAATCTGGAGCACGTCACCCGAGTCATCCGCAATTCGCTCGAGCTCGTCAGGAGTACAGGAGCCGACATCAACATGGTCTATGTCATCGCAGCCTACCACGATCTGGGCATGTCGGGCCACAGAGCCGACCATCATCTTCGTGGCGGGAAGATCCTCGCCGCCGATGCCAGGCTAAAGAAATGGTTCTCACCAGAACAAATCAAGATTATGAAGGAAGCCGTAGAAGACCACCGTGCCTCCGCCAGCCGTGCACCACGCAGCATCTACGGCAAGATTGTGGCCGAAGCCGACAGGGATATCGACAGCGACACCGTGTTCCGACGCACCATCCAGTTCGGGCTCAGCAACTATCCGGAACTCGACAGAGAGGGTCACTGGAAACGATTCCAGGAGCACATGCATAACAAGTATTCGAAGGATGGCTATATCCGGCTGTGGATTCCAAACTCACCGAACGCCAAAAGGCTGAATGCACTGCGCGACATCATCGCCCAGCCAGAGCAGCTACGCAAGGAGTTTGAACGCCTGTTCGACGATGAGAACAAGCAGGAAGCGCCCGGCACTACCTGAGATACATATAATAGATGTATGCGAGGACTGCCACCAGAACCAGTGTAACAACAGTACGCACCATGCACGACGCCACGCGTTTGATAATCAGAAACGCAATGATAATCGCCACAAGCACGGCGATGTAATAGCCAACATTCTCCATTTATTTAAACATTTTTCTAAATTCAACAGGTATCGGCGTCTCGAATTCCATCGGCTCGCCCGTCACGGGATGATGGAAGCAGAGCAGCCACGCATGGAGACAGAGACGATGCAGCGGGTCATCTCCATTGCCGTACTTGGGATCACCGCAGACGGGATGTCCCATGTCTGCCGAATGTACGCGAATCTGATTCTTGCGTCCTGTCTCCAGTTTGAACTCCACCAAAGAGTGCTCCGTCGTACGCCCCAGCACATGATAATGTGTTACTGCATATTTTCCACCGTTATCAACTGGAGACGAATAGGTCACATATGCCTTATTATCCTTCAGCCAATTGGCGATAGTACCCTCATCATTTTCCATCTCACCAGAGCAGACAGCCACATAGCGACGGTCATAGACGATATCGTGCCAGTTGTGTTCCAGTATCTGTTCGGTCTCCATATCCTTCGCATAGACCATCAGTCCGCTGGTGTCACGATCCAGGCGATGCACAACGTGAGCCGTACATTTCTGACGTGACTTCTTGAAATAGTCATCCAGCACAGACTTCACGTTCAGCGACGAATGGCCTGCCGCCATTGAGAGGATGCCGATGGCCTTTTCAACAACAATCAGCCACTTGTCTTCGTAAACTATTTTCACATACCGGCTCTTAAAGCCCTGCTGGTTGCGCTTTGTCTTCGAGACCGCAACCTTCATGCCGCGCTCCAGCGGGAAATCGAACTGCGAGACGGTCTTGCCGTCCACCTTGATGCCCCTTCCCTGTAAAGTTGCTTTGATTTTCGACTTCGACTGCGGCACGTTCGCCAGCAGCCATTCCAGCAGCGGCAATGGTTCCGCCACCGTGTAGTGTTCGTAGTCACCCTCCCGGTTATAGCCTGCGTTATATCTCATCCTAATCCTTATTTCTCGATTTGACGCCGCAAAGTTACGAAAAACTGAGAGAAATACAAAAGGAAAACCTGTTTTTCTTTTCATTTCCGAGTACCAGTAACTTCGGCAGAGCCAAAGTTACGAAAAAGTCTGTAACAAAAGACGGAATTTGGAGAATCAACGCAGAATGACCGTAAATAAAAGGACTGAACCAAGAAATATCTAACGCTGTTCTACAATTTAGATTGAGATCAATAGTCGCGCCACGCCTGGGTGGTCATGCCCGTCATGCGCTTGAAGTATTTACAGAAGAAAGAGGGATTAGGGAAATTCATCTCGTCTGCTATCTGCGCCACACTCTTATTGGTGTGGCGCAGTTCTACTTTTATGCGTGTGATCAGTGCGCGGTCTATCCACTCTTTGGCGGTAATGCCGCTCGTCTGACGGACGACGGTTCCCAGATAGCGTTCTGTCAGACACATACGCTCAGCATAGAAACTGATACGATGCTCACGCAATGCATTCTGATTGACCAGATAGATAAATCGGTCGAAGATAGTCTGTTCGCGGCTCATGGTTGTCTGCAGGCGATTGTAGTGCTGGCGATAAAGTCCGTCGTAGTGATACATCTGCGCAGCCACGAGACTGCTGACGGTCTGACGGTTGTAGTCCTTCTGATGAACAAGATGCCACAATGTGTCAACGATATTGCGAGCTGTCGTGATGTCGGCTTCAGAAACCGGTAGCTGGAAATCACGCTGGGTGCCATTAAAGGCAGTAGGCATCTGACCTGGCGGAAACGGCATCGGAAACTCCGCCGACAGACCGAAGCCATAGATTTCAAAATCAGGCGTGAAACTGATAGGGTTGATGACAGAACCTGGCCCAATAAACATGAGTGTGCCACTGTTGACGGTTTTCTCAACAAGGTTGATGTTGACGCGTATTTGCCCCTTCATGATGATACCGAGCCGATAGTCGTCGATGGAGAAAGGCGGCTTTTGCTGGGTGACAAGCTGGAATACCTGCGGGTCGCCGTGAATGACAGCCAGTTCCCTGTTGATGAAAATGTGTTCACGAACATGCGACAGATGCGGTTCAAAGATGTCGCGCATCCTTGAGAAGTTCATCAGCTTTGGTTCTTTATCCATACCCTTTTCGTCTTGAATTATGACGCAAAGATAATGGATTTCGGCGAATTATGGTAATCTTTACGCCAAAAACATACAAAAAGAACATTATTACATTCCGAAAGATAGCAATAGAAAGCGGAAAAGAACGTAACTTTGCACCCAGTAACAAACAAAACAACAATTGAAATGAAAAGACTTGTATGTTTATTATTGTCTGCAGCTGCCCTTTCGGGCATTCAGGGACAAACACTCGACGAATGTCAGCAGGCAGCAGAGAGGAACTATCCCCTGATCCAGCGGATGGACCTGATACGGCAGACAACAGACCTGACGGTCAAGAACATCCAGAAGGGTTGGCTGCCACAGGTGTCGGCTTCGGCACAGGCGACCTACCAGAGCGACGTGACAGCCTTCCCCGAACAGATGCAGGCCATGTATCAGCAGATAGGCATCGACATGAAGGGACTGAAGAAAGACCAGTACCGCGTGGGCATCGACGTACAGCAGACAGTCTTCGACGGTGGTGCCATCAGGCATCAGAAAGCGGTGGCGCGACAACAAGGCAGTGTGGAGGCTGCTCAGAACGAGGTCAATATATATAATGTACGCAAGCGCGTCAATGAGCTATACTTCGCCCTTCTGCTGCTCGACGATCAGATACAGTTGAAGCGCGACCTTCAGACACTGCTGGACGGAAACGAGCAGAAGCTGGCCTCAATGTTCAAACGTGGAACGGCGGCGGAGAGCGACTACCAGAACGTAAAGGCCGAAAGACTGAATGTGGTGCAGCAGCTGACCAGCCTGACATCACAGCGACAGACAGTAACAAGGATGCTCAGCGTGTTTTGCGGCATCGAGATAATAGCCCCCGCCAAGCCTGATGCCGTGAGCACAAACCGAGGGAACAACCGTCCGGAGCTTCGGCTGATAGACTCACAGATCCAACTGGCCAATGCCCAGGAGAAAGCCCTCAACGCCGCGCTGCTGCCGAAACTGGGTGTCTTCGCACAAGGCTTCTACGGCTATCCTGGCTACAATATGTTCGAGGACATGATGCGCAGCCGATGGTCGCTTAACGGCATGATCGGCGCCCGTCTCTCCTGGAACATCGGCGCCCTCTACACTCACAAGAACAACAAGGCGAAGCTGCAACTCGCGCGACAGACGGCTGAAAACAACCGCGAGGTGTTCCTCTTCAACACCAACCTTGAGGAAATCCAGCAACGCGAAAGCATCGACCGCTACCGCAAACTGATGGCAGACGACGAGGAGATCATCCGACTCCGCTCGCAAGTACGCAAGGCTGCCGAGTCGAAACTGGCACACGGCATCATCGACGTAAACGACCTGCTGCGCGAGATCAATGCAGAGAATGCCGCTCGCCTGCAGCAGTCGATGCACGAGATAGAGATGCTCAAGAAGATTTACAACCAAAAGTACACAACAAATAATTGACGACGATATGCAAAAGCTATTAATGTTGGCAGGTGCCGCCCTGATGCTTGGCGCTTGCGGGAACAAAGAGAAAGAGTTTGATGCCACAGGCACGTTCGAGGCAACCGAGATCACCGTGTCTGCCGAACAGAGTGGTGCTTTGATGACCTTCACAGTCAATGAAGGCGACAACATCACCCAAGGACAAGAAATCGGACTCATAGACACTACCCAGATATGGCTTAGAATCCAACAGCTGAATGCCACCAAGGAAGTGTATCAGAGCCAGAAGCCCGACCTGGAAAAACAGATTGCAGCCACCCGACAGCAGTTGGCAAAGGCCCAGACTGAACAGCGCCGCTATCAGGAGCTGGTGGCCGACGGGGCTGCCCCCGGCAAGCTGCTCGACGATGCCACATCGCAGGTGCAGGTGCTCCAGCGTCAGCTCGACGCACAGATATCTTCGCTCTCGACCAACACCCGTGCCCTCGACAAGCAGATGGCCGCTACTGACATCCAGGCAAGTCAGCTCTACGATCAGCTCAAGAAGTGTCACGTGACCGCTCCCATCAGCGGCAACGTACTGGAGAAATACGTAGAACAGGGTGAATTCGTGGCCGTAGGCAAGCCGTTGCTGAAGGTAGCCGACACCGAGCACATGTTCATCCGCGCCTACGTGACCTCGGCTCAGTTGCAAACCGTCAAGGTAGGACAGAAAGCCAAAGTGCTTGCCGACTATGGCGACGGTCAGAAGAAGGAATACGAGGGAACAGTCAGCTGGATCAGCAGCCGCTCGGAGTTTACGCCCAAGACCATCCTGACCGATGACGAACGGGCCGACCTTGTGTATGCCGTAAAGGTGGCTGTCCGAAACGACGGCTTTGCCAAGATCGGCATGTATGGAGAAGTGAAGTTTAGTGAAAATTGAAGAATTGAAGAACTGAAGAGTTGAAGAATTGAATTGGGAATTATGGAGGCAATAGAAGTTTGTCACGTCTCAAAGTCATACGGGAAGGTCCGCGCACTCGACGACGTCTCGTTCTCCGTCGGCAAGGGCGAGGTGTTCGGGCTGATAGGCCCCGACGGTGCGGGCAAGACCTCGATGTTCCGCATCCTCTGCACGCTGCTGCTGCCCGATCAGGGTACGGCGTCGGTCGATGGCTACGACACCGTGCGCCAGATGAAGGAGATACGGCGGCGAGTAGGCTATATGCCTGGCCGGTTCTCGCTCTATCAGGACCTGACCATACAGGAGAACCTCGAATTCTTCGCCACACTCTTCGGCACGACCGTCGATGAGGGCTACGATAGTATCAAGGCCATCTACTCGCAGATAGAACGGTTCCGCGACCGTAAGGCAGGAGCGCTGTCTGGCGGCATGAAGCAGAAGCTGGCACTCTGCTGTGCGCTGGTCCACAGTCCGAGCGTGCTGTTCCTCGACGAGCCGACAACGGGTGTTGACCCCGTGAGCCGCAAGGAGTTCTGGGACATGCTGGGCACGCTGAAGGAACGCAGCATCACCATCGTGGCCGCCACACCCTATCTCGACGAAGTGAGGCGCTGCGAACGGGTGGCCTTCCTGGATCACGGTCAGCTGCGGGGCATCGACACGCCGGAGGTCATCCTCGACCGCTTCAAGGATATCTTCAACCCGCCAGGCATCGTCCACGACAAGAGTGTTGCGGTAAAAGAGGAGAACGTGATCGAGGTGCAGCATCTGGTGAAGGCCTTCGGCACGTTCCACGCTGTCGATGATATCTCGTTCAGCGTGAAGCGGGGCGAAATATTCGGATTCCTCGGTGCCAACGGTGCCGGCAAGACAACCGCGATGCACATGCTGACAGGACTGAACCAGCCCACCAGCGGCACAGGGACAGTCGTGGGCTACGACATCCGCACTGAGCACGAACAGATCAAGAAGCACATCGGCTACATGTCGCAGAAGTTCTCACTCTATGAGGACCTGACCGTTGCGGAGAACATCCGTCTCTTTGCGGGTATCTACGGAATGAACGACAAAGAGATAGCACGCAAGACCGACGAGTTGCTGGAGCGCCTGCAGTTTGCTGAGCACAAGCACGACCTCGTGGCGTCGCTACCCCTGGGCTGGAAACAGAAGCTGGCCTTCTCGGTGTCCATCTTCCACGAGCCGGGCGTAGTGTTCCTCGACGAGCCTACCGGCGGCGTCGATCCCGCCACGCGACGACAGTTCTGGGAGCTTATCTACGATGCTGCCGCCCGCGGTATCACGGTCTTCGTGACTACCCACTACATGGACGAGGCCGAGTATTGCGACCGCATCTCTATCATGGTCGATGGCAAGATCAGCGCCCTCGGCACCCCCGACGAGCTGAAGCGCCGGTTCCGACAGCCCGACATGGACCACGTGTTTACTTATCTTGCGCGACAGGCTACGCGCAGCAGCGACTAACAGAAGCGTATGAAACAGTTTATCAGTTTTGTCCTCAAGGAGTCCCGCCACATCCTGCGCGACCGCCGTACGATGCTCATCCTTTTCGGCATGCCCGTCGTGCTGATGCTGCTCTTCGGCTTTGCGATCACCAACGACGTGAAGAATGTGCGCACGGTGGTGGTCACTTCACGGATGAGCCACCAGACGCAGGCCATCGTTGACCGGCTGGCAGCCTCGGAATACTTCGACGTCACCGCTACCGTCGGCACCAGCCGGGAAGCCGAGCTGCTCATCCGCAACCAGAAGGCCGATATGGCTGTGGTCTTTGCAAAGAACCGCGGTGTGCAGTTTATCGTGGATGCCTCAGACCCCAATATGGCCCAGCAATGGACGAACTACGCCCAGGCCATCACCTCCCAGCCCATCGACGGGCGTAACAACATGCAGGGACCTGCCGTGAAGCTACTCTACAACCCGCAGATGAAGTCGGCCTACAATTTCGTGCCTGCCATCATGGGCATGCTGCTGATGCTGATCTGCGCCATGATGACCTCGATCAGCATCGTCCGCGAGAAGGAGAAGGGCACGATGGAGGTGCTGCTGGTATCCCCCGTCCGCCCGCTGATGATCATCATCGCAAAGGCCGTCCCCTATCTGGCGCTTGCCTTTACCATCCTCATCACCATCCTGTTGATGGCACGCTACGTGCTGGGAGTCCCGCTGGCTGGCTCCATCGTTTGGATCTTCGTCGTCAGCACCATCTACATCCTGCTGGCTCTGTCGCTCGGACTGCTCATCTCCAACATTGCCACCAATCAGCTCATGGCCCTGTTGCTCTCTGCGATGGTGCTGCTGATGCCGATCGTCATGCTGTCGGGCATGCTGTTCCCCATCGAGTCGATGCCGCCGGTCCTGCAGTGGGTGTCGGCCGTTGTCCCGCCCCGTTACTACATCGAGGCCATGCGCAAGCTGATGATCATGGGTGTGGGCATCAGCGAGGTCATGCACGAGGTCGTCATCCTCTCGGGTATGACGATACTGCTGCTGGCCGTCTCGCTGGCGAAGTTCAAAACCCGTCTTGAGTAATCCGCAAAAAGCATAGTTACAATGATGATAAGATATCTGATACAAAAGGAGTTCCTCCAGATACGCCGCAATGCGTTCCTGCCCCGTCTCATCCTCGCGTTCCCCATCGTGATCATGTGCGTGATGCCGTGGGTGATGAACCAGGAGATAAAGAACATTCGCGTCAGCGTGGTCGATAACGACCGCTCCAGCGTGAGCCAGCGGATCGTGCACAGCATCGAGCAGAGCAACTACTTCATCTTCCAGGGGCAGCAGCCGTCGTATCGGGCCGCCTTGAAGGAAATCGAGGAGAGCCGCAGCGACATCGTGCTGGTCGTTCCGCAGGGTTTCAGCCGCGACCTTACGCTCGGCCATCCGCAGCAGGTGCTGATCGCCGCCAATGCCGTCAACGGCACCAAGGGCGGTATCGGCAGCAGCTACCTCTCTCAGATCGTGACGTCGAGCATCACGCCGGATGGTGCTCCACAGCTGCCTTCAACGCTCTACCTCTATAACAAGCACCTTAACTACAAGGTGTTCATGATTCCCGCCTTGCTGGCTATCGTGATGATGCTGATGTGCGGTTTCCTGCCTGCCCTGAACATCGTGGGTGAGAAGGAGACGGGCACCATCGAGCAGATCAACGTGACGCCCGTCTCCAAGTGGTCGTTCATCCTGGCCAAGCTCATCCCCTACTGGCTCATCGGCCTTTTCATCGTCACCGTCTGTCTCTTGCTGGCGTGGGCGGTCTATGGCATCACCTGCGAGGGGCCCCTGTGGCTGGTCTATCTGCTGTCCATGCTGCTGGCCCTGTTCTTCTCGTCGTTCGGCCTGCTCATCAGCAACTACAGCGACACGCTCCAGCAGGCGATGTTCGTCATGTGGTTCTTCGTGGTCTGCCTGCTATTGCTGAGCGGTCTTTTCACCCCGACGCGCTCGATGCCCGACTGGTCGTACGCCACCACCTACGTCAACCCGATGCACTATTTCATCGACGCCATCCGCACGGTGTTCGTGCGGGGCAGCGGCTTCAGCAGCATCGCCCACCAGGTGCTGGCCCTCGCTGTCTTTGCCTCTCTCATGGGCACATGGGCTGTCGTCAGCTACAAGAAGAATGCATAAAAGAATGTGGATACTCTGCCATTCACCGGCAAAGTATCCACGACAATTAGTATAATTAGCCTTAGTAGTGTGATCAATAGAACTTGAAGTAGCGACGGGCGTTGTTGTAGCTGATGTCCTCCACCATGCGGCCCAGTATCTCCATATCGTAAGGCAGCAGACCCTTCTCCACGTCGTTGCCGAGGAGGTTGCAGAGGATGCGGCGGAAATACTCGTGGCGCGGATAAGAGAGGAACGAGCGCGAGTCGGTCAGCATACCGACGAAACGGCTCAGCAGGCCCAGCACCGAGAGGGCGTTCATCTGCTTGATCATACCGTCCATCTGGTCGTTGAACCACCAGCCCGAACCGAACTGGATCTTGCCTGGCTCACCGCCCTGGAAGTTGCCCAGCATCGTGGCGATTACCTCGTTGGCGCAGGGGTTCAGGGTATAGAGGATGGTGCGTGTCAGCTTGCCCTTCATGTTCAGCTTGTTCAGGAAGTGCGACATCGCCTTGGCGGTGTTGAACTCACCGATAGAGTCGAAGCCCGTGTCGGCACCCAGCTGGTTGTACATCGCCGTATTGTTGTTGCGGATGGCACCATAGTGGAACTGCTGCGTCCAGCCTGCGTCGGCATCCATCTCAGCCATCACGGTCAGGAAGCAGTTCTTGAACTGGCGGATCTCCATGTTGGAGAGTGTCTGACCACGCATGGCCTTCTCGAAGATGGTCTCGATCTGCGAGTCGGTGTATTCCTCGTCGTAGAACTCCTCGATACCGTGATCGGAGAGCTTGGAGCCCTGCTCGGCGAAGAAGTCGTGACGCTTCTGGAGGGCATCGACCATATCGGCAAACTTGGTGATGGTAACGCCGCTGACCTGCTCCAGCTGGTTCACGTAGAGCGAGAATCCGGGAGCCTCGATGTTCATCGCCTTGTCGGGGCGCCAGGCCGGAATCATGATGGGATCGTCGGCTGCCTTGTGCTTGGCATACTCGATATGGTTGTGCAGGTCGTCAACGGGATCGTCGGTCGTGCAGACGCACTCCACGTGGTAGTGCTTCATCAGGCCGCGGGCCGAGAACTCGGGCTGCTTCAGCTTCTCGTTGCACTCGTCGAAGATCTCGCGGGCCGTCTTCGGCGACAGCAGCTTGGTGATGCCGAAGGCTGTCTTCAGCTCCAGGTGTGTCCAGTGGTACAGGGGGTTGCGGAAGGTATAGGGCACGGTCTCAGCCCACTTTTCAAACTTCTCCCAGTCGGAGGTGTCCTTGCCTGTGCAGTATTTCTCATCGACGCCGTTGGTACGCATCGCACGCCATTTGTAGTGGTCGCCGCCGAGCCAAAGCTCTGTGATGCTCTTGAAACGATGGTCGTTGGCCACCATCTCAGGAATCAGATGGCAGTGATAGTCGATGATGGGCATCTTTGCCGCATGGTTGTGATACAGGTCCTGAGCCACCTGGGTCTCCAGAACGAAGTTATCGTCATTGAACTGCTTCATAATTTTGTTATTGTTTTAGAGGTTCGCTTTAAATTTTCCGCAAAGTTACTACTTTTTTCGCAGAAAAGCACTATCTTTGCAGAAATTATTTCACGTAAACGTTTTAAATCCTCGTATGCGCAGCAAAGTCTTACTTATCTATACCGGCGGAACGATCGGCATGAACCGCAACCCCAGGACAGGTGCCCTTGAGCCTTTCGACTTCGAGCACCTGCTGCTGAACGTGCCGGAGCTCAAGCAGTTCGACACCGAGATCGACACCTATCAGTTTGACCCTCCCATCGACTCCAGCGACATGACCCCGGCCCGCTGGACCGACATCTCCCACTGTATCGCCGACCATTATGCCGACTACGACGGCTTCGTGGTGCTTCACGGCACCGACACGATGGCCTATACCGCCTCTGCCCTCTCCTATATGCTGGAGAACCTGACGAAGCCCGTCATCTTCACCGGCTCGCAGCTGCCCATCGGCCAGCTCCGTACCGACGGCAAGGAGAATCTGATCACAGCCGTGGAGATCGCTGCGGCGAAAGACGAGGAGGGCCACGCCCGTGTGCCCGAGGTGGGCATCTTCTTCGGCGGCCATCTGCTGCGCGGCAACCGCACAACGAAGCAGAGCGCCGAGGAGTTCAACGCCTTCGAGTCGTTCAACTATCCCCACCTCGTCGATGCCGGCGTGAACATCGCCTACCATCGGGAGCGCATCCTCAAGCCCGACTGGGAGAAGCCGATGACGCCCCACTTCCGCCTCGACAACAACGTGATCATCTTCTCGCTCTTCCCGGGCATCCGCGAGGACCTCATCCGCCACATCATCCACACGCCCAACCTGAAGGCCATCGTGATGCGCACCTTCGGAAGCGGCAACGCGCCCCAGAGCCCCTGGCTGCTGAACGCCTTAAAAGAAGGAACGCGCAACGGCAAGGTGATTGTGAACATCAGCCAGTGCATGCAGGGCGCCGTCGAGATGGGCCGCTACGACTGCGGCTACCATCTGCAGGAGGCCGGCGTCATCAGCGGTCGCGACTCGACGGTAGAGAGTGCCGTCACGAAGCTGATGTTCCTCCAGAGCCACTACCCCGATGCCCCCGACACCGTGCGCCGCCTGATGACCCAGAGCCTCCGCGGCGAAATCACCGCCCATCCCTAGGACTGCCTATAACCTAGGATCGCCTAGAACTGCCTAGGATAGCCTAGGATAGCCTAGAATCCCCTAGCCCCTAGCCCTTCCTCTCCAGTTCCTGCCTCAGCGCAGCGAGCTCAGCCTTCAGCCGACGGTTTTCGGCCTCGAGCGCCCGCATGGCAGCCTCCTGCTGCTGGCGATAGCCT
>ODAJ012190311.1_pt1 | contig 22099 bp, 15 predicted proteins | sample 1539241 | NCBI WGS metagenome assembly ODAJ01 (sample SAMN02144231, study PRJEB22623) | gut metagenome | biome: sheep rumen | host: Ovis aries | place: New Zealand | reverse complement strand
TAAAGGCAAATAACAAACAAAAATAATAATAACAACTAACTAAAAAAATGCAAAACAAAGGAATTGTAATTGTAACCGCCATTCTGTTGACGCTTGCAAGCATCTTCTACCTTTCGTTCTCAGCAGCAACGAGTTATTATGACTCTAAGGCTGCTCAGATGAGCGACCCTATCGCTCAGCAGAACTATAAGGACAGCGTGAAGTATCTTGGCGTCTATACCTACCAGCAGTGTCTGGAGACTCAGATTGGTCTTGGTCTGGACCTTAAGGGCGGTATGAACGTAATCCTCGAAATCAGTGTGCCTGACGTAGTAGATGTGCTTGCTGACCACAAGACAGACGCAGCTTACCGCAAGTCACTCGAGGAGGCTAAGAAGGAAGAGGAGACCAGTCAGAAGGACTTCATCACCCTCTTCATCAACGCTTATCACAAGAATGCGCCAGGTCACCGTCTGGCAGAGGTGTTTGCCACACAGCAGCTGAAGGGCAAGGTGTCAACCCAGTCCACCGACTCAGAGGTTGAGACTGCTCTGCGTGCTGAGGTGCAGAATGCCATTGACAACTCTTACAACGTAGTGCGCAACCGTATCGATAAGTTCGGTGTGGTACAGCCTAACATTCAGAAGCTTGAGGGTCAGGACGGCCGTCTGATGGTCGAGATGCCTGGTGTTCGCGAGCCTGAGCGCGTGCGTAAGCTGCTCCAGGGTTCTGCTAACCTTGAGTTCTGGGAGACCTATAACGCTCAGGAGGTTCTGCCTTACCTGCAGCAGCTCGACACTCAGCTTGCCAACATTGCTTCTGGCAAGACTACCGAGGAAGCTGACAGTGTTAAGAACGAGAACGGTAACGTTAACGCTAACCAGATAGCACAGGCAGCCGATACTGTCAAGAAAGAGGCTTCAGCTAAGTTTGAGTTGAAGAAGACTGAGGAAGAGACCAAGGCAGAGGTAGCCGACAATAAGGTTGCCAGCGACGCTGAGATAGCTAAGGCTAAGAAGCAGCACCCTCTCTTCGCTATCTTCGAGCCTGTACGCGGTCAGAGCCTTTCAGTAGTAGGCTATGCTCACGAGCGTGACACCGCTGATATTGACAAGCTCATCTATGGCAGCGAGGCTAAGAAGATTATCCCTTCTGACGTTAAGCTCCTGTGGAGTGCCAAGCCAGTTGACGGCACCAAGAACATCTTCGAGCTCCATGCTCTGAAGGTTACCTCAACCACTGGTCGTGCTCCTCTTGAGGGCGATGTAATCACTGATGCACGCGATGAGTTCGACAACTTCGGTCATCCATGTGTGTCTATGTCAATGAACAACGAGGGTGCCCGTCTCTGGGCTCAGCTCACCAAGCAGAATGTGGGCAAGGCTATCGCTATCGTGCTCGACGGTGTAGTTTACTCTGCTCCACGCGTAAATGGTGAAATCTCAGGCGGTAACTCACAGATTACTGGTAACTTCACTATCGAAGACACCAAAGACCTTGCCAACACCCTCAAGTCTGGTCGTATGCCTGCGCCTGCGCGCATAGTACAAGAAGAGGTGGTAGGTCCTACACTCGGTGCCCAGTCTATCCAGCAGGGTATCATATCATTCATCATCGCCTTCATACTGCTGATGATTTACATGGTTTGCATGTACGACTTCATCCCAGGCATGATGGCTAACTGCGCCCTCGTGGTCAACCTCTTCTTCACCCTCGGCATACTCACCTCGTTCCAGGCTGCGCTCACTATGTCAGGTATCGCTGGTATGGTGCTCTCACTCGGTACGGCAGTGGATGCCAACGTGCTCATCTACGAGCGTATCAAGGAGGAACTCAAGGGCGGACTCGGCATCAAGCAGGCTCTGAAGAAAGGTTATGAAAACGCCTTCTCAGCCATCTTCGACTCTAACCTCACCTCCATCATCACGGGTGTCATACTCTATGTGTTCGGTACAGGTCCTATCCGCGGCTTCGCTACCACATGGATTATCGGTATCATCTGCTCATTCTTCACGGCAGTGTTCCTCACCCGTCTGGTATATGAGAACCGCCTTGCCAAGGACAAGTGGATGAAGCAGAACTTCACCACACGCTTCTCCAAGAACCTCCTGCAGGGACTCGACATCAAGTTCATGTCCATGTACCGCAAGACCTTCACCATCGTGGGCGTGGCTATCGTAGTGTTCATCTGCAGCTTCGTGGTTCGCGGTCTGTCACAGTCTATCGACTTCACAGGTGGTCGCAACTATGTTGTCACCCTCGACAAGGCTACTGAGCCTGAGGAGGTGCGTGGTGTAATAGCTCAGGCATTCGAAGGCTACAACACCAGCGTTATCGCCCTCGGTACTGACAACAAGACCGTCCGCATCTCTACCAACTACAAGATTGAGTCTAACGACCCAACAGTAGATGATGAGGCTGAGTCTATCCTTTACAAGGCTCTGAAGAAGGAGGGTGTAGTAAACCAGAAGAATGAAGAGGCATTCAAGAACCCAGACGTTCGCGAGGGTGGTTCTATCATCTCTTCTCAGAAGGTAGGTCCTTCAGTGGCTAAGGACATCACCTACGGTGCCATCATCAGTGTGCTGCTTGCTCTCGTGGCAATCTTCATCTATATCATGGTACGCTTCCGCAACGTGGCATTCTCAGTAGGCTCTACCTGTGCCCTTGCCGTTGATACCATCGTGGTGCTCGGTATCTACTCGCTCTGCTGGGGCTGGATGCCGTTCTCACTCGAGGTTGACCAGACCTTCATCGGTGCTGTGCTCACAGTGATTGGTTACTCTATCAACGATAAGGTGGTAGTATTCGACCGTATCCGTGAGAACCTCAACATCCACACAAAGTGGGACACTCAGACCGTGTTCAACACCTCTATCAACCAGACACTGGCTCGTACGGTGAACACCTCACTGAGTACCCTCATCGTGTTGCTCTGTATCTTCTTCCTCGGTGGCGACTCTATCCGCTCATTCTCATTCGCTATGATTCTGGGCGTAGTCTTCGGTACCCTGTCATCTATCTTCATCGCTGCTCCAGTGGCTTACCTTACACTGGGTCGCAAGATAGAGAATCGTATGGAAAAAGAATAAATATTGCTTACTGAAAAAGGGGTGATATTTTCACCCCTTTTTTGGTTTATTTCGGGATGTAGCGCAGTTGGTAGCGCACTACGTTCGGGACGTAGGAGTCGCCAGTTCGAGTCTGGTCATCCCGACTCAAACAGATTAAAACCTAAACAGACATGAATTTCCTTGAAGAGAAAATCCTTGCTGATGGCAATATCAAACAAGGTAACATCCTGAAGATTGACAACTTCTTAAATCATCAGATAGACATCGACATTATGCGCCAGATGGCGTATGAGCTGAAGCGTCGTTTTCGTAATGAAACCGTGAACAAGGTGCTGACTATAGAGGCGAGTGGTATAGCCATCGCTACCATGCTGGGCGATCTGTATGATGTGCCTGTGGTATTTGCCAAGAAGAGTGAAACAGCCAACAGTACTGATGATAAATACGTGTCCCAGGCTTACTCATTTACGCATAAGAAAATGAACAATGTGTTTGTCTCTAAACCATATCTGCACGCTACGGATAAGGTGCTGATAGTAGATGACTTCCTTGCCGATGGTCAGGCAGTGCATGCTCTTATCGATTTGGTGCATCAGGCTGGTGGCTCTGTGTCAGGCATAGGCATTGCCGTGGAGAAAGGTCAGCAGAAGGGTGGTCAGGTGCTTAGGGAGGAGGGCTACCACCTGGAGTCTATCGCCATAATAGACGAGATGGACTGGGAGACGCAGACCATACGCTTCCGCGAGCAGCCTGCAAGGACGCCTGAAAACACAAGACTGAAAATAAAAGGCAAGTAGTCAGAAGTTAAGACAAATGAAAAACGATAATCTTTACCAACTGGACGGCAGGATGCCCCTGCTACAGGCAGTGCCCTTCGGACTGCAGCATGTGCTGGCAATGTTCGTCAGCAACATCACACCTATTATAATACTTGCCAATGTGGTAGGACTTAGTCCTGCGCTGAGCGCCGTGCTGATACAGAACTGCATGGTCATTGCAGGCATTGGCACGCTGGTACAGCTCTACCCTATATGGCGCATAGGCTCGAGATTGCCCATAGTGATGGGTATCAGCTTCACTTTCCTGTCGCTCAACATTGCCATTGCCATGTCGCAGGGCATGGGCGTGCTGATGGGTGCCGTGATTGTAGGCGGTATCGTTGAGGGGATGCTCGGACTTTTTGCCAAATACTGGATTAAGCTGGTGCCTCACCTCGTTGCCGCCACGGTGGTTACGGCGATAGGCTTCTCGCTGTTGCCCATAGGCGCCAACTCATTTGCCGGCGGAGTGGGGGCAGAGGACTTCGGCTCGCTGCAGAACTGGATAGTGGGCTCGTTCACCCTGCTGGTGTGCCTGGGCTTCCAGGTGTTTGCCAAGGGGTTCTTCCGCTCTCTGTCAGTATTGTTCGGACTCATAGCGGGCTATATCCTTGCCGTATGTATGGGCATGGTAAGTTTTGCCGGAATAGAGAATGTGGGTATAGTCTCCCTGCCTAAGCCGCTGCCCTTCAAGCCCGAGTTTGAGATTGGCGCGGTGCTCTCAATGATAGCCATCTTCATGGTGTCAGCCACTGAGACCATAGGCGATACGAGCGCACTGTGTAACGGCGCGCTGAAGCGCAACCCCCACAAGGAGGAGATGGGAGCCAGCATATCATGTGACGGCTTCGTGAGCAGCATAGCAGGTCTGTTTGGCTGTACGCCTATCACCTCATTTAGTCAGAATGTGGGACTTGCCGCTATGTCAGGCGTAGTAAACCGTTTCGCCATTGCCACAGGTGCCTGCATCATGATACTCGGAGGCATCTTCCCTGCTGTGGGCATGGTGCTCACCACTATTCCTCAGGCAGTGCTTGGCGGCTGTTCTATCATGATGTTCGGCTCCATCATGTTTGCTGGTTTCGGCATGATGTCGAGGTGCGGATTCTCTAACCGCAACATGATTATCGTGTCGCTCTCGCTCAGCATCGGACTGGGTTTCACTCAGGCATCGGGTATGTTTACAATTTTTCCACAGATTTTCCGCACCATCTTTGCTGAGAACTGCGTGGCTGTAGTGTTCCTCCTTGCCGTAGTGCTCAACCTCATTCTGCCTGGTGGCAAAGAAGGTGTGAAGGGTATAGACAGATAATAACGAAAACGAAACGCGAGCGATGCTCGCTACGAAGACGAAAACAAAAAAACACCTAGACAATGAAAAAAATCCTTTTCCTTATTGCATTTTTCAATCTTCAATTTTCAATTTTCAATCCTCTAAACGCGCAGAACATTCAGCTGCACTATGACTTCGGCAGAAACATATACACCGGTGCCGAGGCAAGCCGCTCTAAGGTTACCATTACGCTGGAGCAGTTTAAGGCTGACAGTTGGGGTTCATGGTATTACTTTGTGGATGTTGACCTGTCAAGCCACTTCACCGAGAGTGCCTATACTGAGATTTCGCGCGAGTTCAAGCTGGGCAAGACTACTCCCTTTGCGGCTCACATAGAGTATGATGGCGGACTGAGCAGGAACGGCAGCTTTCAGCAGGCAGGCCTCATAGGTGGCGCATGGAACGGTCACAATGCCGACTTCTCCAAGACCTACAGCGTGCAACTGCTGTATAAGCAGTTCTTCAAGAGCTACAAAAACACCCGTTCCTATGCCTCTGCACAGTTAACGGGTGTATGGGGGTTGCATTTCCTTGACAGAAAGCTCACCTTCTCTGGTTTCATCGACTTCTGGCGCGGCGAGAAGTCAAACGGTCACGGCTGTCTGGTGATACTCTCCGAGCCGCAGCTGTGGTATAACTTCACGCCACACTTCTCAGTGGGCACGGAGTGGGAGTTCTCCAACAACTTCGTCTATAACAGCGACCCCACCAGTAGCGCCACCTTCTTCTGGAATCCTACCATTGCCCTGAAGTGGAACATGTAGCCACTCTCTCTGCTACCACTTTCTACTCTTCGTTCATCTCCTTATAGAGCTGGTCGTACTTATCCTTCTGCTTGAGCATCTTGTAGCACTCAAGCAGGGGGGTGCCCCAAACGTCGTATTTGTCGGGCAGGAGGCGGCGTGACATCTCAAGATAGGTACGCGCATTGAAGTAATAGGTCTGCACCTCAGCCAGTTCCTTGTTGTAGGATGACTGCTTGACCTTCTGGTCGCTGCCAGAGAAGACGAGGGAGAACTGACCCTGACGGCGCAGCAGTATCACGTCTTGCAGGTAGGTGCTGCCCATTCCTGCACAGGCATAGCCGTTGTCCTCGTCAAGGGCGATAGCCTTGCTGAAGCAGTTGCGTGCCTCGGTATTGTTCTCGTCAACATTGAAATAGAGCACACCCTTGGCATACCACGCATCGGCATTCTGCGGATTGGCGGCTATGAGCTTGTCCATCTCGGCGTATGCCTCAGCCATATTGCCTTTCTTGCTCTGGTAGTATTCTATGAGTCGGTCAGAAAACTGGGGGTTCTGCGGACAGCGCACGATAGCCTCCTTGAGCAGTTCCATCCACAGATCGTTCATGCCCTTCTCCTTGCATGCCTCCATGCCTGCTACATAGACGTTGGAGATGCCCTTGGAGGTGCGTCTGCCATAGGGCAGAGCCTTCATCACGCCATCCATATCGTTTACGGAATAAAAGAGGTAGATAGCATTCACGGCAGCCTGGTCATACACCCGTCGGTCAGCCTGATAGAGCGAGTCTTGCTGTGCCTGGGTCATACCCCTGCGCTGGGGCTCCTGAAGATAGAGCAGGAAACACTTGGCTGCCTCAGCCTTGTCGCCACGTTCGTGGGCACGATAAGCCTGACTGTTGTAATAGTCTATGGGTTGCTGGGCAACGGCGTTGAGTGCCATACAGCAAAGAAGTGAAAGGAGGATGGACTTCATAAGAGTTTAAGAGTTTAGAAAATTTGCGATGCAAAGTTAGCACTTTTTTCTCAAAACCATACTCTTATTTAGTTTTTTTTGTTAACTTTGTCGGTGAAATCGAATATATTTTATAACCTATGAACTGCAGACATATCATACTCATCACGGCGCTCTTTGCCTCAATGACGGCAAAGGCTGACGAACCCAAGGACTCACTGAAAGTGCCTGAGGCAACCATCGACTCGCTGAAGGCTGACACGGTGGATAAGAACAAACCAGTGTTTACCACCATCATGGAACTGCCCATCACGTCAATAAAGGACCAGAACCGCTCAGGCACATGCTGGGACTACTCGGCACTGTCGTTCTTTGAGTCGGAGCTACTACGCACCAAGAAAAAGGAGTATGACCTGAGCGAGGTGTTTGTGGCAAACAAGAACTACATGGATCGTGCCATACTGAAGGTGAGGATGCACGGCGACGCACAGTTTGCGCAGGGTGGCTCGGCATACGATGTGCTGTATGTGCTGAAGAACTACGGCATCTGTCCTGAGGAGGCGATGACGAAGCCTGGGGCAATGGTGGGCGACACGCTCAATAACTTCAATGAGTTTTTCCACGTTATGACACCATACGTGAATGCCGTTTCCTCATCGAAGGAGAAGAAGCTGACCCCTGCATGGAAGGCTGGTCTGCAGGGCATACTGGATGCCTATCTGGGCAAGACGCCTGAGAGTTTCACCTATGAGGGCAAAACATACGCCCCACAGACGTTTGCCAAGAGCTTGGGGCTCAACTGGGATGACTACTACAACTTCACATCATACACCCACCATCCTTTCTACGCTGAGTTTCCGCTTGAGATTCAGGACAACTGGCGGCAGGCTATGTCGTGGAACGTGCCCATGGACGAGCTGGCAGCCATCATAGACAATGCGCTGGAGCATGGCTACACCGTATTGTGGGGCGGTGATGTGAGTGACGAGGGCTTTACACGCGACGGTCTCGCAATGCTCGTGGATATAGAGAAGGTGCAGAGCCTCGAGGGTAGCGATATGGCTAAATGGCTCAAACTCTCATCAGACGAGAAGAAGAAGAAACTGCAGAAGCTGGGCGTGAACGTGCCTGAACTCACCCCCTCACAGGAGAAACGTCAGGAGGAGTATGACAACTGGCAACTTACCGACGACCACGGCATGCACATCTACGGCAAAGCTACCGACCAGAATGGTAGAGTATATTATAAGGTAAAGAACTCATGGGGCAAGCATGGCGACTATGACGGCATATGGTATATGTCAAGGAATTTCATCATAGCTAAGGCTATGGACATCATGGTCAACAAGAACGCGGTGCCTAAGGACATACTAAAGAAACTTAAAAAATGAAACACCTGCTGCTTGGCATACTGATGACACTCTGCCCCGCATGGGCTATGGGTAAGGAGCATTTGCAGGCTCGGCAGAATAGTGCCGTGTTTGCCAGTTTCACCTATGAGGCCACTGACAGCTATGACGGGCTTAACCCCATCTTGCCAGGATGGTACAGTGACCCAAGCGTTTGTCGGGTGGGCAATGACTACTGGCTCGTCACCTCCACCTTCGGCTATTACCCTGGCGTGCCACTGTTCCACAGTCATGACCTCGTAAACTGGGAGCAGGTGGGCAACATACTGAACCGTCCATCGCAACTGGCTCACCTCAAGGGGCAGTCGATAGATCGTGGCGGTATATATGCGCCCGACATCAGCTACAACCCACACAACAAGACCTACTACATGATAACCACTGACGTGGGCAAGGGACACTTCTATGTCACCGCAAAAGACCCTCGTGGTAAGTGGTCAGACCCCATATGGCTTCCTGAGATAGGAGGCATAGACCCCTCTTTTTTCTTTGACGATGACGGAAGCGCCTATATAGTGCACAAGGAAGACACAGAAGGACAGCCCAAGTGGAGCAACAACCGAGCCATCCGCATAATACGCTTTGACACCAAGACTGGTAAGACATTTGGAGAGGACGTACCCTTCCGTGAGGAGGGCGTGGGCCCAGAGGAACAGCTGGCCCGCGATGAGGGTCCGCATATATACAAGATTAACGGTAAATACTACCTCATCTGCGCTGAGGGAGGCACAAGCTGGGCTCACTCCGAGGTGTGCTACAGGGCTGACAGCGTATTTGGTCCCTACACCCGTTGGGCACGCAACCCCATGCTGACCCAACGGCTGCTTAAGCCCCATCCCGATTATGGTGTAACCTGCACTGGGCACGTATCAATGGTGCAGAGGCAGGAAGGCGACTGGTGGGCTGTATTTCTGGGTTGCAGACCCTGGGCTGGCGGAACGGAGCAGTTAGGGCGCGAAACCTTCCTCATGCCAGTAAGATGGAGCAAGGACGGCTTTCCCTATATTACCATGACAAGAGATACCATACCACTTAACCCTTCCGTAAACGGGGCTGCACACAAGAAACGCGCCACACGCTTTGTTTCTAACTTCAGCCATAAGCAGCTGGGCTCAGAGTGGATGTCACTACGAGGTGAGGTGTCAGGAATGAAGTTCGTATCCTACCCCATCAAGACGGCTGAAAGGAGGGCTGAATGTATCCTCCTGCCCTGTTCCGACAAACTCTCGGCAGGCACTGACACGCCAAGCTATCTGGGCAGACGCATACAGCACCACGAGTTTACGGCTGAGACGGAGATGTTCTTCACGCCGAGGGATAGCAGCGAGGCAGCAGGCTTACTTATCTTCAAGAATGAGAAACACCAGTATTTCCTGTGTCGCACCGCCGAGGGGATAGAGCTGCGCAAGATACATGGTGTAGAGAAATGTGATACCATAGCTCGCACGGAACTGCCACGCTACGTGGATAGAGTGTATCTCAAGGCTGAATGTAAGGGTACCACATACGCTTTCTACTACCGCACCGAGGGAAGCGGGGCTGATGACTGGACCCTCGTGGCAGACGGCGTGGATGCAGGCTTCGTCTCATCAAGGGTAGGCGGATTTACAGGCACCACCATCGGCATGTATGCCGAACGGAGATAGAAGCATCTATGCAGAAATGAAGATAAAAAATCAATAAGGATTTGCAAATTTAAGAAAATTTAATTAACTTTGCCCCCACATAGTAATCACCTATAACTCTAAAACCTAACAATAACCAATAACTCTAAAAACCTAACATTATGAAAAAGTCATTTATTATCGCTTGCTTGTGCACCATGTTGTGCACTCAGGCAAATGCTGCTGACAACAACATCTTCAACCATCTCGGTGCAGGCTTTGAACTGGGTACTACGGGTATCGGCTTTGAGGTTGCAGCTCCCATCACAGACTATGTGCAGGTGAGGGCTGGTATGGCTATACTGCCATCATTCAAGGTGAAGGACATAGGGGTGAAGGTAAATGTGAACGATGCTCAGTGGAGCGCGCTGCAACAGGAGACGGGCTACACCGGCGGCAAGCCGACTGACGTGAAGATTGACGGCAAGATAACGAAGGCAGACTTCAAGTTGCTCTTTGACTTCTTCCCCATCAAGACCAGCAGCTTCCATATTACGGCTGGTTTCTATGCTGGCAAGTCGCAACTGTTAGAGGTTTATACTACCAACAACCAGGATGCTATGCAGGCTATCACGGAGTATAATCAGGTTGCTACAGATCCCGTAGGTATTCAGGTGGGCGACTTCCTGCTGACCCCTAACGGCGAGCAGGTGAAGGGCTTTGTAAAGGTAAAGGGTTTCAAGCCCTACGTAGGCATAGGCTTCGGCAGGGCAATACCTAAGAAGACACGTTTGTCTTTTGCAATGGACCTGGGCGTGCAGTTCTGGAGCACACCTAAGTTCTTCGTGGAGCAAAAGCAGGGCGAGGTGGAACTCAGCAAGAATGATGTGGGCAACACTGACGGTGGCTTCGTAAAGGTAATGTCAAAGATAAAAGTTTATCCTTGCCTTAACTTCCGCCTGACTGGCAAGATATTCTAAAGCACCATATCAGGAAAAGATACACTTAATTAGCGGGGTTCTTCCTTAGCCGCTTAGCTGAGGAAGAACTTCACCAGTTTTTCTATGGCTCTGCCACGATGTGAGATGGCGTTCTTCTCTTCACTTGACATCTCTGCAAACGTAACGGTCAGCCCCTTGTCTTCAGGCATGAAGATAGGGTCATAGCCAAAGCCGTCGGTGCCGTGCTTCTCTCGCGCTATCTCGCCGTTTACTATGCCCTCAAACTGGTGTACCTCACCATGATAAATCAGCGAGATTACGGTGCGGAAGCGTGCCTTGCGGTTCACCGTCGTACCCTTCTCAGCCTCTCTCTCCTCCAGTTTGCCAAGCAGCTTGCACATGTTAGCCTCTGAGTCGTGGTCCTTGCCTTGCAGTCCCCAGCGGTTTTTGCCGCCGATGGTGTCGCCCTCGTCGCAGTTAGCGTAGCGGGCGGAATAGACTCCCGGCGCGCCATTGAGAGCCTCCACCTCCAGCCCCGTGTCGTCGGCAAAGCAGTCGTAGCCGAAGCGCTCGCTGACGTAGCGTGCCTTCTCAAGCGAGTTTTCTTCTAACGTGAGATGCGTTTCGGGCAGTTCGTCGAAACATTCCACATCCTTAAGCGACAGAATCTCAAATCTCTTACCGAGGATTTCCCTTACCTCCCTCAGTTTGTTTTCGTTGTTGGTAGCAAATACTATTACCGGTTTCATCATTCTATTAAGTAAAGGGCATAGGCACAGCAGCAGTATTGCCGTGATGCCAGCCGTTATTGCAAAGAACAGGAAAAAGTCTGAAAGGGTGACTATCCTGATGCCCAGTACGCTTGCAGGTTTCTTGCCCGGTGCCGGCAGCAGGGTGGCAAACTCGCCTGCAAGAATGTTGGCGGTGGCGTTGCTCATGAACCATACGCCCATGAGCAGCGATGCCAGGTGGGCGGGCGAGAGCTTGTTGACCAGTGACAGTCCGATAGGCGACAGCGACAGCTCGCCCATGGTATGCAGGAAGTAGAGCACTATGAGCCACCACATGGAAATCTTTGCCGTGGTGTCAATGCCCCATGTGCCGCAGGCTATCACGAGGTAGCCTAAGGAGAGCAGCCCCAGGCCTATAGCCTGCTTCACCGTTGAGGGCACGTTGATGCCCTTCCTGAGCAGCCACTCCCACATCATAGCCATGACGGGGGCGAAGGTGACCACCACTATGGGGTTGACGCTCTGAAACCATGTGGTAGGCATCTCCCAGCTGCCTATGTGGCGGTCGCACTGCTGGTCGGCTATGATGGTGAGCGACGAGCCCGCCTGCTCAAAGGCGCTCCAGAAGAATATCACGAACACGGCTATGATGTATATCACGCCTATGTGCATCTTGTCAACCCTCTTCAGCCTGCCATCGGTTATGATGAATATAGGCAGCGCAACCGATATGCCGTAGATGGCAGCCGAGATATAGTCGTTGAAGTTGCCCGCCCTCATGGCAAAGAACAGGAAGATGACAACGGCGAGAATGCAGCACGCCGCAATGCGAGCGTAGTTTCTCCGTTCAGCGAATAACTGCGAACTATGCCCTGCTAACTGTGACGGCTTCTGCGAATAACTATGAACTGCCCTCTGCGGTTTCCCTCCTATCTTCGCCCCCTCAGGCGTAACGAGGTATCTATCCTTCAGCATCACGAAGATGAACACCGAGAACAGCATGGCACAGCCAGCGGCAAAGAATCCCCACCTGAAGCCCGAGGGGTCGGCCCAGTTGCCGTTGCCAAGCGGTCCGCAGATGAGCGGGGCGATGAAGGCACCCACGTTGATGCCCATATAGAAGATGGTGAAGGCAGAATCCTTGCGCTGGTCGTAAGGAGAGTAGAGGTCGCCCACCATCGTGGAGATGTTAGGCTTGAAGAAACCGTTGCCTATGATAAGGGCGGCAAGTCCTGCAAACATGAGCCACAGCGACAGCTGGTTGTTTACCATAGGGTCTATGCCGTAGCCCTCGCCCATGATGCTCTGGTTTACGAAACAGGCTGAGGCAAACATCATAAACTGTCCCACAGCCATAGTCAGTCCGCCTGCTATGATGGAACGACGATTGCCCCAGTAGCGGTCGGAGACATATCCGCCCAATAATGGTGTGAGGTAAACCAGTCCTGTGTATGAACCGTATATCTGGCTCGCCTCGTCATTGGTAAAGAAGGCTGCAACAAGATATAAGACGAACAGCGCGCGCATTCCGTAATAGGAAAAGCGTTCTGCCATCTCGGTTACGAAGAGTAGATATAAGCCTTTTGGGTGTCCTTTATGTGCCATAGAAAAAATATTTGTGTGCAAAGGTACGTATTTCTTTCCAAAAATTCCCAACAAAACTCAATAAAGCTAAGAATTAACCTTTAAAAGGTGTTTATTTGATTAAAAAGTGTTACCTTTGCAGCCGTAAAATTGAGAAACAGGAATTAAATGAAAAGAAAATTTACTTATTTTATCGTGGCACTGATGATGACAATGGTCTATGCCACAACAGCGACAGCGGCTGCTATCCAGCAGATAGGCGACCGCTACATCATCCACGTGGACGAACTGAACCTCTCGGGCGAAGAGACCCTTGCCGAGGTGCTTGCAATGTTTCCTAATGTGATTGATTTTAGGGGAGAAGTATTCGGTGCGAATGCTACTGTCAGAGTCAACGATTACGGACTGTCCACCCACAATATGGGTTATACAGGCGACTATGAGCAGTTCCTTGAAAAGACAAAAGCAAAGGAGTTAGACCGTATTCAGGTGTGCACCATGGCTGGTACTATGAAGGGTACAGAAGGAGTAGGCAAGGTTATCGATGTCTATTTCAAGAAGGGCAAAAACGGCACATCGGGCAGAGTGAGCGTTAAGGCTGACTCATACGGAAGCCTCACCTCGTTCAACACCGTTAAGGTGGAGCGCGACAACCTCACCGTTTGGGGTCAACTCATGGGTGGATTTAAACACAAAAAGGTGAACGAGATAGAATATCACACTGGCAATGAGGCTGCTGTGGTAGGCTTCGACTGGCATATAAACGAGACCAACAAGCTTATGGCTAATGTGAACCAGTCATTCTACAGGGAACATGATAATTCCTTTGATACGAAAACTTTTTCACGTGACATAGATGTCAACATCGTATATGACCTTGACCTTTTCGATAAGAGAGGTTACATGGAGATACAGACAGTGTTCCTGAATTTGGGTGACAACAGTTCAACGCAAACAGGAGGTGAATTTAGTCACGGCCACTACACAATTCCTGTAGGTGTGATAGAGTTTGGCATTCCTCTCTATAAAGACAAGGCGTTGCTGATGGCAGGTATAGAGGGAGGACTGACCAAATACACAGAAAATGTATTGATACCTTGTAGCGACCGTCAACTCTATTATGATGTTTACGGACAGATAGACTGGAATATCCACGGACTTAATATCAGCATTGGCGACCGTGTGAGAACCAACAAATACTATCAGAACGAGAACGAGTATGTTGACGATATCGACCCTGACGTAAGACGTTCAGCAGACCATCGCCATCGCAACCATTTCTTCAACTTTGCTCTCTATGGCAACATCACCAAGCACTCTGTGCTGAAGGGAGCGTTTGCTAAGGCTCCAATGTCTCCTATATTTCAGAACTTCCTATATCAGGATGACCCATCTAAGGACTATTTCGAGTATCGTTCAAGTGTGCAGAAGATGGATGCTTACATAAGCGAACTGAAGTATGAATACCAGAAGCCTGACTTCACCTTCACCACCTTTATAAATAATTCACACACAAACTTCACCTCTATACTTCCTTCTCCCGGTGAGCATGGCAATATATTCCAGGTAGGAGCATCAACCTATTGGCATAAGGGCATACTGAGACTGGCTGCTGCGCTCAACTATTACAATGTGATGAATCATGAATCAGGCGAGAAGGAGTATAGCAATATTATACAGGTTCGCCTGCAACCATCTATATCACTGCTACAGGGTTGGCAGATAGTTCCATTGCTGAGCTACTCAAGTTTTGCACGCCTTTATGGTATGGGACAGCCTGCTCAGTTTAATGCGTCGCTCCGAGTAACAAAGAGCATCAAGAACTGGGACTTCGACCTTGTTGGCAACAACCTCGGTCACCAGCGTTTCGGTCATCGCTCAGTGTCTCTCGGCATAACCTACAACTGGTAAAAACAGGGGATTATAGGAATTAAAATAACAGCATAAAAAAAGCTGGCGCTACCCATCGGGGTTGCGCCAGTTCTTTTTATAACAATGTGTTCAGACGATTAGAGTCCGAGTGACTTCTTAGCCTCGTTAGCTGCATTCTTAGCTGCATTGTCGATAGCCTTGTTTGCCTGCTCCTTAGCAGCAGCCTTGGTGTCTTCTGCCTTCTGCTTAGCCGCAGCCTTAGCGTCCTCAACCTTCTGATTAGCTGCAGCCTTAGCGTCCTCCTTGGCAGACTCAGCCTTATCCTCTATAGCACCGATAAGTCCGCCCAGACCGTCTCCAGACTCGTCGCTGATGATAGCGTTGATGGCATCCTGCGTGCCTGGTACCTTGCCTGCAAACTCAGAAACCTTAGACTGATTCTCTTTGAGGAACTTCTGCAATTTAGCCACGTAAGCCTTTGCCAGTTCAGGGTTCTGCTTAACGAGCTCAGCAACCTTAGCCTTGCTGTCCTCAAGCACTTCCTTGAGCTTGTTAGCATCCTTGGCATCAATAACGCCGTTGAGCTTATTGAGGGTTTCCTGAATAGCCTCCTCAGAGAGTGAGTCGATGAGGGCTACAGAGTCAATCGCCTCGCCCTGCTCCGTCTTGTTACCACCACATGATGTGAAGCCGATGGTTGCTACAGCCATCACTGCTAAAAGAATTTTCTTCATGTTCTTGTTGTTTTTGGTTAATATTAATTATTCAGATAATGTCTCTTGTACCTATAACTGGTATAGGTGATATGGCTGCAAAGTTACGATAAAATTTTGATACGGCAATATTTTTTGCAATTTTTTCATTCCACCAGTCCCACATTGCAGGTGTGAGCCTTGAAGTAAGGCAGGCTTATCAGGCAGTAGCCTTTTTGTCCCCATTCCTTACCGTATGAGTTCTTGCAACGCAGCATAATCCTGCCAGGATGCTTGCGCGATTTTACAATGCCTTCTATCGCCATAGCATGGTCGCTGCTCACAATGCCGTCAGGGGTGGGGTTGCCGTATTCCCAATACACAGCATGACCAGCCTTGAGACTTGCCAGCACCTTAGCGGTGATGCTGTCGATAGGCAGATTGGTGTAGGCATGATGGTAGCGGTTGTCTGCTACCTCAAGGGTAATATCGGTGTTGTATGGATGGTGGGGCACTGAGGTGTAGAAATGCCAGTGCTGGTAATACATCACGCTCTCAGCAAACTGCAGCGGATTATAGCGCATGGAGAGGTAGTAGAAGGCAGGCTGCTTGCCTGTTGTGGGTCGTGTGGTAGTAAACTGTGGCAGCATGTCAGTCATCCTTTCGCGCAAATCATCTAGCGAGAGGGCTTGACGAGCAAGCAACTGCAGTTTGCGTTCGGTCACACTACCACGAGTTATCTGTGTCTTCTCGTGCTGATAAGGCACCAATCCATAAATCTGGATAAGCCTCAATGCCTCTGGTCCCACACCACGGAGGGAGATGTCTGCACCCTTACCGTCTGAGAGATAGCACCACACCGTCTGCTCTTCCAACTCTTTTGCCATAAGCCATTGGCGTGACAACTGTACGCTGTCACCCCTCATACATGCCTCATGCTCCACACACTCCAGCATGGCATATATCCAGCATGCCGAGGTGCGCCCCTGATCGTCTCGCGCCCTCTTATCTTGGCATGAAAAGAGTATACCTACAAGCAGTAGTATGTAAAGAGTTCTGTTCACCTGATTATCCCATAACCTTCATTTGTTTCAGCGCCTGAGCCAGTTGGTCAGGACAAGAAGTGGGTTTGGCACCACACCTTATGCCCTCAAGGCGACTGATAGCCTCGTCAACCTTCATTCCTTTTATTAAACTGCTGATGCCCTGCGTGTTGCCTGGACATCCACCAACAAACTGCACCTCCTGCAACACTCCGTTGTCAGCGGTGATGTGAATCATTTTAGAGCATGTGCCCTGTGTCTGATAATCGTAAGTCATATTATATTACTTTAAACTTTAACTCTAACCTCTAACCTCTAAACCCTAACCTCTCAACTAATAAATCACCCTCTCACCATTTCGAGGAGTTCTTCGCCAGTGAGTTTATGGCTCATATCTGTAGCAGCAAGAATATTGCTGACGAGGTTCTGTTTGCGCTCGTGCAGACGCTGAATCTTTTCCTCTATAGTGCCTTGCGATATGAGGTGATAAACGGTGACAGCTTTCTTCTGACCTATACGGTGACTACGGTCTGTAGCCTGCGACTCTATAGCTGGGTTCCACCATGGGTCCATGTGTATCACATAGTTGGCGCGAGTGAGGTTCAGTCCTAATCCTCCTGCCTTGAGCGATATAAGGAACACAGGACATTCGCCTGCCTGAAACTTCTCCACCAGTTTCTGTCGCTCAATGATGGGCACCGTACCATCTATATATAAATAAGGAACGTGAGCATCGTCGAGTGTGCGACGAATCTCTGCAAGATAGGTGGTAAACTGCGAGAATACCAGTGCCCCTCCACGACTTTCTTCCTCCTGTTGTTCATAGCCGTCTGTCACGGTCTGCAAGAGTTCGAGCAGAGCGGTAATCTTTGACTGACAGCAAGCTGTAAGTCGCAGACGGGTTATCTCAGCAAGAGTATTCATTGACACTCTGCCCAGTCCGTTGGCAATGAGCGTTGCCTCAGCTTTCTGTCGCATTGCCTCATAGGTCAGCTGCTCTTCCTCGCTCATGGTGACATGCTGGTATATTTCCTCTTTCTCAGGCAGTTCGCGTGCTACCTTGTCCTTGGTGCGCCTAAGCATAAATGGTTTCACCAAACGGTCCAACTGCTGCTGTGCTATACGGTTTGAGTTTTGTTCTATAGGTACGATGAAACGACGGTTGAAATCCTCAAACGACCCCAGCAGCCCGGGATTGACAAACTGGAACAGATTCCACAGTTCGCCCAGGTGGTTCTGCACTGGTGTACCTGTAAGCATGATACGGTTCTTGGACTTCAGTTTCATAGCCACCGCAGAGGTCTTGGCACCACGATTCTTGATGATATGTGCCTCATCCAGACAGATAGTGTTCCACTCCTTGCTGGTTATCTCTTCTTTCACGCTGAGCAGCAGCATATAGGTGCACACCACCACATCGCCAGCCTTAGCACGGAGTATTGCCTCATGTCGGTCTGACTCAAAATTGAGCATGGTGACGTTAAGCGAGGGAGCGAACTTCTCAAACTCCACCTTCCAGTTGGGTGCTACGGAGGCTGGTGCTATGACGAGTGCAGGTCCTTCCTGTGCTTTTGACAGTAGGAAGGTGATGGTCTGTATGGTTTTTCCCAAACCCATATCATCAGCAAGCAGTGCACCTGCTCCCCAGTAGTTGAGGCGTGACATCCACTGGTAGCCCTCCTTCTGGTATTCGCGCAGTGTAGCATGAAGGGTAGAGGGCACATCAGGGGTGTAGGTGCTTGACTCCATTATGCGTCTTCGAATCTCCGTCAGTTCCTCGTCTTCTGTCAGTTGCAGTTCGCCGTGCATTATGTCAGGACCTAACAGGGCTGCTGAGAATGGTGACATCTGCAGTTTGCCATGATGCCTTGAGGCAAGGGTGTTGAGCATATCGAGCTGGCGTCGCAACTGTTCGCTGATGGCAAGGAAATCGCCATTGCCCAGAGTGATGTATCGTCCCTGCGACTGGTTGGCAAGTTCCAGCAGCTGTGCCATACTGATCACCTTGTTCTGGTCGAGTTCCACACTGCCCTCTATCTCAAACCATCCGTTGTCATTCTTCTTTATCACACCATTCCATATGGATGACGAATTGTGGCGCTTGATGCTCATCTTGGCACCTTCAGGCCACTCACACGTTATTCTGTCAGGGTTAGCTTGAGCGTATTCTATAAGTGGTAACAGTTCAAAAGACTGTACGGAGTCTTCCTGGTTGTCAATGATGTAAGGTAGCTCAGGCACTTCTTCGCTCAGGGCGCTTATGATGTGGTCAAGGTTCTCCTGCTCCTTCTTCAGGTCACGCTTCACCCTCGTGCGGATATAGTTCCCGTTTTCGTTCCCGTTATCAATTATCACCTCGTTGCCTTCTCCAGGCACACAACGTATTCTGCCTCCCTGCAGCGGACGCACAAAGAACGAAACGCAGTACATCGAATCGCTGGGTCGCATCTGCATCACAATCTTTGATTCACCATCGCATATAGGCAGGGTGCTGCCTCCCTCTATCAGGTCGCTGTGTATCTCTATGTCGCCACCTATGCGGTTGAGGAATCTGCGCAACTGCGGCTCAGCCTCATTGGGAAAACGCTCTATCGACAGCAGTCGGCGATAGTACGGACGCTGTTGTGGGGTGAGTCTGATGAAATTGATGCTTGTAGCACCTCGGTAGGTTATAATGATGTCTGAATCAACCTCGCTGGCTGTTACGTTGCTGCTGATAACAAAACCGTCGTTATCGTGGCGCAGACTGATGTAAGGCATCTCCTCAGTCACCTCAACAAGTGTGAATGGTGCGTAGCGACCCACATACAAACGGCTTTCCTTTGCCATCTCAGGCAACACGCTATAGAGGTTTATGTCTCTGGCATGATAGGCATTGTTGCCTTCCTTCAGTTCTGTTTCTATGATGCGACGGTCGCCATCCGTCATACCCTCCACATATCCAGCCATGAAGGTGGGCACACTGACCTGTCTGCCTGCTCCCCATCCGCCTTTCTTCAGTGTTGCTTGTTGGCGTGGCGTAACGGTGTTGTTCTTTATGTTTCGCATAAAATAGCCTATGCGCACATCTTTCTTGGGTTCCTGTGTAGCATCAATGTTGCGGTTTGCTCCAGGAATGTCGTTAAGTACATTCTCTAATGCTTTTCTATGGTATATGCCAGATAGCAGTGGGGCATCTCCGTAGGGGTGGTTGCTAAAAACGGGTTTCTCCACTCCGTCAAGGTAGGGTGAAAGCTCATGGCGCATAATGTCCCATCGTGGTTTGTCATACGATGAGAAGTCTTTGCCCACATATCGGCACATGAGGGTGGCAAGCGTGCGGTCTGTTCCTCCGTTCGCATAAAGCAGGTTGAGTTGTTCGCGCACCTGTTTGTCTGTGGCTGTGCCATAGAGAATGCTGTGTAGCAGTTTCGCAGCCATCGTAACGTGCATCTCAGTCGATTTTGCCAGGGCGAGCCCACGTTTGCGTCCTTCTTCAGTCCCTACCTTATAGGCTGTGAGTACGTAGTAGAAATTGGCTATCGCGAATGGCAGGTAGTGCTTAGTCGAAGTGTAGTAGCCTCCGTTTCTGTTTCCTAAGGTTACGGCATTCTTAAAATGCTGGAATGCCTTGTTCATATTGCCGTGATAAGCCTCGTATATGCCTGCTATTATCAGGTGGCACATATCAGTGGAACTGATGTTGGCTGGCACCTTGCCCTCCATCAGGTAGTCCATCAGGTCACACATGCACAACACATGTTGCAAGGATATGTCTGCCTCTATGGTGTCAAACCTGTAACCTCTTATCACCGAACGCAGATAGGCGGTGTCTATCACTTCTTCGTTCTTCAGTGCCTTAGTCAGAGTCTTCTCGAAAAGGTCGTGGAAATTGGTTGCGCTGAACACCATCAGTAGGGGCAGGAAACGGCTGTCTAAGGTGGCTGGTATGAAGCTTTCTATCGCTTCGCCTATCTCGTAGTCGTTTATCTCTTCTATGCTGATGTTCTGAAAGCCCGAACTGATAAACTGCCACAGCATCTTCTGCACTGCTGAGGGTTTCATGCCCCTTGCCTCATCGAGCACACTGATGGTGAGTTGGGGCTTCTGCTCATAGAAATAGAGCATGAGGGGTATAAGTTTTTCAGCCGTAATGCGATAGTCGTAGGTATCGTTGCGCCAGTTATAGCCCAGCTCCTCCAAATACCCTTCCTTCTTTATGCCTGCAAGCGTAGCCTTGAAGTCGATGAGGGGTTTGCCCGTCAGCGACTCCACTATGCTTCTCACTCTTCCCGTCTGTGTTGCGTCGATGTTAAAGAGTGAGTAGATGCATAGCAGGCATTGTTCGGTATGTGTGAGGGTTGAAATCAATTCTCAATAGAATAAGCCAGTGCGTATGCCTTGATACGCTTCACCATAGCGAGCAGACCGTTGCTGCGGGTTGGTGACAGGTGGTCTTTCAGTCCTATCTGTTCTATGAAGTAGAGGTCGGCGTCGAGTATGTCCTTCGCCTTCTGGTGGTTTATCACCTTGATGAGCAGGGCTATGATGCCCTTCACTATCAACGCATCGCTATCGGCAAGGAAACTCAGGGTTCCGTCCTGCTCCTTGTCACACTGCACCCACACCCTACTCTGACAGCCGTCTATCAGGTTCTGCTCTGTCTTATATTTCTCGTCCAAAGGCTCCTGTTCGTTGCCCAGGTCTATCAGCATCTGATATTTATCCATCCAGTCGTCAAAGGCGCTGAACTCCTCTATCACTTCGTCTTGTATCTCGTTTATAGTCATTCTGTTTAGTTTTTCTCTATTACAAACACTTTGTCGCTTGGTCTTACCTTGTCAGGCACGGCGATGCTTATGCGTTGTCCTTTCTTTGCCACATCTACGGGCTTCAGGTCGTAGCGTATCTCCTTCACCTCGTCTATGTACATAGCTCCTGTGGTAGGACCAGTGATGAGCAGTTTGTCACCCACCTTTATCTCGTGTGCCTCCACCTGCAGTTCAGCCACACCTATCTTCGAGAAGTATTTGATGGTCTTGGCTGCATATACCTTCTTTTCCGTAGCCTTTGAGCCGTAGCTGTCGTTCCACTCGCCGAGGGTCTGACCAAGGTAGTATCCGTCCCAGAAACCGCGGTTAAACACCCTGCTGAGCCTCTCGTCCCAAGCATCCTTGGCTTCTTCGGTAAAGGCTTTGTTCCCGTCCCCGTTCCCGTCATGCAGAACTGCCTTGATAGCTTCCTTGTAGCATCGCACTACGGTGTCCACATATTCAGGTCCTCGTGCTCTGCCTTCTATCTTAAACACCCTCACACCTGCATCCATCATCTTGTCTATGAAA
>ODAJ014787790.1_pt1 | contig 22108 bp, 17 predicted proteins | sample 1539241 | NCBI WGS metagenome assembly ODAJ01 (sample SAMN02144231, study PRJEB22623) | gut metagenome | biome: sheep rumen | host: Ovis aries | place: New Zealand | reverse complement strand
TTTTTCAAAGAAATGAGCACACCGTCTCCGATGTGCTCATTTCTTTGTTTCGCCTCGCTTCACCAATGTCGTTATCTAAATGACATTGCCGGAATGGGGAGCTTTTCGTTTATACGGTCGGCATGCTGTTCTGATCTGTTTATCCTTGTGTGACGTTCGACTGCGCAGGTCCGGAGATCAGATTTCCCCGGCAGTCAAAACGGGAGCCGTGGCAGGGACAGTCCCAGCTTTGCTCGTCCGGGTTCCATGCCAGCTGGCAGCCCAGATGCGGGCAGCGGACGCTTACCGTATCCAGCGTTCCGTCCTCCGCCCTGTATGCGCCGACCTTTTTCCCGTTCAGCCGCACCACGCCGCCGTGACCGGGCGGAAGCCGGTCAGCGGTTTTCTTTGGGATCGAGAAGAAGGTTCTGGCGAGATTCTTTACGGCGTGCCCGCCCTCCTTTGATAGCCCGGCAAGCACCCCGGCGCGGAAGCGGCCGGGTTCAAAGACCGTCGCCTCCGGCGGCTGCTCTCCGGCGATCAGCCTCCGCAGAAGCTGCGCCGCGACCATCGACGAACTCATTCCCCACTTTCCAAAGCCGGTTGCCACGTACCAATCCGGCCGTCCGGCGCTGTATTGCCCGATGAGGGGAACGCCGTCCGGCGTGACGCAGTCCTGGGCCGACCAGTGGGCGACCTCCCCTGCGTCCGGGAACAGCTCCTTCGCCTTCTCCCGGAGCATGGCGTATTTGCCGCCTGCGCTGTTTTCGCCGGTGCGGTGTCCGCCGCCGCCAAGCAGAAGCAGGTTTTTATAGTGCCGCAGGGAGAGCTTCTCCACACCGGAGCCGATCCACATCCCATCCACCGGTTCCGCGGTTTCCAACGCCAGAACGTAGGAACGCTCCTGATGCAGCCGCGTGAAGTACAGCCCGGGGAGCCGGAGGAACGGATAGTGGCAGGCAAAAACGACCTTCTCGGCGCGGACCGTTCCTTGCGCGGTCTGTAATACCGTTCCGTCCACGGCCTGCACCCGCGTCTGTTCGTAGACCGTCAGCGGCTGAGAAACGGCGCGCAGAAACTTCAGCGGGTGAAACTGCGCCTGCCCGGAAAAAAGAACCGCGCCGGCGGCGGGCAGCGGCGTTTCAGGATTCTCTAAGAACTCTGCGGGAAGGCCGAGTGATTTTGCCGCCTCCGCCTCCATCCTGAGCGCTTTCAGGTCTTTGCCGTAGAGATAGGCGCAAGTTTCTTCAAAATCACAGTCAATGCTTTCCTGCTCCACGAGACGTCGGTATTCCCGGATCGCAGCCTCGTTCGCGGCAGCGTAGGCTGCTGCGCCAACCGACCCGAGCGTGGAGCGCAGCCGACTGTAGATCAGCCCGTGCTGCGACGTGATTTTTGCCGTGGTATTGCGCGTCTGACCGCTTGCCATCCGGTCCGCCTCCAGAACCACCACCTCATGCCCGTCGCGCCGGAGCGCATCGGCGCACAAGAGCCCCGCCATCCCCGCGCCGATGACGGCGACTTCACAGCGCAGATCCTCCCGAAGCCTCTGGCGCGGTTCGATCTGACAGCTTTTGCTCCAAATGGATTCCATTGCGTTTCTCCTCACGTGTTTGGATGATTCAGATATGCTCTTATTTCCTCGAGTTGATTCGTGGGCGGCATACATCGGTGATCGCTGCAAAGATACCAGGTCGTCGATCCGTTCCGCAGCGGGTATTCCGCCGTCGGCTGCCGCAGGACGCGCACGACCGATTCCGGCGGCATGACAAAGGGCAGCGATCGGAGCTCGGGATCCTGCGAAGGAACCACCGTCAGCGTCGTCGGGCTGTCATGGACAAGCTGCGCGAGCATGGTCATTGCAAAGCCCGCCGGATACGCTGCCGCAGCGGACGCCAGAAAGGAGAGCTGCTGCTCGGCGGCGATGCGCCATTCGTCCTTCTGTGTGATCTGATACAGACGCGTCAGATTCCACGCCATCAGGGAGTTTCCGCTGGGCATTGCGCCGTCAGAAAGCTCCTTTGCGCGAAACAGCAGGCGCTCTGCATCCGCGGCAGTCAAAAAGAAGCCGCCGTTTTCAGCGTCGGAAAAGCGCTGAAGGACTGTGTGACAGAGGGCTTCCGCGTCTGTCACGCGGGATTCCCCCAGCGTTGCGCCGTAGAGTTCAAGCTGCGCCGAGGCAAGGGCGGCGTAATCATCCAAAAAGCCCTTGCTTCCCCGCCGTCCGCCTGCAAAGCTCGCGTAGACCGTGCCGCCCTCCCGGAGGGCTCGTTTCAGAAATGCATCCGCCTTTTTTGCTGCGAGAAGATATGCTTCCTCCTGCGTCGTGCGGTATAACACGCAAAGGGCCGCGATCATCAACCCGTTCCAGGCGGTCAGGATTTTGTGATCCGTGTTCAGCACCGTGCGGTTTTGTCGATAGGCCAGTACCTTTGGCAGATACGGCGCAAGAGAACGGTCGTACGGGTCGCTCCTGATCTCGTTCGGGATGCTTTTTCCGGCGAAATTGCCGTCGGGCGTAATATCATAATGACGGCAAAAGGCCTGCCCTGCTTCCGCTCCCAGCAGCGCGGTAAGCTCCTGCGGCGTGAAGAGATAATATTTGCCCTCCTCGCCCTCGCTGTCCGCGTCCTGCGCGCTGTAGAAGCCGCCCTCGGGTGAAGCCAGCTCCCGCAGCACGTAGTCTCCCGTTTTCCGGGCTGCGGAAAGCAGGAGCTCTTTCATCTTCTCGTCGGTCGTGCCCTGCCCGGCCGCACATAAGGCCGGGATCAGCAGGGCGTTGTCATAGAGCATCTTTTCAAAATGCGGCGTCAGGAATTTCCGATCCGTAGCGTACCGGCAGAAGCCGCCGCCGACGTGATCGAACAGACCGCCCCGAACCATGTGCAGGAGCGTCTGTTCCGCCATTTCCGCTGCGTACCTCTGTCTCCGTTCGTGCCCGTAGGCAAGCAGAAACAGCAGGTTGTGCGCCGCAGGGAACTTTGGCGCACCGCCAAAGCCGCCGTATACAGAATCATAATCGCGGACGAACGCCCGGAATGCTTTTTCCGGCAGATCGTCCGCTTTCGCGTTTTCCGGCCGACCTGCATCCTGCAGCGTACGGAGCAGGCGCTCCGCCTGATCGAGCAGCGCGGATCTGTTTGTTTTCCACTGTTCGGCAATCACAGTCAAAAGCTCTCGCAGACCGTACATATAGCCGCGGCTGACCTTGGGGAAATACGTCCCGGCAAAAAACGGCTTCTGATCCGCTGTCATAAAGATGCTGGTCGGCCAGCCGCCGCTGCCCGTGAAGGCCAGACACACGCGCATATAGACGCTGTCAATGTCCGGGCGCTCCTCTTTGTCAACCTTAACGGAGATAAAATGCCGGTTCAGCAGCGCAGCGATCTCCGGGTCCTCAAAGCTCTCCCGCGCCATGACGTGGCACCAGTGACAGGTGCTGTAGCCGATGCTCAGGAACACAGGCTTGTCCTGCTCCCGCGCCAGCGTAAAGGCCGCTTCTGACCAGGGATACCAGTCAACAGGATTGTTCGCGTGCTGCAACAGATAGGGACTTGTCTCGTGTGACAAATGATTTGGCATAAGGATTCTCCTCGCAGGCAATTCCAGATTCAAGAGTAGTCTGCCGCATTTGCAGAACCATATTCGTTTCCTGACACATGAGCATATTTTTCTGCTTGACCAAGAATGATTTTGCCGCAACCAATAGCGGAAAGAAACGATAGTATTTGATTGAGGGCTTACTGAAAGACCGCTAACAAAATGGCTGTTGGAAAGCGTATAAATGTATAGAATATTATTGTTCTATGCCAGCCATGAACGCAACTCACCGGCCCCAACCGAGGCGCTGAATCGGATGAATGCTTGGATGATATGCTCGCGCATTGAACGAAAAAGCGCCAAAAACAGGGAAAAACGTGGGACCTTAAAGGAAAAGTCGGTCAAAGGACAAACAACGCTGCTCTCATACGATCGAACTCTCGACTTGACAAGGATAATCTTCCATAGTATAATATGTATGTGATATATGGTACTATGCCCTTGCTTTGCGTAACGGATGGTTTGCCATCCGACTCGTTGCAGAATTGGCTGAGAGAGATCATATATTAGACAGGCCAAGAAGAGTCAAGTGTTAATTTGTGCGTAATTTGATTTTGTCATATTATACAGGAGGTTGCTTAAGCTTCTTGGTTTATACACAGCACAGGTGTCTGACTCTGTCAAGGCGCCAGACGGTGCCTTGACAGAGTCAGACACCTGTGCTGCTTCAGGCAGCCCGTCCTGCTTGTAGGGCATTGTGGCGCTCGATGAGTACAGAACCCATAAGCTGCAGAACGGATTCCTCGTTGGGGAAAACTCCAATGACCTTTGAGCGCCGCTTCAATTCTATGTTCAGCCACTCGATCTGGTTTGACGTGCGGTAAAAGCGCTGCAACCAGGCCGGAAGAAGCGTGACGGTCATAGCGATTTCAAAGCCCCTATTTCGTATGATAGAACAAAACCAGATACACTTCAATCTATTCTTGATTAGAGCAAAAGGGAAAAGAAACTCGGCTATAAGCCTGCTATGATTATATCTCAATGATGAAGGCTTCATAATAAAGATGGAAGACGAGCCGTTTGCGATGCTTTGGGGAACTGGAAACGCGATGAAGGTCAATACAATAGCATTAACAAATAAGATCGAGGATATTGATAAATGAATTACTTAATGTGCAGCGTCGGTAGAAGAGGGGAGCTTCTCAAAGACTTCAGAATGTCTATTCCCGAAGGCTCAAAACTTATTGCAACAGACAACGGAAGATATGCTCCGGCTCTGTATTTTGCAGACAAACAGTATCTTGTTCCGAAAATAAATGATCCAAAGTATATTGATATTCTTGTCGATATTTGCAAGAACGAGAAGATTAACGCCATAACAACGTTTATTGATCCCGAAATTGAAGTCTTGGCCAAAAACAGAGACAGGTTTTCTGCGCTCGGTGTGGAGGTTCTTGCGCCTTATGAAAAGACTGCCGAGCTTTGTTTCGATAAATACAGGATGTTCAAGCATCTGACGGAAAAAGGCATAAGAACCGTTATGACTTGGGGCTGCCTTGAAGATTTTGACGTTGCGTTGAGTAACGGTGAGATTTCATTCCCTGTTTTTGTAAAGCCGAGAACTGGAAGCGGCAGTGTAGGTGCAAGAAAGGTAACTACATACGAAGAACTGAAGGTAGCCGTTGAAGCGGATCCTTCGCTTATTATACAGGAACTTATGGTTTGCGAAGACATTGACGCAGATGTGTATATAGATACAATCTCGCACAAAGCGGTTAGAGCTTTCTCAAAGAAGAAGATCGAGACACGAATCGGCGGTGCAAGCAAGACGATTTCTTTCAAGGATCAGAAGTTGTTTGATTGTATTCAAAAGGCTGTCTCAGTTCTTGAGTTTAACGGGCCGGTTGATATGGACTTCTTCTATCGTGACGGTGAATATTATCTTTCTGAAGTTAACCCGCGTTTCGGTGGTGCATATCTTCATGCATACGGTGCGGGAGTTGATTTCATTAAGCTTATTGAGAACAATTTGAACGGCATAGAAAATGAACCGTGCTTCGGGGACTATGAAGAAGGCATTGTCATGATGATGTACGACAGTGTTGTAATAATGAAAAACGATTGCATTGCATATTGCGGTGCACCCTTTGTCAAGGACAGTTTAGTTTATTAGTATTAATTCTTTTTATAAACCAGTTTTTTGTGATAATATATGGTATAATACCTCCAACGAAAGAATACGGGGGTAAAAACCATGGGACGTAAGGTATCGGTACTGACTTTCAACGAGGAAGAAACCAAACTGCAGGAGAGTTTGGTCCGCAGCAGAACAGCGCAGGCGCAGGTATCAACCAGAGCTCGTATTCTTCTGCTGAAAGCAGACGGATCGAAAATTAATGAAATTGCTGACAGAGTAGGTCTAAATCGAAACAGTGTCGTTCTCTGCCTTAAGAAATACAACGAGGGCGGGATTGAGAACGCCATCTATGACGCTCCCGGTCGCGGGAGAAATCCCGAAATATCCGACGAGGAGAAGACCTGGATCATAAAAATTGCTTGCCAACGACCTGCGGATTTCGGATATGCGGCAGAAACCTGGACCTATGCTAAGCTTACAGAGCACATCCATAAAACAGCGGAAGCAGAGGTTTTACATGGCTGTCCACGATTCATAAAACCACAGTAAATACGATTCTGAATGCTGCCAACATTAAACCGCATAAGATTACCTATTACTGTGAGCGACGCAATCCCACTGGTACGTCCTTCGCATACCGGAAAGGACTACATTGATTTCTTGATAATTCTTGACGCAAAATACCCAAAAGGAGACAAAATCCGCATCATTCTGGACAATCTATCTGTTCACACCTCAAACAAGGTGCGGGAATTCCTTTACACAGAAGTACCAGGAAGGTTTGAATTTGTCTTTACTCCGAAGCATGGATCGTGGTTGAATTTGGTTGAAGGCTTTTTCAGCAAAATGACCCGACAAATGCTTCGAGGGATTCGTGTGAAAACAATAGAAGAGCTTAAAGAACGGATTTATGCTTACTTTAAGGAAGTCAATGCTGTTCCTGTCGTGTTTCACTGGAAATATAAACTCTCAGAGATTAACCAAGATGAGTCTGTTAGGGTCGATACTCTGCCAATCATGGAACGCAAAAAAGTTTGGTTAATTGTGCAACTATATATCAGTTTATTTAATTTTATATTGATTCTGCCTGAAAAAGGTGCTATACTAAAAAATGGAAAGATTGTATTCATGATGGTATGTTATTGTACATAAAAAATATAGCCTTGCTGTAATTGATTGTTCATTTATCACATTTGCCAAAGTGAATATAATCGTTGTTGGTCAGCGAGTTTACGTATCACGTATTGAGAAGTGAAAGGGGTGGCAGTTTGGACCACAAGCAAAGAAGAATAAACGAATATGAAATAGACATAATCGAAGTAATCAAAGCTTTGCTCAAAGGCTGGTGGCAGATTCTCCTGGCAGTGATTGTGGGAATGGGGCTTATGTTTACATATACCCGCCATTTCGCGGTGCCGGAATACCGGTCTTCCGTTTCCTTCTATGTGAATAACGGACAGCGTTTCGAAGACAAAATCAGCACTTCGGATATTTCAGCGGCCCAAAGCCTGGTAGACACTTATATCGTTATTCTCAGGTATGGAACTACCTTGGATGCGGTGATCGAAGATACGAAGATCAACTGTAGCGCCGCGGAACTGTCGAATAAGATTGAATGTTCTGCCATCGATGACACAGAGGTTTTTCAAGTGACAGTGTCGGACCCGTCTCCGGAGCAGGCTGCAATGATTGCGAAAGCCATTGAAAGGATACTCCCGGATAAGGTTTCAGAGGTGATTGAGGGAAGTACGGTTCGGATTGTTCGCAATCCTTCCGTACCGACTTCGCCGTCCTCCCCGAATTTGGTGAAAAACCTGATTCTGGGTGGGGCGGCAGGACTGTTGTTAAGCTGCGTTTACATATCCCTTCGTTTTATCTTGGATGACCGCATCCGAGATGCTTCCAGAATGTTGAAGGATACCTATTCCTATCCTGTGCTTGCTGTGATTCCGGATCTGGCGGCAGAATCCAAGGGGTATTACTACAACTCCTATACGAGGAAGAACGTACATGATTAAGCAAAAAAAGATGAACGGATCAAAGAAAAACGAGGGTCCGGACCAATTCCTGGGCGAGAAGCTGAAATTCTCCGCAACAGAGGCATATAAACTCCTTCGCACCAACTTGTTTTTTTGCTTGCCGGAAGGAAACGACCATGCCTGTCCCGTTGTTGGGGTGACCAGCTCCGTTCAGGGAGAGGGAAAGAGCACGACGGCCATCAATCTGGCGTACATGCTTGCAGAAAACGGTAAGCGTGTGTGCTTGATTGAGGGAGATTTGCGTGCGCCAACCTTCAAAAGCCGGCTTAAGTTGAAAAACGCTGTGGGACTGTCCCATGTTCTGGCAAACATGGAAGCGGATTTGGGCAATCTGCTTACAAATTCGCTGCATAAGAACCTTTGGGTGGTGTCTGCAGGCGACATTCCGCCAAATCCGGCGGAGCTGTTGGGTTCTGCCCGTATGGAGCACTTTATCGGTGTGCTGAAAGAGGGCTTTAGCTATATTGTATTGGATTTACCGCCCATTACAGTGGTGGCTGATGCTTTGGCTGTGTCCGGGGTCTTGGACGGAATGCTTGTTGTGGTTGAGGAGGGGAAAACGACCAAGCGCGAACTCACCGATGCCATGCAGCGATTAGAAATGATCCACGACAAGATTCTCGGATTTGTTATCACGCATGCGGAAAGGACAAAAGGCAAATACGGGAAGAAGTATGGTAAGAAATATGGGTACGGATACGGGTACGGATATGGATATGGTGGAAAACGATCCGAATCCGGTTCGGCCCGGAGTGATTCTTCGGATGATTGATCAAGGTTAAGGGAAAAAATGAGCAACGAAGGAATCTATAAGCCAGAAGAGCGCGCTTTGACCGACGCAGCCAGCAGAGCAGACAATTCTATCATCCAAGATATCCCTGCATTTCAGAAGCCCGTTTGGTTATCATCCCCCACCATGCATGGGGAGGAACTGATATACATACGGGAAGCGTATGAGTCCAACTGGATGTCCACAATTGGTCAGAATATCAATGAGGCGGAACGGCTGGCCTGTGAAAAGGTCGGGTGCAAGTATGCAGTTGGCCTGAACTGCGGCACAAGCGCAGTCCAGCTGGCGGTTCGTCTGGCCGGGATTCGGCGCGGGGACCGGGCGTTTTGCTCGGATCTCACTTTTTGTGCTACGGTCAATCCCGTGACATATGAGGGCGGCGAACTTGTATTCATAGACTCGGAATATGAGACGTGGAACATGGACCCCAAGGCGCTGGAAAAAGCATTTGAACTTTTTCCGGACACAAAAGTGGTGATTGCAGTCAATCTGTATGGTACGCCGGCAAAGCTGGATGAGATCCGGGCGATCTGCGATGCGCATCACGCCGTCCTCATCGAGGATGCTGCCGAGTCCCTGGGGGCAACCTATAAGGGCCGCCAGACCGGGACCTTCGGAACCTACAACGCCATCAGCTTCAACGGTAATAAGATCATTACAGGCTCGGCTGGCGGTATGCTCCTGACAGATGATATCAACGCCGCAAACAAGGCGCGGAAGTGGTCTACACAGTCCAGGGAGAACGCACCTTGGTACCAGCATGAAGAACTCGGCTATAATTTCCGTATGAGCAATGTGATTGCCGGTGTGGTGCGAGGGCAATTTCCCTATCTGCAGGAGCACATTCGGCAGAAAAAGGCAATCTACATGCGATACAAGGAGGCCTTTCAGGATCTCCCTGTTTCGATGAATCCGTATCTTAAGGATATCATGGAACCGAATTTCTGGCTATCCTGCGTTCTGGTGGATCGGGAGGCCATGTGCCGGCAGGTGCGCTCGGATTTAGATGAGGCCTATTCCAAAGAAAAACAGGGGGAATCCTGCCCCGCTGAGATGTATCAGCTGCTCATGGCACGCAATGCACAGTGCCGCCCGATTTGGAAGCCTATGCATATGCAGCCCCTCTTCCGCAGGAACCCATTTGTCACGGCGCGCGGAGAGGTTCGAGATACCTATGTGGGGGGCAAGGGCGATACCAGCGTGAGCGCAGACGTATTCGAGCGGGGACTCTGCCTTCCAAGTGACAACAAAATGACCCCGGAGGAGCAGGACGTGATCATCCGGATTATACGGAGATGCTTTGCATGAGAAGAGGAAAAGACGGGATTTACTGCCGATACATCAAGCGAATCATGGATCTGCTGGGTGCCTTGCTGCTGTGCGTACCCTCCGTTCCGATTCTTCTGATCTGTTATGTGGGGATTAAAATCGAGACCCGCGGCCCGGCATTTTTCCTGCAGGAGCGCCCGGGCAAGGACGGCAGGATTTTTCTCCTCTATAAGCTCAGAACCATGATCGAGGAGACGGAGAGAGACGGGGTCCCCCTCTCGGATATGGAACGAATGACAAAGACCGGACGCATCATACGAGCCTGCAGCTTTGACGAGTTGCCGCAGATCTGGAATGTGATCAAGGGAGACATGAGCTTCATTGGCCCTCGCCCACTTCTGAAGAAATATCTCCCGCTCTACACGGAAGAACAGATGCACCGCCACGATGTGCTTCCCGGTATTTCGGGTTGGGCGCAGGTCAACGGACGCAACGAGCTCTCGTGGGAGCAAAAATTTGATCGTGACGTCTGGTATGTGAACAACGTTTCCTTTGCGCTGGATGTGAAGATTCTTTTTATGACGATACGGAACGTGTTCCGGCGCAGCGGGATCAATGCCGGCGTGAACGAGACGATGATGGAGTTCCACGGCAGTGCGGAGCTGCGCACCGAGGAAGCGAAGCCTGAGGTGTCCGTATGAGCAGAAGACTGATCATTCTCGGCGCGAGTGGACACGGAAAAGTTGCCGCTGATATTGCGATTCGCAGTGGATATGAAGAAATCCTGTTTCTGAATGACAATCCGGAGACCAGAGAGTGTCTTGGCTGGCCTGTGGTTGGTTGCGTTTCAAATGTATGACGATCCCATGCAGGCCGAGTTTACCAAAAGCTGCCGCAAGAGCATCCGTCAGGTGCTCAAAAAGGGCGTGACTTACCGCGTCACGGAGGCGCCGCAGGATCTGACCGAGTTTTGCGAGATCTACTATGACACCATGCAGAGAGACGCAGCCTCGTCCTTTTATTATTTTGACCGCGCCTATTTCGATGCGATGCTCCGGCTGCTCGGCGACCGGCTGCTGTATATCGAGGCGCGGTACGGGGGAAAGACGATCGCGGCAGTTGTGTATTTCCTGTCGGACGGCGTCATGCATGCGCACCTGTCCGGGACGCGCAGCGAGTTTCTGCACCTGTCCCCGGCGTATGTGCTGCGCTATGCGGCGGTCCGGTGGGGCAAGGAGCACGGCTATCGGCTTGTGCATTACGGAGGCGGGTCCTCCAACGCGGAGGATAATCCGCTGTATCTGTTTAAGCGCAAGTTTTCACAGAAGACAGATTTTGACTTTTATGTTGGCAGAAAGATATGGGATCAGGCGGCATATGACGCGGCCGTCGCGATCAGCGGAGATCCGGATCAGGATTACTCTCCGCAATATCGAACGCCCTGACGATCCCAATCGGCGCTGATCACGCAGAGGCGATTTGAAAGGAATCGGTTTGAGATGAGAATCCTCTATGTCACGACCATCGGCAGTACGATGGAATTCTTCGGCCCCCTGATCAGAGATCTGATCGACTGCGGGAACTGTGTCGATATCGCGACGAATGACACGGCTGCGCAGGTGCCCGAGTTGTATCGTTCCCTCGGCTGCAGGATCCATCATGTGGATTTTTCCCGTTCGCCGCTCTCCCGGAACAACCTCCGGGCGTATCACCAGCTCCGGCGGGTGATCGGGAACGGGGATTATGATGTCGTCCACTGCCATACCCCGGTCGCCGCGGCCGTTACAAGACTGGTCTGCAGAAAAATCCGGAAGAAAACCGGACTGAAGGTGTTTTACACCGCGCACGGCTTCCACTTTTACAAGGGCGCGCCACTGAAAAACTGGCTGATATTTTATCCGCTGGAATGGCTGTGCAGCTTTTGGACCGATACACTCATCACGATCAATCGGGAGGACTATGACCTTGCTGACCGGCACCTGCACGCACGCCGGACGGAGTTTGTCCCAGGCGTCGGGTTCGACTATGATCGTTTTGCAAACGCTTCCGTTGACCGTGCGGCAAAACGGCGGGAGTTGGGTGTGCCGGAGGATGCGTTCCTGCTGGTTTCTGTCGGAGAACTGAATTTCAACAAAAACCATTCGATCGTGATCCGCGCGCTGGCAAAGCTCAACCGATCCGATCTCCACTACGGGATCGCCGGAAAAGGAGAGATGGAGACGGAGCTCAGGCATCTTGCCGATGTGCTGGGGGTCGGAGACAGAGTCCATCTCTGGGGCTACCGCAACGATATTCCGGAGCTGATGAAGGCTGCGGATGTCGATGTGTTTCCGTCTATCCGGGAGGGCTTCGGCCTGGCGGCGGTGGAAGGCATGGCTGCGGGGCTGCCCCTGATCTGCGCGGATAATCGCGGCACGCGAATGTACGCGTCTGAATACGAACGCGGGGATTTCAGCGGCATGTGTACTGGCGTCGAAATGTATGCTGCGGCGATTGAGCGGCTTGCAGATGACAGGCAGCTTTATGATGAGATGGCACGCATCGGTCCGCGCACGACTGAGAAATTTTCCGTGCAGAATATCAACAGGATGATGTTTGACCGAATCTACGAAATTAAGGAATGAGTTTCATGTCTATTCTGCCGCTGGTCTCCGTCATAGTACCGGTATTCAATAATGAAATCTTTTTGGAACAGGCAGTCGACAGTCTTTTGCAGCAGACTTACACCCGTCTTGAAATTATTCTGGTTGACGACGGGTCGACAGATAACAGCGGAATCCTCTGCGACCAATATGCGCAAGCGGACAACAGAGTTACTGTGATCCATAAGGAAAACAGAGGCCTGACCTCGGCGCGCAGGACCGGCGTGGAAACGATGCGCGGTCAGTACGCGATGTTTGTCGACAGCGACGACTGGCTGGATCTCACGGCAATTGAGAAGTGCATGGAGATCGTTGCGGAATATGGGTGCGCGTGCGTTGCGTTTTCATATGTCCGGGAATATGAGAACCATTCTCTTCCGGTGCATGTTTTTCCTGCTTCAAAAGCGTTTATCGGAACGGAAGCCGGAACGGCCTACAGAAGGATCTGGGGGCTGTTCGGAGATGAGATGGCGCACCCGGAGAGGATCGACAGCTTTGTTCCCTGCTGCATGAAACTGTATGCTGCGGAGCTTTTGCGGCAGGCGCGCTATTTTGATACAAAAGTTGTCGGCGGTTCAGAGGACGCGCTGTTTAACATCTACGCACTGCGAAACTGCAGCTCGCTGTATTATTTGGATGAACCGTTTTACCATTACCGAAAGCAACAGGGGAAAACACTCTCAAACACGTATCGCCCGAAGCTGCTCGACCAGTTCAAGGCGCTGTATGCCTTTTTTGACGCAGCAAAGGAAGAACTGGACATTGATGGTTCGTGTGAGCAGGCTTACATCAACCGCACCGCGTTATCGATCCTCGGCATCGGCTTTAACGAGACCCAAAACCCGGATTTCAGAGACGGTGTGCGCAGGATTCGCGAATACATCAAAAGCCCGAGAAACAAAGCCGCCTACAAGCGCATGCAGGATCACGACATGCCGTTTGTTTGGAAGTTCTTTTTCTTCTTTGTAAAAAGAGGCATGGCTCTTGTGGTGTATCTCGGCCTGAAATCCATTCGTTTTTTCATCAGCAGAATGTAGGAGAACTGTATGAAGCAGAACCCGTTGGTATCGATTATCATCCCTGTGTATAACGGGGAGAAATATATGCGCGATGCAATCGACAGCGCACTGAACCAGACGTATCGCAATATCGAAGTGATCGTCGTGAATGACGGGTCGCGCGACCAGGGCAAAACAGAAGAAACGGCGTTGTCATACGGAGATCAGATTCGTTATTTTCGAAAGGAAAACGGCGGCGTTTCGTCGGCGCTTAACGTGGGAATCCGGAATATGCGCGGGGAGTATTTTTCGTGGTTGAGTCACGATGACGTGTATACGCCGGACAAGATCGAAAAAGAGATCGACGCGCTGAAGGATGTTCCGGCGGGAAAGATCGTCGTCTTATGCAGAGCCGTCCGGGTTGATCAGGATCTGAATCCGGTTGTGCACGGAAGCAGAAAACGCGAAGCCTGTGCACTCACCTGGGAACAGGCGGTCATGTATATCACGAAATACGGAGCAAACGGCTGCGCCCTGCTGATCCCCCGATCGGCGTTTGAAGATGCAGGACTGTTTGATGAGAACCTCCGGTACTGCCAGGATATCCTGATGTGGTGGAGGATCTTTCTGGAGCATTACGCTTTGGTCCTGATTCCGGAAGCAGGCGTCCTTTCGCGTGTCCATGCGCAGCAGACGACACAGACGCATGCAGAGCTGTATCACCATGACGCAAATTATATCGGGGACATCATTCCCCAACGATTGCTCGCCGTCAGCACAAAAGACAATAACTGCATTTATGAATATGCCAGAGGCGAAGCGTTGCACGGCAACCATACCGTATACAAAAGGTGCATTGCGCTGGCAAAGAGCACCGGACTGCTAGGATTAAGGCATCGGGCCGTGCTCCGTGCGCTCGGTGCTTACGGCGTGGTCCGCCCGTGGATCAAAGCGGTATATAAAGCCCTTTTCTGCAAAATACGAAGCAATCATAAGTAAGCGTTCAATGATCACCTACAGAAACAGGTAAGGGGAAACAGATATGGTGCCATATATTCTATTGCTGACGGTTCCCATCTTGCTGCATCCTTTTACCAGAGAGACATCTATTAACCGTTTCAGGCTCGACCGTATCCCGCTGTTTTTGTTCTTTGCATTTCTGACCGTTCTGGTAATGCTACGGCACCGCAACGTCGGAAATGACACGAACAACTACATTTATCTGTTTGAGAAGTTCGCGAATATGGGATGGAGCCGACTGACAAAGGACTTTACAGAAATCGGCTATAAGCTGTTTAACAAACTGCTTTCGTTGATTTCAAAAGAACCACGATTTTTCCTTGCGGTGATTGGGTTTACGGTGAGCGCGATGATCTACCCAACATATCGGAGGCTGTGCGTGGACCCGCCGCTTACGATCGTCCTGTTTTGCGTCATGTCAATCTTTCCAATGATGCTTTCCGGTATCCGACAGATGATGGCGATCGGTTTTGGGATGATCGCATACGCGTTTGCGCGCAGGAGAAAGCCGATCCTCTTCCTGCTTATGGTTGCGGCCGCGATGAGTTTTCACACCAGCGCGTTCATGCTCCTGCCCATGTACCCGCTTTACCGTACGAGAATCACCAAAAAATGGCTGTACGTTGTGGTTCCCGTTCTGGCAGTCATCTTTGTGTTCAACAGACAGTTTTTCCATCTGTTGGGACGGTTCCTGCAGAGCTATACAGATTACAGCGCCGCAGAAACAGCAACCGGCGCATATACCATGCTGCTGCTGTTTGCCGTCTTTGCCGTGTTTTCCTTTATCATTCCGGACGAATCGAAGCTGGACGAGGAAACGATCGGCATGCGGAATCTTCTGCTGCTGACGCTGGTGATCCAGATGTTCGCACCGCTGAATTATCTGGCAATGCGGATGAACTATTATTATCTGATTTTCGTTCCGCTGCTGATACCGCGCGTCATCGAATGCAGCCGTGTGAAATACCGCAGCATTGCTTCGGCGGGCAGGATTATCATGCTGGCATTCTTCTTTTTGTATTTCTTTGCCACTGCGAAGGCGGGCAGCAGACTGCACATCATACCGTATCATTTCTATTGGGAGTACTATCGATGACAGTCGCTCAAATCAACAGCACCTGCGGCGTTGGAAGTACAGGAAAGATCTGCGTCGGCATCAGCAGGCTGCTGACTGCGGAGGGTGTTCACAACTGCATTCTTTACAGCTGTGATTCCTCAGGCGATGCCCCGGGCATCGCCTGCTCCGGGAGGCGTTACCGAAGGCTGCAGGCGCTAAAATCCAGAGTGTTCGGCAACTACGGCTTCAACTCCAAGCGCGCAGCACGAAGGATGATCCGTGAGCTGGAGCGGCTCAGGCCGGACATCGTGCATCTGCATAACATCCACGGGCATGACTGCGATCTGAAAACCCTGTTTGCGTATTTTCGGGAGCATCGCACAAAGCTGATCTGGACGTTTCACGACTGCTGGGCGTTTACGGGATACTGTACGCACTTCACGATGGCGGGATGCGAAAAGTGGAAGGGAGGCTGCGCGGACTGTCCGCAGCGGCGGGAATACTCGTGGCTGTTCGACCGAAGCAGGGAACTGTTTGCGGCAAAAAAGCGGCTGTTTGCGGGGCTGGATCTGACGATCGTCACGCCCTCCGTCTGGCTTGCGGAGCTGGTGCGGCAGTCGTTTTTGAAGGACTGTCCGGTGCAGGTAATCCACAACGGGATCGACCTTGACGTGTTTCGGCCGACGCCGGGCACGTTCCGGCAGGAACGCGGTCTGGAGCAGAAAAAAATCGTCCTCGGCGTCTCCTTCGGCTGGGGAGAGAAAAAGGGGGTGGATGTGTTTGCGGACCTCTCGCGCAGGCTTCCGGACGATTATCAGATCGTTCTGGTTGGAACGAACGAGGCGACAGAGCGCTTGATCCCTGAGAGTATCCTATCCATCCGGCGAACGCAGGATCAGCGTCAGCTGGCGGAGATATATTCGGCGGCAGATGTGTTCGTCAATCCGACGCGGGAGGAGAATTTCCCGACGGTCAATCTGGAAGCCCTTGCCTGCGGAACGCCGGTCGTCACCTTCCAAACAGGAGGCAGCCCAGAGACGATCGACGGGACCTGCGGCGCGGTCGTCGCGTGTGATGATCTTGAAGGTCTTGCGCAGGAAATCAAACGCGTCTGTGAGGACAGGCCGTTTTCCACAGAGCAATGCATGGCCAGGGGGCGTGCGTTTGACAGGAATCAACGATTGAAGGAGTATGTGGAGCTGTATGAAAGAATTGTCGCTTCAGGAACTGAAGGAAATTGAATTTGAGATCCTCAAGTCTTTTCATGCCTTTTGCGTGGAGCATGGTCTTCGGTATTATCTCGCCTACGGGACGCTGCTAGGCGCAGTTCGGTACAAGGGCTTCATCCCCTGGGATGATGACGTGGACGTGCTGATGCCGCGCGAGGACTATAACCGCTTCCTGGAGCTTTACCGGGACAGCGACCGCTACCGGCTTTTTGCGTTTGAAAAGGATCCGGCTGCTTTGTTTCCGTATGCCAAGATTTGTGACATGACGACGCGCAAGGACGAGCCGGGTTATCCCAGCAAACTACCGCTCGGGGTCGACATCGATATCTTCCCGCTGGACTGTTGGGACGATGACCTTGCGCAGGCAAAACGCGAGGTGAAGCGGATCAACCGCTGTATGTTCTTCCTCAGCCTGTCGAAACGCCGCAAACCGGACTCGCTTCATCCGGTCAAGCGCTTTGTCAAGGGACTCTTGATGCGCTGGTGCAAGCTGCGTGGCAGCGCGTATTATGTCCGGAAGATTTTGCGGGAAGCCGTAAAGGATGAGCAGCGCGGCAGCCGCTACATGGGTACCAAAACTTGGTGTGTCTATGCGGAGCGCAACATTGTTCCCGCTGAGGCTTTCTCGAGCGGAATCGAGATTGAGTTTGAGGGAGAGACGTTTTTTGCGCCAGTGGGATATGACGCCTATCTGACCTGCCTGTACGGAGACTATCTCCCTGAGCCCCCGAAGGAGAAGCAAAAAACGCATCACTCCTTCCGGGCATACAGGGTGTAAGCATTCCCGACTCGGCCCGCTCCGCAGCCCTGCCGGAGACTATGAGAAACCACCACGTTGAGATTGTCACTGCCCGGCTGTTTGCGCAGCGCGCGTCGGAACGCGGAACTGCGGGAGCATAATCACGCTGGCCCATGCATCCTTTGCCCTTTCTGGCGCGATTCTGCCAGAAGCTTATCAGTATTGGTCGGTTCAGGCCAATTCCCGAAAAGGAAGCGTGTCCTGACTGCTTTTATTCAAATCAGCACTCCATATGGATGGTTCGTTCTTTCCCCAGGGGAAAGCTTTTTACGCTGAAAGCTTTGACGCCGTCCAATCAAATCGTTGCCCTGCAGGCTCAAATCGAACCTGTAAATAATATAGGCAAATAGCTTGATCCCCAAAAACGAACAAAGGAGAAGAACAGATGAACACGAAGCGATTATTCAAGAGTCTTGCGGTGTTCTTGGCAGTGATTATGCTGGTAAGTGTTTTACCAAGCACAGCATTTGCCTGGACCATCAGCTATGACACCAACGTGGGCAGTTCCTATTACAAGCTGATTTCTCAGAGAGAATGGGACATTGCTCCAGGCATCGTTGAAACCGAAATGGTGCTCAACAACAGTGCGGGTACCCGCAGACAGGTCGTACACACTGCTACGATCGACATCAACAATCCGTATGTCAAGGTTATTCCCGGAACGAAGGGTATGTGGCCTCAGCCCGGCAACTACGGCACTGAAGCGACGTCCGTCCAAGCGCTCAATGCCGAAAAGCTCGGTTACGGCAATGTGGTTGTTGCGACCAACGCGTCTCTGAGCTGGTACACGGAGGATTACTACAAACAGCATCCCGAGCTCATCGGCGAGCCGCTCGGCTATTCAATCCTCGACGGCAGGCTCTATGAGAACAGCCGCAGAACGAACGGAACACTTCCTTCCGGCGGCGTTCAGACGATTGTTGTCATCAATTATGACGAGCATCCGATCACCGGAGAGAAGCGTCCTGCCGATATGCCGAAGGTCTGGATCCGCAATTCGACCGATCCTCTGACTGGCTGGGAAGAGCAGGCCATTCCTGTTTTGTTTACATATCTCGTTAAGCCTGATGCAAACGGCAATCCTGTGAACCAGTATGCAAAAAGTGATGGAACAGAGGATCACGGCAGCAGTGTTGCCGCAAGAACCTTCGTCGGCGTGAAAGCTGACGGCACACTTGTGTTGGTCGTGGGCGACGGCGAAATGGCTCCGTTCTCCACAGGCTTTACCAGCTATGAGATGGCGGATTACATGATCAAGATGGGCTGCGTCATTGCCGCGAACTGCGACGGAGGCGGCTCCACCACGTTCTGCTCTCAGCGCCCCGGCGAGGATTTCAAGGTCAACGGCGGTATGGCGGACGGCGGCGAGAGACCGACGACCAACACCTTTATCGTTATTTCTACCGCTCCTGCGAACGGTGAGTTTGCCCATGCGTCCATCAGCACAGACTATGATTATTATACTCCCGGCAGCACCGTTAGCTTTAACGCTTCCGGCTTTGACGCTGTTGGCACCAAGGTTGACATCCCGGAGGACGCTGTATGGACAGTCAAAGAAGAAGGTATGGGCCAAATTGATAAAAACGGTGTCTTTACTTCCAACGGAACGGAAGGCACTGTGACTGCCCAACTGCTGTATAACGGCAGCGTCGTCGGTGAACACACCATTCAGATGGTAATCCCTGACGCGATTTCTTTCGATCAGCAGGTCGTTACCGTTCCCTTTGGCAAAACGGTGAAAATCCCTGTTAAAGCAACGATCAATAATGGGTTGATTGAAGTCGGTGTCGATCCGAACAGCATCGCCTTTACGATGATGAACGATGCGCTTGGCAGCTTTAGTGGACTCAACTTCACAGCTGTTGACGAGCAGAATGCACCCGCAGAGACGACTGCAGCCGTGACCGCAACGTTGAATTTGGGAAGCAGTCCCACAGCAACGTTTACGCTGAAGCTTGGCAGGGGCTCGGTGGTTTTGTGGGACTTCGAGGATGGCCAGAGCGACATTGACGAGTGGTATGTTATCAATAACCGAAACGGAACGAACTGGGATTATGATTTGGATCTGTCGTTGGCTGACAGAACCAACGGTCAGGTGCATGACGGCAATTATTCTTTGCGTCTGCAGACCAACGGACTGCATTCCAAGGATTCGAATTCCAAGCAGTATGCATATGTCAGACTTGGCCCCAAAAACGGTGTAACGACGCTTGAGAACGCTCGTACACTTGGGTTCTGGCTCTATGTTCCCGAAGATTTCATCCACTGTGACGTGCGGTGCGACTATTATTTCGACGCTGACGGAGACGGCAACCTCGAGGGCTTCAACCAGGAAGTCAAGATGATGACGATGGAAACCGTCTATTCGAGCATCGACGAATCCGGATGGCATTATCTTACTGTGGATCTCAGCGAGTATAGCAAGGTCGCGTTGAAGAGCAGCAGGCAGTTTAATGGCAATGATTGCTTCCTGATGTTTGTGTTCAACAAAACGATCAACAACGCGCTGTGGCAAACCAACGGCTCGATCAACGGCCCGTACACCCTTTATCTCGACAACTTCACCGTGGACTATTCCGAAGCTGTTGACGACAGGGAAGAGCCCGTCTTTGATAAAATCTATCTGGACGGCACGACGCCGCTTATCAAACGGGACGTTGTTACCACGACGAATAATGTCCTGAATCTTTCCGCTGCGGTGGCGGACGCCACGACCCGGCTTGATACCGCTTCCAACGGCAACAATTCGTTCCCGCTGACTAATATCAGCGGATTGGACGCCAGCACCGCCAAGGTCTACATTGACGGCGTTGAAGTTGCTTGTTCGCTGTCAGACGGTGTAATGTCCTCCGACGGGAACACCGTAGCAGACGGTTATCACCGCGTAAAGTTTGAGATCTGTGACAACGCCGGAAACAAGGCTGTCGTCATCCGTGTGGTCAAGGTAGAATCCGGCTCGACTGCTTCAACACTGAGCCTCGTTCCTGCGGACGCAACGCTTGACCGGATTCCTTTCGGTTCGATCTACTGGATGAATCTGGAGGCCAACGCGATTGAGACGATCCAGTCTGTTTCTACTGTGATTGACCTGAATAACGTGAACCACTGGCAGTTGGATCATATGGTGCTTGCCGAGGGCTTCACCGCGAGCTACACCATTGCGGAAGAGACCAATACGGCAGAGATTACCTTCGAGCGCACCGGCGACAATGATCAGACCGGCGCGGCGGTTCTGGCTCAGATCCCCGTCCGTGTTCTGAATTTTGACGATGATATCCATGTGCCCGGCTATACGGCGGAAACCTATTGGACGTCCTATAACTTCTTCCCGCAGGATGTGAAGCTGGATGTGGATAAGGGCTTGATTACGCACACTGACGGCCACACAAGCACCTTCTCCAACGAGGAGTTCCATGTGGATACGGAGATGTACACCGACCAGGCTTCGATTGATAAGACTTATCTGGCGGAACACGGTACGACGCATGTTCATACGGCTGTCGCGATTGCGGATAAAGAGCCCACCTGCGTCGAGGAAGGCTACACCGGCCGTACTTTCTGCGAAGCCTGTAACTCCGTTGTGGAATGGGGCACGACGATCCCGGCAAACGGCCACAGCTATGTCTTCCAGGACGGCAAGAAGGTCTGCAGCGTCTGCGGCAGGGAAGGCCATGTTGAAAATGGCCTGCAGGTCATTGACGGCAAATACTATTACTTCGCCGGCGGAACGCCGTACTCCGGATGGGTCCAGATCGACGACGAGTGGTACTATTTTGATGAGACCACTTACACGACTGTTCCCACCCTGTACAATGGCTACGTGACCTACGAGTTTGAAGAAAACGGCAAGCTGGTTTCCGGTCAGTGGTATCGTGATTCCAAAGGCATCAAGTATTATGAAGGACCTTCGTACCTTCGTGGCGGCAAGAACGTCATGACCTGGTATGAGATTGACGGCAACCGCTACTGCATCGATAAGCAGGGCTATGTCGCTGTCGGGACTCGCCCGGTCAAGGACGACGATGCAAACCCCGAACACTACACTTGGTACGTGTTTGACGAGAACGGAGCGTGTCAAGGAAAATATCTCCACAATGGTCTCGCTTGGTGGAATGACAATGTTTACTACCTGGAGGACGGCGTCAGTGTCTCCCATATGAAGCTGGTTGACGGTGACTACTATTACTTCTATTGGTACAATTACCGTGCCGGCATTAAGGACCAGAGATTCCATTGCGAATATAATGACGGTCTTCTTCCCGTGGGCGATTATTACTTTGGCTCGGACGGAAAGATGCTCAACCAAAAGGTTTACTCAGTAGACGGCACCCTTTATTATTTCGAAATGGGTAAGGAGACGCAAGGCACTGGGACGGTAATCTTCCAGGATGTGGAGTGCGCGATTGATGAAACCGGAAAGGTCGACTTCACCGGCTTCATTACAGACACCCTTGGCCGAAAGCTGTATTATGAGCATGGCGTCATCACCGAGTGGATCAAGAACGGCCTGCTCCATGACGAAGACGGCGAAATCCGTTACTATGTGGACGGTGTTCCGACCCGTGCCGGTCTTGTGAAGGATACGGACGGCAGCTATTACTACATCAAC
>ODAJ014757085.1_pt1 | contig 22119 bp, 20 predicted proteins | sample 1539241 | NCBI WGS metagenome assembly ODAJ01 (sample SAMN02144231, study PRJEB22623) | gut metagenome | biome: sheep rumen | host: Ovis aries | place: New Zealand | reverse complement strand
CCATCGAAGCGGAAGCCGTCGAAATGGAATTCATCGAGCCAATACTTACAGTTAGAGAGCAGGAAGTGCATCACCTGGTCTTTACCATAGTCGAAGCAAAGGCTGTCCCACTGGTTGTGCTCACGACGGTCACCAGGATAGAAATACTGGTTTGGGTCACCGCAGAGATTTCCCAAGCCCTCCACCTCATTCTTCACAGCATGGGAGTGGACAAGGTCCATGATGACAGCAATACCATTCTTGTGAGCCTCATCGATAAGTTCCTTCAGCTCTTCAGGAGTACCGAAGCGGCTTGAAGGAGCAAAGAAATTGGAAACATGGTATCCGAAGGAACCATAATAGGGGTGCTCCTGAATAGCCATTATCTGTATGCAGTTATAGCCATCCTCGATAATACGTGGAAGGATATTTTTTCTGAATTCAGTATAGGTGCCTACCTTTTCAGCATCCTGCGCCATTCCGATGTGACACTCATAGATAAGGAGCGGTGTAGTATCTGGCTTGAAAGTCTTTTTCTTCCACTTATATTCCTTCTCTGGTGCCCAGACCTGTGCAGAGAATATTTTTGTCACATCATCCTGTACCACACGACGTACCCATGCAGGGATGCGTTCTCCCTGACCACCTGGCCACTTTACGAGCATCTTGTAGAGGTCTCCATGCTTCAGAGCTGTTTTAGGAAGCTTTATCTCCCAGTCTTGCCCATTCTCACTTTTCTTTAGGGCATACTTGGGAGACTCTTTCCAATCGTTGAAATCGCCGATAAGATAAATCTCAGAAGCATTAGGAGCCCACTCACGGAAGACCCATCCGCCCTTCTCGGTGCGATGGAGACCATAATAGAGATAACCAGTAGCAAAATCAGAGAGTTTCATCTTACCGCCATTCGTAAGATGGTCTATCATCCACAAAGCATGATCATGACGCCCCTGGATAGCATTTTCGAATGGTTCAAGCCAAGGGTCATTGGCAACAATGCCAATATGTTTCGGAGTTGTTTCTTTCATAATACCTTTTTATATTATGTTATATTTTCTACTACATTTTCACCTTGAAGACTGCTTTCTTGAATTCAGGAGCATCAGAGATGCATGGTGTGTGACCATCCTGAGGCAAGAACATTGCAAACATTCCCGGATGGCAGACAACATAGGTAGAACTTGGCTGACCTGGATATTTCGTCAAGTCTTTTTCTGCATTATAATCAGCTTTGACAGAAATATCGTTGAGAGGCATATAGCCATAGATTTCTTCACCATCGAGGGGTATCTGGATATCCAGCATATTTCTGTGGGTTTCCATTACTGCCTCTTCCTTTGTCTTGCCCTTCTGGTTGATGATATTTACAAACAGGTCTTTGCCTTTTATCTCATGCTTTCCAGGCTCCAACTTTACAAGGTCATTGCTCTCAATAAAACTAACCACATCAGCGAACAAAGGATTCAAGGGGATGTAGTTCTTCAGATTTTCTAATGTGTCGATAATCATATTTTATAAAGGTTTTAAAAACAGGTTTATTGATTTATTGTATTTCTTCACCGTTCTGATAGACAACCTCTCTGCGGCGACCTTCTTTTGTCATTTCGATTGCCTTACCTTCTCGCAAGCCATTTTTATAGGTGCCACGAAACTTCCGTCCATCAGCATAATATACCGTCATCTCTCCATCAAACTTTCCGTTGGCAAAATTGCCTTCAAAGACATCGCCTCCTCTCTTTGTCAGACGCCCTTTGCCATTCTGCCGGTCATCTTTCCAATTTCCCACATAGACATCACCGTTGCCCCATACGAATGTGCCGAAGCCATTTTTGTCGCCTCTCTTAAAATAACCTACATATTTATCTCCATTGGCATATTTGAAGATTCCCTCTCCTGTACGTTCACCATTAATATAGTCTCCCTCATAGGAATCGCCATTACTGAAGTTGTATATACCCTTTCCGTTTTGCAAGTCGTCTCGCCACATACCGAAATACACATCTCCATTAGCATATACATATTTCCCTTTACCAATGCGTTTATTGTCAGCCCAAGAGCCTTCATAACGACTACCATCCTTCCATACAAATGTGCCACGACCATTCTTCATGTCGTTTTTCCAGTCTCCATCATAGTATTCACCTGTGACATAGGTATATTTCCCCTGCCCCTGTCGATTGCCTTTTACGTAAGAGCCGTCGTACCTGTCACCATTATTATAAACCATAATACCTTTACCATGAGGGGCACCTCGTCTCAGACCTCCTTGATAGACTCCCTGCTCCATTGTATAACTTGGTGGCGGAACGGAATTCTGGGCTTCGATTCCGACAGACGAAATCAGGAAGAAAGAAGAGTACAGAAGGACTTTCTGTAAATATATTTTAGTAGTTTTGATAGATTTCATGTGCCAAAGATACAAAAATATTACATAATAAGATATCATACATCATTTTTTTTAGTGTTTTTTTAGAAAATATTACAGCATTATTGATGTTGGGAAAAAAGTTTTATTAACTTTGCGGCATGAATTTTGTAGCAATTATACCAGCCAGATATGCATCAACACGTTTTCCCGGTAAGCCATTGGCTATGCTTGGGGGGAAAAGCGTTATACAACGAGTTTACGAACAAGTAACAAAACAACTGCCAGCATGTGTGGCAACAGATGATGACCGCATATACGAACACGTTAAATCGTTCGGAGGCAATGTGGTTATGACGCGCACCGACCACAAGAGCGGTACGGACAGAATAGAAGAAGCTGTAGAAAAGCTCTGTTCAACAAAAGAGTTAGAAATCTCGGACGACACAGTAATTGTCAATGTGCAAGGTGACGAGCCTTTCATTCAACCAGAGCAGATTAAGACTCTTTGTGAATGTTTCAACGACAATGCTACTGACATTGCCACACTTGGTATAAGATTCAAAACCATAGAGGCTGTCAAAAATCCTAATTCGCCCAAAATAATACTTGACAACCTGGGATTTGCGATGTATTTCAGCAGGTCTGTCATTCCATACATTCGCGGCAAAGAAGAGGCTGAATGGATACAGTCATTTAATTTCCTGAAGCATATCGGTATGTATGCTTATCGCAGAAACATACTAAAAGATGTAACAGCATTGCCACAGTCTTCACTGGAAATAGCAGAAAGTCTGGAGCAACTGCGATGGCTGCAGAACGGCTATAAAATAAAGGTTGGAGAAACAACACAGGAGACAATAGGCATTGATACGCCTGAGGATTTGGAAGCTGCAATAAGAAGACTAAATACAGAACACATTTCTGAATGAACCCTATAATATTAGAAAACTATATCACAATATTGCGTGCTGGGGCTTTTAAGAGTAAGGATAACGAAATCATCCCCATGTCGCTTTACAAATGGCATGTGCTGGAGAAAATGGCTCAAGAGCACCATGTGCAGGGCTTTCTGACTGACGGAATAAGAAACATCAAAGAGTCAGGGCAGCAAAATAGCAATATTCCAGATATCGACATTATAGAAAAATCCGATACATCTGCAGAGGATACTCAAGACGTTTTCAATCCTTCAAAAGCTTACCTCTCATACAGCGCCACGAAACGCAAGTGGGAAGAATTGCGCGAGGAGGAGATGAGTGATATACACAATATCTCTGACGAAACGCTGCAACTTCTTGACATCATAATAATGAACGCCGACTATATAATAGATTCCTCAATAAATATTGAAGGAATTCTACTACTCGGACGTTTTATACGCGAAAACAAGAAGGCAATTGATTATACGAAACTCAATAATTGGCTTTTGCAAACGCGGATGGTTACAATGGCTGATATGTTGGGGACTATACTAATTGAATTTTTCGATTTTTCGCAAGATGAACTTCCGTTCATGAAGACATCAGTGAAAAATTCCGAACATATTTTTACACAGGCATTGGAGCACACCTTTAAGAAGCAACGGACTCCCCTATATACATGCTTACATCTTGCAACATTGGAAACTCTCTATCATCGCTTCTCTGGTGCAATATCTGTTGTAAGAGACGTAGAAGAATAGAGTTGCAACTTTAAAAAGACCACCAATGTTTTTTCTTAGGTGGTTCTGGAAGCGAAGCACTATTTTCCTGCAATATAACCTGTTCCCAAGTCAATCCCTCTTTTATAATACGGTATATGGTGCCCCAATCAGGGATGCCTCCTATATTCCTGTCATCAATCCACATATCCACCTTCAGTTTTCGCGAGAAGTGCATATTGCGCTCAACATCTTCCTCAGGAAAGTCCTTATTAACAGCATAGAATTCTACTCCGCGTTCTCTACACCAGTTTACGGCGTCATCAAGCAGTTTCCCCTCCCTTACGCTCCATAATATAAGCTGATGCTTATCAGCAATAAGAGCCTTCAACGTATCAATTGCGAAAGGACGTTCCTTCCCTATTGCAGGATATTCGTGTTCTACGATTGTGCCATCAAAATCTACCGCTATAGTCATTACATTATTTATATATTATAAAAAACTATAAAACGCTTCATTGTCCTTTTTTCGTCTTTACAGAGTCATCGTCAGGATTGCCATAATGGCTGCTTGAATATGATCCGTAGCCGTATCCATAACCATATTTACCATGACCATAGCCGCCATACTTACCATATTTACCATATCTGCCATAACCGTATGCATATCCATACTTTCTCTGTGACATGTCGATACCATTGATAGCTATACTTGCATTTGGCAACTTACCAGAATATGCAAGGTTATTAAGCATAGCGAAAGCCGATTTCTCGGTATAGTCTGCACGAACGACAATCACTGAGACGTCTGCTATACGTCCAAGGGAAAGAGTATCAGATACAAGACCGATAGGAGCAGTATCTACCATAACATAATCATATTCCTTGCGCAAAATCTCGAACAACTGATCAAGAGTGTTCTTGGAAATAAGTTCTGCAGGGTTAGGAGGTATAGGACCAGCTAACAACACATCAAGATTCTTGTTTACGCCAGACGGAACGATTGCGTCCTTCACGTCTTGTTCCGTAATACTATGCTTACTCAACAATGTTGTTACACCTTTATCAGTCTTTGGCAGTTCGAACAGACTTGCCAAACGAGGACGGCGAATGTCAAGACCCACCATTACGACCTTCTTTCCAAGTAATGCATAGCTGACAGCAAGGTTACCTGTTACGAATGTCTTACCCTCACCAGATGTAGAGGAGGTGAACAATACGACATTCTTGCCCTCTTCAAGCATAAACTGTAAGTTGGTACGCATACCACGGAAGATTTCCTCCATCTGGTTATTCCTATTTTCGTGAACGACAATATCCCCCTTCGTCTTATGGTGACTGTTTGCCACAGCGATGTCCGCAATAATAGGCAGTTTGGAGAGTTTCTCAACATCTTCGTGTCCCTCAATTCGGAAGCGAAGGAGTTCTATAAGAATAAGGATAACAACAGGAATTGCAATACCCATGATGAGTGCAATAAGCAAAACTATCAACTTCTTTGGGCTCACCTTTCCCGCATATTCTGGTACATCAATCATCTTACCCTTATCAACTGTTGCAGCCAAAGAGATACTGTTCTCCTCACGCTTCTGCAGAAGCATAATATAAAGGTTTGACTTAACTGACTGCTCACGTCCTATCTCTGTCAACACGCGTTCTTGAGAAGGAGATTGAGACAACTGACTAGAATACTTAGCATACTTGTCATATATAGTCTGACGCTCCATCTCCAGTTGGCGTTTTGCATGATCCAAAGAACGCTTAATGGCAAGATACAAATCATCCAACTGGGTCGTTTTGATTTGTGCGGCAGGAGAATCTTCTGAAGCAGAACGTAACAACTTCTGACGCTCCAGTGCTATAACATTATATTGTGTAATCAGAGATGCTGTTGCTGCATCAGACAAGCCTACATTAGATGGGAGTGTCAGATATTTATTCTGAGGTTGCTTCATATAATCCCTGATACTTTCGAGAAGAAGTATCTGGGTGTTTTTCGCCTTAACTTCATTGTCCGCCGCATCTGACTGTGTATATGAGGCAGCAGCATTCGCCATTGCATCAGGAATATTGTTACCACGCTTGAATTGTTCTATAGCACCGTCAGTAGTTCCCAGTTCGACATCAATTTTCTTGATTCGGTCGTTTATAAACAATTCGGTACGACGAGCAATAATATTTTTGTCTTCATTTGCCTGGAAATTATATTTATCCACAAGACAATTCAAATAATCCAACGCTCTTTCTACCACTACATCATTTAATGACAGATCTGCTATCGTCGTAGTTTTTGATACGGGGCTGACACCGATTGTCTTCGCATATCCCATAGCCGTAATTCGCGGATTGTTGATAGAGGCTATAATATAGCGATTATCTTCCCAAGAATTTATATATTTGGCATTAGGCTTTATAGAAATACGACCTACAGAGGTAGGAATAGACATTGGCAATTTTCCCTTACGACTGAATGTACGTTTGCTCTTATCCTTTGTAACGAAAGAACCTTCAACGGAGAAATTACCACCATCATTGCGAGTCACCTTTACATCTACGACGGTTTCAAGTTTTTCCAAATGCGCTGCATCCATATCGACTATGATTGGCACATTTCCATATATAACGTTATCCTTAACACGTCCTTCCCCTACATAGTCAACATAGAGTTTCAATTCCTTCACCACATCATAAGCCAACGTCTTAGAAGCAAGGATTTCCAACTCATTGTCGAATCCGTTAGACATCGTCATCATGCCTAAGTTCTCAGCAGCCTGAATAGAACCCAAAGAACGGCTACGCGACATACTACCCATATTATCATCATCCTTGATGAGCAGCTTGGCATTCACATTATACACAGAAGGTGTATATCTGAGGTATATTGCGGCACAGGAAAGGCAAATAATAACAGAAAAGACAAACCATTGCCAATAAAGGACAATCGCTCGCACGAAGAACCCTATATTAAGGAAACTGGTATCAAACTGGTCTTCCGACTGAAATTCTGAATGTGATAATTGCTCTTGTGATAAATTCTGAGGCATCTGTAGCCCGGTGTTATTTTGTTCTGTATTCATAATTCTAAAACTTTTGGGCACAAAAGTAATATTTTTTTTATAACCACAACAAATTATGGTGATGTTTATTAAAAAATTATCATTTTTTTTGACATAAAGTATGTTTTTCCATATTATTTTGCTATCTTTGCGTCCAATTATGGGAATATTTTCATTTTTTAGGAAGAAAGAAGACAACATAAAAGTCGGTGGTATGCAGGATTACATGATGCTGGTCCGTGTGTATTTTCAGTCAGCTATAGCATCCCAGGTAGGCATCAACAATCTCGCTATGCTTCCCGACCTTCGTGTTTTCAAATCAACATTTAAGGTGCGTACAGAGCACAACAAATTGGGTATTGGAGAAAAGACAGCGTGCAAAAAGATGCTGAAAAGCATGTATGGCATGAATGATAATTTCTTTAAGGAAATAGACAAGAGTATCTCCAAGAATTGCCATAAGCTTCAAGATGTTCAGACTTATATGTATCAGTTCCAAGGGTTTACTCAAGACATCATGATGCTTATGGGTAATCTGATGAAATTCAAGATGCGCCTGCCTTCATTTTTTAAGAAAGCTATCTATGCCATGACAGAGAAGACCGTGACAGAGATATTTACCAAGAATGATTATTCTGACCCTGGAACTCTGAAAACAGTAGCCTCTGTACGCAAGTACAACCAACGTTTAGGTTTTACGCAACAGTGGATAACAGACTTTGTTTATCAGGTTGTGATGCTGGCAAAGAAAGAAAAGCCACAGGAGTAAATGGACATCAAGGTCTTTGCCTCTAAAGTACGCCAACTGATACTTCAACTGAAAGAGCTGAAGGAGAAGAATGCTGACCTTGAGGCAACCATTCAAAGGCTTAAGGAGGAAAATTCCCAGACCACTCAATCGCTGAAGGCTCTGCAAATGGAATACAATTCCCTTATCATGGGAAAAGTCCTCCGCATTACCGACAACGATTTGGAGACATCAAAGCAACGTATAAACAACATGATACGCACTGTTGACAGATGTATCACAATATTGAGTGAGAAGTGAAACAACACATTACATTAAACATACACGATACGGTAATCTCCATCATGGTTCCACAGGAAGAGGAGGCAAGATATCGTCAGGCTGGTATCCTTATAAACGAAAGGCTAAATACCTACTTTCAATATTATAAGGAATCCAAAAGCAGTAAAGAAATATTTATTTACGCAATGATTGACATTGCACTCAAATATATAAACGAAACAAAAAGAAATGACACAAAACCAATTATAAACATTTTAGAAGAACTCAACAAAGAAATAGAAGACAACTTAAAATAAATCTTTAGATTATACACAATGATTCTTACATTAGTAATACTCGCAGCGCTGATAATAGGCGGACTATGCGGATACTTGATTTTCAGATATGTTATCAAGTTCAAATATAACGAGATGCTTGCCAATGCAGAAAAGGCATCGGAGGTTATAAAGGAAAAGAAACTCCTGGAAGTAAAGGAGAAGTTTATTAACAAGAAGGCGGAACTGGAGCAAGAGATACAACAACGCAACCAAAAGATGCAACAGGCTGAGAACCAGCTGAAGCAGCGTGAAATGACCCTCAACCAACGCCAGGAAGAAAACAACAAGCACAAACAGGAACTTTCGCAGTTACAAAGCCGTCTTGACACCCAGCGCAATGCTTTGGCAGTAAAGGAGCAAGATTTGGAGTCCATGATGCATAAGGAGAGAGAAAAACTTGAACAGCTATCCGGTCTGTCATCCGAAGAAGCCAAGAACCGCCTTATTGAAAGCATGAAAGACGAAGCGCGTACCAACGCCCAGTCTTACATCAACGAGATAATGGACGAGGCTAAGATAAATGCCAACAACGAAGCCCGTAAGATTGTCATCAAGACCATTCAAAGAGTTGCTACAGAAGTTGCCGGTGAGAATTCTGTTTCTGTCTTCCATATTGAGAATGATGACGTGAAGGGACGTATTATCGGACGTGAAGGACGCAACATCCGTGCTCTCGAAGCTGCCTGTGGAGTTGAAATCGTTGTAGATGACACCCCTGAAGCTATCGTTATTTCTGCCTTTGACCCTATACGTCGTGAAACCTGTAGATTGTCATTGCACCAGCTCGTTGCCGACGGTCGTATTCACCCTGCACGCATTGAGGAGGTCGTTGCAAAGGTGAAGAAGCAATTGGAACAAGAGGTCATTGAAACAGGTAAACGTACTGCCATCGACCTTGGAATACACGGACTACACCCTGAACTGATTCGCATTATCGGCAAGATGAAATATCGTTCATCTTACGGTCAGAACCTTCTGCAACATGCTCGTGAGACAGCAAACCTTTGTGCGGTAATGGCTGCAGAATTAGGTCTTAACGCGAAGAAGGCAAAGCGTGCCGGACTTTTACACGATATCGGCAAGGTGCCTGACGAGGACCTCGAGATGCCACACGCACTTTATGGCGCAAAGATTGCTGCACAATACAAAGAGAAGCCAGAAATATGCAATGCCATCGGAGCGCACCATGACGAGATGGAGATGGAGACTCTCATTGCTCCTATCGTACAGATTTGTGACGCCATTAGCGGAGCACGTCCCGGAGCCCGCCGCGAGATTGTCGAGGCATATATCAAGCGCCTTAATGACCTTGAGGCTATTGCGATGTCTTACCCTGGAGTACAAAAGACATACGCTATACAAGCGGGACGTGAGTTGCGTGTCATCGTAGGTGCAGACAAGATTACAGATGCGGAAATCGAGACTCTGTCCAATGACATCGCCACAAAGATTCAGAACGAGATGACATATCCAGGTCAGGTAAAGATTACCGTGATTCGTGAAACGCGTTCTGTAGCATACGCAAAATAATAATAATGATTATGAAAAAACTGTCTTTTATTATATCCTTCGCCCTTGCTGCCACAATAACCTTTGCCCAAACGACAGCAACAGCCACAAGAGTAGTGAATAAGGGCAAGAAGACAACGACCACTGCCGGTACCTTATACGCGAAGAAAGCATCTAAGGTTGCTATCATCACAGGCAAAGACGCTCTCATCATGAACGGCACTGCCTTCACCATGAAGAAGGGACCACTGAAAGCCAAGACCGATGCCACAAAGGACATGCAGTACAGGACATTCCACGACGTCTTGGAGAACATACTGCTCGGAGGAAATACCGACGTGTCAAAATATTCTGACACGAAAATCACCAAGTCCAATGGTAACACCGTCTATACGATTACCCCAAGTGCCGGCAACAAGAAACTGATGTTCACATCCTTTGTGCTTACCGTCTCTGGCAAGGAACTGAAGTCTATCCGTCTCAACCAACGCAACGGTCACTATACGGACTATCTGTTTTCCGATTACAAGACTGGTGTAACAATCGACGACAAGGTCTTCAAATGAAGAATATAGTCCGCATCCCTGTCAAATTCTCTGAGCTGGACCCGATGTTCAGGGTCTGGCACGGGAATTACGTAAAATACTTCGAAGACGGTCGTGAGGCCTTCGGAAAGGAATTTCCTGGATGCGACTATGGCATTATGATGCAAACCGGCATCACTGCCCCTATATATGATTTGAAGATTAAATACCTTGCGCCTCTCAGCATGAACGATGTTGCTGTCATTCACACGACATACGTTCCCAAACATGGGGCACGATTAGACTACAAATACGAAATCTACCGGGAAAGCGACGGCATGTTATGCTGCACAGGCTCTACCACACAGCTATTTATTGACCCGCAAGGCAATCAGCTGCTTGAAGAACCTGATTTCTATCTTGAGTGGAAAAAGAAAAATAGTCTTTAGGGGATGTTCCTAAAGACTATTTTTTTTATATTCTCGCTATTTTGCTTAACAAATAATTATCCAATATCGTCATTGCTGCCATAGCCTCGACTATAGGCACTGCTCGCGGCAATACGCATGGGTCATGCCGTCCTCTTACCTTTAGGGTTACAGGCTTATTATCGGCATCCACGGTTTCTTGCTCGCGCAGCTGTGTCGGTATCGGCTTGAATGCCACGCGGAAATATATATCCTCACCATTGCTTATGCCACCCTGTATGCCGCCAGAGTTGTTTGTCCTGAAACCCTCCGGTGTCATTATGTCATTCTGCTCACTACCCTTCTGACACAGTCCTCCGAAGCCTGCTCCGTAGTCAAATCCGTGTGCTGCATTGATGGACATCATTGCAGAAGCCAGTTGCTGATGCAGTTTCCCGAACTCCGGTTCTCCCAGCCCTACGGGACATCCTTTTATATTGCAGGTGATGATGCCTCCGATAGTGTCGCCTTCTGCCTTTACCTGTCTTATGAGGTTCTCCATCTCGACATTCAGCCCCTCTCCCACTATATCGCCAACCTGTGTGATACGAGCAGCTATCTCGACTCCTATCTGTTTCAAAGCCAGTTTCGCGAAAGCACCTGCAACGACACGTGATATTGTAATGCGGGCACTGCTTCTGCCTCCGCCGCGATGGTCTCTGACACCATATTTCATGTGGTAGGTATAATCAGCATGCGAAGGGCGGAATACGTTTCGCATATCCTCATAATCGTTTGAATGTTGGTTTGTGTTTCTTACGATAAAGCCTATCGGTGTGCCCGTCGTCTTGCCTTCAAAGACACCGCTGAGTATCTCCACCTCGTCCATTTCCTTTCGCGAGGTTGTAAGGTCTGACTGTCCCGGACGTCGGCGTGCAAGCTCACTTTGGATAAAGCCCATATCGACATCTATGCCCGCCGGCATACCGTCTATCACCCCACCGATGGCAGGACCATGACTTTCTCCGAAACTCGTCAACCGGTATATGGTGCCAAACGTATTCATCTATCTTCTGCCGTTTTTTTATTTACAGTTACCGCAGCCACCTTCACCGCAGTTGCCGCCTTTGCAACCGCCCCCTTTGCAGCCACCGCCGCCGCAACCGCCGCAGCCGCCGCCGGAAATGCTGTTTATAAGCTGGGTTATCTCTTCGTTTGTGGCTTCGCGACATTCCTTTACCGTTCCTTGGAAATTAAGGTCGCAACCTGCAAGCGGATGGTTAAGGTCTAACTTTACCAGGTTATCCTCAAACCCTACTATGCGAGCCAGGAATCGATTGCCATCCTCGTTCTGCAAAGGTATTATGGCACCTATCCTCAGGTCAAACTGACTCTCGTCCTCCGGACGTGGAAGGGTAACCACGCGCTCTGCCACGTATTCGCCGTAAGCCTCGTCGGCAGGTACCACAAAATCAAACATGTCACCCTTGACAAGGTTTTCTATATTCTTCTCAAAACCAGGAATTGTTGTACCGAAGCCAGAGATAAACACAAATGGTTCTGCCCCGCTGGTCTCTTCCTCCAACTTACGCTCTCCATTCTTAACAGAGAACAGTTTGTAATCAAGTACGTAATATTTGTTCATGGCTGCAAAGGTACGATTAAGTTATGAGAAATGCAAGAAAATAGGAATTTATTTTATTATTATTTCACCTTTCTTATCGCCATATACATATTTTTTCTTATCTTTGCATCAGCTCAACACGAGGTGTCGATATTACTTCAACACGAAGTGTTGATATGACATCGACACGAGGTGTTGATAAATTATCAAGACGAGGTATATAATTAAAACCAACATATTATTATGATTAGTTACAATATTAACATCAACAACGGCATCGAGGCTTTCGGTAAAGACGGCAAGACGATTACCGTAAGTGAAGCAGCGCAGACAGTGAGCACGAAGGTGCTTGCACGTGAGATACACCACGAGAACATGCTCATCCCCGAGCAAGTGGCGGAGGCAGTGCTCCAGAACTTTGCCACGGCAGCCCTGAACCTGATGCGCCAGGGTTTTGCCATACAGTTCAAAAGCGGCAACGATGTCATCATGCGCATCTATCCCGACGTCACCGTCAACGGCGGCAACATCAACCTGAGCCGTGCCAAGGAGCTGTTACCCGGTACTGCAGAGATAACAGCCGACAACGCTGCGGAACTTGTCAGCAAGGCTGGCGTCACCGTAAGGCCACGTGCCAAATGCACAAGAAGATTCTGGGAACTGCTACATGCCGAAGACTGCGACACCCAGCGCAAGGACATCGTAGAGAAAGCCCGCGTATCACGGTTGCCGCAATAACGGCAAAAAAAAGTCCGCCCGGAACTACTATAACAAAATGTTATCGTAAGAACCGAAGCGGACCACCCACCTTAAAAAAGATTCCTATTGAAATCAAGAACGCCGGAGCATCCCGTCATAAATGTCTCTCCACGAGTTTTGTGAGTGCAAAGATATGACTATTCCGCCGTCTTTGCAAACATTTGCATCCTTTTCTTTGTGTACCCACACATTTTTTGACTATAATCAATTACCCCCATTGACCTCAGTCAACGGGGGCATCACTTACAACCTTTAAACCAACAACCTTTTATTAGTTGTTTTCAGGACGCAGCTTACGCACGGTCTCTGCTGTACGCCACATCTCAGAGTCATGCAGGGCAGCGAGTTCCTTCTCAAGACCTACGCGATAGTCAGGCTTTGAGTTTGCATCGATAGATATCTGAGCCTCGTTACCGCACTTCACTGATTCGTAAAGCTGCTGCATAACAGGCTTGATAGCATCGTGGAAACGTGGATACCAGTCAAGGGCACCACGCTGTGCAGTTGTAGAACAGTTTGCATACATCCAGTCCATACCCTTTGCAGCGAAGAGAGGCATCAGTGACTGTGTCAACTCCTCAACGGTCTCGTTGAAAGCCTCAGAAGGAGTATGGCCATTCTCACGAAGCACCTCGTACTGAGCAAGCAGCAGACCCTGGATGGCACCCATCAGAGAACCACGCTCACCGGTAAGGTCAGATGTAGCCTCACGCTGGAATGTTGTCTCAAAGAGGTAGCCGGAACCGATACCGATACCAAGAGCAAGAGTACGGTCAAGAGCCTTGCCTGTAGCATCGTTATACACTGCGTATGAAGAGTTCAGGCCACGACCCTCAAGGAACATGGTACGGAGAGAAGTACCAGAACCCTTAGGAGCAACCATGATAACGTCGATGTCCTTAGAAGGAACACAGCCGGTACGGTCGTTCCATGTGATAGCAAAGCCGTGAGAGAAGTAGAGAGCCTTACCAGGAGTGAGATACTTCTGCAGGGTAGGCCATACTGACATCACAGCTGCATCTGAGAGCAGGCACATAACGATAGTACCCTTGTCAGCAGCCTCTTCAATAGAGAACAGCGTCTCACCTGGTACCCAGCCGTCAGCTATTGCCTTCTCGAATGTCTTACCCTGACGCTGACCAACGATAACGTTGAAGCCATTGTCACGGAGGTTACAAGCCTGTCCAGGACCCTGAACACCATAACCGATAACTGCGATTGTTTCATCCTTCAGGATTTCACGAGCCTTCTCAAGTGGAAACTCTTCACGTGTCATTACCTCTTCGATAACTCCACCAAAATTCATTTTTGCCATAGTTTCTTTTGTGTTAAAGTTAAACGTGTTGTTTATGATTAAAAGATAATTTTACTCTTGATAATTCTGTCTCTTTCCCTTCCTCTACCCTGCATAGCCTGAAGGCATAGGTCTGCTCACCCTCGTCAACATGGTATATCCTGACAGTATCTCCGAAGTGTCCCTCTGCAACATAGGCTATCTCCATGCGGCGCAGCTGATACTCCCTATAATGGTCAAGGGAGAAAATATCCATGACGTGGTCCAAGTACTTCATAGAGTTGAGATGCCCATTGACGTCTATGTCAGAATACCTCACCTGAAACTCCGTATATTCCGTCATCTCCGGTGTCTGCACCCTTGACACATTATCCATCTCACACGGTTTCTCGGGATATAGATAGTCCTTTATCTTACCATCATGGATAGCCAGGATGTCCTGCGGCTCCCTGGTTATAGTATCTATCATAGCCCATATCGACCTGCCATAGCCATACACCTTGCCATCTTCTGACTTTATGCACCAGTTACGCTTTGTGAAGAACTTCATGGCATTCTCCACCCAAGTCTCGATGCATAAAGGCGTATGCTCTGTAGGAATTTCAGTCAATTCGATGGCAAGACGTGACAATACCCACGTCTTGTTGATAGTATTCAGATACGTCATTCCTAAATTCCTCACGGTAGAATGCACATCCGCAGCATTCAGCATAGCGTTGCCGAGATGCCCGAGACATAGCTCATGATTGAAGTCGCAATGGAACGTGTCCGCCGTATATGAATATCTTTCTACCTTATCCATCATTCTATTTCCTCTCCTCTTTCGTCAAGGAATTTGGACACCTCCTCCTGACAAGAGCGTGTTACCGCTATACGTCCCGAACGTGTAAACTGCAGTACGCAGCCAGGTGTCTTGTGCAACTCATGGAAAAGAGCTACTATATCGTCCGTCTTTCCCTGACTCACTACGACACAGAATGTCTCGTTAACCTCCGTAAAACGAGCCTTGGCATGACGGATGGCATGAGAAACCGCCGGATTCTTCACCACCACGTCTGTAGCAAGTTTAAAGAGAGCCACCTCAACGAGGAACAAGTCGGCATTAGTATAGAAATGAGCCTTGACGACATCTATCTTCTTTTCTATCTGCTTCACGACCTTCTTCATCATCTCCTCGTCGGAGTATGCGGTAATAGTATATTTATGCACACCCTTAATTGACGAAGGGCTTACATTGAGCGACTCTATATTTATCTGTCTGCGAGTGAACACAGCAGTTATCTGGTTTAGGATACCTGCAATGTTCTCTGTATATACCTGTAATGTAAAAAGTGTCTGTTCCATCAATATTCAACGTTTAGTTGCATCTCATCGACAGCCTTTCCTGGTGCTGTCATTGGTTCTACATTCATGTCCGGCTTAATGACCACCTCCAGGAAGAAGGCACCCTTTGTCGTCAGCATCTTTTCTATTGCAGGCTGCAGGTCCTCACGCTTCTCAACTCTGAGGTGCGGTATGCCGTAAGCCTCTGCTATCTTTCCGAATTCAGGGTTGCACATCGGAGTAAACGACTGTTTCTTATGGAAGAACATATCCTGCCACTGACGTACGTTTCCAAGATAATTGTTGTTGAGGAGTATCATCTTCACAGGAATATCATTTTCCATTATGGTGCCAAATTCCTGTATCACCATCTGCAAGCCGCCGTCACCCATGAAGCAGCAGACAGTCCTGTCAGGAGCGCCATAGGTAGCGCCCATAGCGGCAGGCAAGCCATATCCCATAGTCCCCAAGCCGCCAGAGGTAGCTATTGAGCGTGGCACATGGTACTTGAAGTATCTGCATGACATCATCTGGTTCTGCCCAACATCGGTAACAAGAATAGGAGCACCGATCTTATCCTCCATCCGATATGCCATCTTCGCAACATCGTGTGCCACCTCTCCCATCAGCAATGGTCCGCTGGTTGGCTTTGTGGCAGGAGTTATCACCTTCTCTATTTCCTGTTTCCTCAGAGGTTGGAATGACTCTTTCCATTCGCTGTGGTCAGCCTTGTTCACAAGTTCCGTCAGTGCGGGGAGTGACACCTTGCAGTCAGCCACTATATCGACATCCGTCTTCACACACTTGTCTATCTCAGAGGGGTCGATATCGAGGTGTATTATCTTTGCCTGTTTGGCATATCTTGACAAATCGCCTGTCACACGGTCAGAGAAGCGCATGCCGATAGCAATAAGCACATCAGCCTCCTGCTCCTTCAGGTTTACAGAATATGAGCCATGCATTCCAAGCATACCCATGTTCAGAGGGTGATTGGAAGGCAGTGCCGAAAGTCCGAGAAGTGTTCTTCCTGCGGGGATGTCAGCCTTCTCAAGGAACGTTTTCAGTTCTTCCTGGGCATTACCAAGTTCCACGCCCTGCCCTACAAGAGCCATTGGCTTCTTGGCTTTATTGATGAGTTCTGCTGCAGCCTTTACCTTGTCCATCTTCAGTTCCGGATAAGGCACATACGAACGTATAAAGTCCACCTTTGCCGGCTTATAATCTATCATCGCGGTCTGTGCATTCTTTGTGAAGTCAAGCACCACAGGTCCCGGACGTCCAGAATTTGCTATATAAAAAGCTCTTGATACAGCCCATGCCACATCCTCTGCCCTACGTATCTGGTAAGCCCATTTTGATATTGGCTGCGCCACGCCTACGAGGTCCACCTCCTGAAAGGCATCAGTACCCAGCACGCTCGTTGCCACCTGTCCGGCAATCACGATGATAGGTGTAGAGTCCATCATAGCGTCAGCAAGACCTGTCAATGTATTTGTAACGCCAGGACCTGATGTCACAATGCAGACGCCTACCTTTCCTGACACTCTTGCATAGCCTTCTGCTGCATGAGCGGCAGCCTGTTCGTGACGTACCAGTATGTGTTCGAAGGCTTTCTTTTCACCACGGGTATAATCGTATATGGCATCATAGGTAGGCATGATACTGCCTCCCGGATAACCGAATATTGTCGTTACGCCCTGTTCTTTCAGGGATAACATTAATGCTTCTGAACCAGTTATCATTATTCTATTATTCTTACGCCGCCCTTGTCGGCAGATGATACAGATTGTGCATAAGCTCTCAGTGCCTTGCTGACTACACGGTTTCTCTTCAGCGGCTGCTGAGGACGTGCGGCAAGTTCTTCGTCGCTGAGCTTTACATTGATAGAACGACTTGGTATGTCGATGACAATAATGTCGCCATCCTTTATCTTTCCGATGTTACCACCGCTGGCAGCCTCGGGCGAGATATGTCCTATTGACAGGCCTGATGTTCCTCCTGAGAAACGTCCGTCAGTAATCAGGGCACATTCCTTGCCCATGTGCATAGACTTGATGTATGAAGTGGGGTAAAGCATCTCCTGCATGCCAGGACCGCCCTTCGGACCTTCATGTGTTATGACGACACAGTCGCCTTTCTTCACCTTTCCACCCAGGATTCCGTCGCAAGCATCCTCTTGTGAGTCAAAGACTACTGCAGGACCCTCAAAATGCCATAGTTCTGGAGCGACGCCGGCTGTCTTTACAACGCAGCCGTCTTGGGCTATGTTTCCGAACAGCACAGCCATACCGCCATCCTTTGTATAAGCATGCTCAATATCGCGTATGCAGCCGTTCTCTCTGTCAGTATCCAGTTCATCCCAATATGTTTCCTGCGAACCCATGACGTTAGAGAATTTGCCGCCCGGAGCGCATCCGTAGATGTCGCCGACTTCCTTAGACACAGCAGCCATAGGGTCGTTTGTCCATGTGCCGTCAGCATTCAGTTTCAGTCCCGTGATAGAATATTTCTGAATGTCCTCACCTAGTGTTGCACCGTTCACTCGTTTACATGACAGGTCGAGCAGGTTACCCTTTGCCAATTCTCCAAGGATACCAAGGATACCGCCAGCCCTGTTCTCCTCCTGTATAGAATATTTCTGCCAGTTAGGAGCCAGTTTGCAGAGGAATGGCACTTTCCTGCTCAATGCGTCGATATCACTCATCTTGAAATCCACCTCTGCCTCCTGTGCCACAGCCAGCAGGTGGAGCACAGTATTGGTTGAAGCTCCCATAGCGATGTCAAGTGTCATGGCATTTAGGAAGGCAGCACGTGTGGCGATGCTTCTTGGCAGCACGCTGTCGTCACCATCTTCATAATAAGCCAACGCGTTCTTGACAATCAGCTGAGCAGCCTTCTTGAAGAGGTTTATTCTGTTCTTATGGGTTGCGAGTATGGAACCGTTTCCTGGCAGCGACAATCCTATTGCCTCTGTGAGGGAGTTCATGGAGTTTGCCGTGAACATACCAGAGCAAGCGCCACATCCCGGGCAAGCCATACTCTCTACCTGTGCCAGCTCTTCGTCAGAAACGGTAGGGTCACCGCCCTTAATCATTGCTGTGATAAGGTCGGCATTCTCGCCATTCAACTTATGCGACTCCATTGGTCCGCCAGAGACGAACACTGCAGGGATATTCAGGCGCATGGCAGCCATCAGCATACCAGGTGTCACCTTGTCGCAGTTAGAGATACACACCATTGCGTCAGCCTTGTGAGCATTCACCATATACTCAACAGAGTCGGCTATCACATCACGTGAAGGAAGCGAATAAAGCATTCCGTCGTGCCCCATTGCTATGCCGTCATCTACGGCGATAGTATTGAATTCGGCTGCATAGCAACCCAACTTCTCTATTTCCGCCTTTACTATCTGTCCTATCTCATGCAGATGAGTATGTCCCGGCACAAACTGTGTAAAAGAGTTTACTATTGCTATAATGGGCTTACCAAACTGTTCTCTCTTCATGCCGTTAGCTACCCACAGAGCCCTTGCTCCTGCCATACGGCGACCTTCCGTGCAGACTGAGCTGCGTAACTGATGTTTCATAATTATCTTTAATTTCCTACGCGTGCGCGTTCTTTTTTTAATTGTTCTTTCCGTGACAATGCTTATACTTCTTTCCAGAACCACAAGGACATGGGTCATTAGGACGCGGTGTCTTCGTGTTCACGATAGGTATTCTTGGCATCTGCTGCTGCGACGGATCTATATACTTTGGTCTGTCCATGCCCTCACCCATTGGTGGTGTTGGTGGCATCATTGGTGAACCGTCATCATTCAGTTGAGCCTTGTTTGTAGTATATTTAGGGCTTTCCGGCTTGCGTGGCAATGGTGCCTGCGTCTCCTGGGGAGCCTCTTCCTTATGTATGCGGATACGTGACAGTGTAGAACAGATGGTGTCGTTCATCTGGTTTATCATGTTGTCCCAAAGTTTCACAGATTCCAACTTGAATATCAGCAACGGGTCTTTCTGCTCGTATGAAGCATTCTGTGACGAGTGTCTCAGTTCGTCAAGCTGTCTGAGGTTTTCCTTCCAGTTGTCGTCAATAGTGTGGAGCATTATCATCTTCTCAAACTCCTTCATGACATTTGTGCAGCCGCAGTCATAACATTCCTTCAAGTCGAATGACATGCGGTATATCATCTTCATATCTGTCAGCGGAATGAGTATGCGTTCGAAGTTTGCATCCGGGTTCTCTACTATCTCCTTCACTACAGGAGCAGCCTCGTCACGCACTTTATCTACATGTGCCTTGAAGTGTGACATTGCCTTCTGGAATGCTTCTTCTTCCAGTTTCTCGCGTGGAGTGGTCGTAAACTCCTCCTGTGTGAATGGGAATTCCATGTAGAAGAGTTTCAGGAACATCTCCTTGCATCCCTCATAGTCATTGTTGCCGAGGATATACAGCACTCTGTCCCAAATAATATTCGTGATATCCATACCGATACGCTCTCCCATGAGGGCATGTCTGCGTTTCTCATATATCACGGTACGCTGTTTGTTCATCACGTCGTCATACTCCAGTAGTCTCTTACGAATACCAAAGTTGTTCTCCTCCACCTTCTTCTGAGCACGTTCTATGCTTCGTGAAATCATCGGTGCCTCTATACGCTCGCCCTCTTCGAAGCCAAGCCTGTCCATCACCCTTGCTATTCGCTCAGAAGCAAAGAGTCTCATAAGTTTGTCCTCCAATGAAACGTAGAACACAGAAGAGCCCGGGTCACCCTGACGTCCTGCACGACCTCTCAACTGCCTATCGACACGACGGCTCTCATGGCGTTCCGTACCAATGATGGCAAGACCTCCCGCAGCCTTCACTTCGTCTGTCAGCTTGATATCGGTACCACGACCTGCCATGTTGGTTGCTATGGTAACGGCGCCGAGACCGTTTACACTCTTACCAGCCTCAGCGACAATCTGAGACTCGCGTTCGTGTTCCTTTGCATTCAACACATTGTGTGGTATCTTTCGCATGCTGAGCATACGGGAAATCAGTTCAGAGATTTCCACAGAGGTAGTACCTACCAGACATGGGCGTCCGGCATTACGCATTTCCTCTATCTCGTCGATGACAGCCTTATACTTTTCACGGTTTGTCTTATATACACGGTCGTCCATATCCTTACGTATCACAGGACGATTGGTAGGAATCTCCACCACGTCCAGCTTGTAGATATCCCAGAACTCGCCTGCCTCAGTAGAAGCAGTACCTGTCATACCTGCCAACTTGTGATACATACGGAAGTAGTTCTGCAATGTGATGGTAGCATACGTTTGTGTAGCTGCCTCCACCTTCACGTGCTCCTTCGCCTCGACAGCCTGGTGCAATCCGTCGCTCCATCGACGACCTTCCATGATACGGCCTGTCTGCTCATCGACAATTTTTACCTCGTTGTTTATCACAACATATTCGTCGTCCCTGTTATAGAGAGAATAAGCCTTCAGCAACTGCTGCAGGGTATGCACCCTCTCCGACTGCTCCGAGAAATGACTCAGCAGCTGGTCTTTCTTCTCCAGACGTTCCTCGTCAGAGAGTCCTGTCTCAGCCTCTAAGGCAGACAGTTCTGTCGTAATATCAGGAATGACGAAGAGGTCTTTGTTGCCCACCTGCTTGGAGAGCCATTCAACGCCCTTGTCGGTAAGGTCCGCACTGTGCATCTTCTCGTCGATAACGAAATACAGCGGTGCTATAGCCTCTGGCATCTTGCGGTTGTTGTTCTCCATGTATATCTCTTCCGTATTGAGCATACCGCTCTTGATACCGTCCTCTGAAAGATACTTTACGAGAGGCGTATTCTTCGGAAGAGCCTTATATGAACGATACAATGAGAGGAATCCGTCGGCAGTCATCTGCTTGTCGTCCGTCTCCTGTCCCTTTGCTATCATCTGCTTTGCGTCAGCCAGCAGCTGAGTGGCAAGCTTTCTCTGTTCCCCGAACAGCTTTTCTACAAGAGGCTGATACTCCTCAAACATCTGCACATCACCCTTTGGCACAGGACCTGAGATGATAAGCGGCGTGCGGGCATCGTCAATCAACACCGAGTCAACCTCATCGACTATGGCATAGTTATGATTTCTCTGCACAAGGTCTTCCGGCTGCATAGCCATATTGTCACGCAGGTAGTCAAAGCCGAACTCGTTATTTGTACCGAATGTGATATCTGCCTGGTATGCCTTTCTGCGTTCCTCGCTGTTAGGTCTGTGCTTGTCGATACAATCTACGCTCAGCCCATGGAACATATACAGCGG
>ODAJ014739617.1_pt1 | contig 22119 bp, 17 predicted proteins | sample 1539241 | NCBI WGS metagenome assembly ODAJ01 (sample SAMN02144231, study PRJEB22623) | gut metagenome | biome: sheep rumen | host: Ovis aries | place: New Zealand | reverse complement strand
GGTGCTGAACGAGTTAAAGGCGCTTGACCTCGATCGTCCACAGCTCGGTTTGCGTGCTTTCGTCTGGGATATAGAGAAAGGAATTTAAAACGACTGGTGGAACTTTAAAACCGCCCCTACTTCTAAAGGATGTGCCAGTTGGCACATCCTTTTTTTATTTTTAAAAGTTTACTTTCGGTCCTTAGACGTATAAACTAAAATCCGCAAAGGCTAAAACCTTGTATGAACTATATTTTGTAGGGAGCAACAAGGTGTTGTTATGGCGCCATACTTCTGGCGGGAGTTCTGCTAGTCCCCTGTGTAGCGTCATCCAGACGCCTATGGGTGTTTGAGCATCCGGGTGCGTCTCCGTCCTCCAGACTTCGACACACCCGGTTATTAAGATACCGTTTTCCAGACGAAGACAAACTCACCGTCTGGAATACGGTATTTCCATAACCATGTATGGAGAAATGGCGCAAACAATTCTCCATGTGCGGGGATACGCAGAGACAATATAACTAAACCAATCTACCAGTCCCCAACCTGATTCAAAAAATCTATGATATTGAGATGCACTATTCCGTTTCTACTCATATCAATAGAGTCAGCACTTATCACATATTTCGGATAATTGTTTCGTATAGACTCAAGATTACCAAATTCTCGTTCAACGTCGGAGTCCGTTATCAGATACGCAACCTGTATATATATAGTTTTGTCCATTTTTGTACAGACAAAATCTATTTCAACATCATTTTTTTTGCCCACGTAAACATTCCAACCTCTAGCAACCAACTCCATATAAACCAAATTTTCGCAGACATGACCGATATCCGGCTTGTCGGTTCTGCTTAGTATTGTACGAAAACCCAAATCTACACAATAATACTTCTCTGACGTTTCAAGAAGTTTCTTACCAGTAATATTATAACGAGGGACTGAATATAGAGCGAATGACTTAGTAATAGACTCAATATAAAACAAAATTGTTTCGACGCTCGTTTTTACACCTTCACTTTTCAGTTTCTTCACTATGGAATTGGCAGAAAACGTATTTCCTATATTATCTACGAAAAACTCGAGCAATTTCCTCAACAACACGATATTCTTTATTCCATTTCTCTCAATCACATCCTTAAAAACAACGGTCTCATACAAATCTGAAAGATACACTTTTACCGCCTCTTCCTCTTGGAAAACAAATCTTTGAGGGAATCCTCCATATTTCAAGAATTCAGAAAACAATTTTTCATCAGACATTGAGACACCTTCGTTTTTGTAGTATTGCCTTGCTTCTACAAATGAAAACGGAAAGATATTGAATGAGACATTTCTTCCTCGAAGATTAGTGGCCAACTCTCCGGATAGCAATCGTGAATTCGAGCCCGTCACGTATATGTCGCAACTGAAATCTACTCTGAACGAATTGATTGCCTCCTCCCAATTCTTTACTTCCTGTATTTCATCAAACAAAAGATACACTTTCCCATCACATTTCGTCTGCCACTGACATACATAATCGTACAAGCTATCTGCGTCTTTTATGTGGTCAAATCGTTTTGATTCATAATTCACATTCAATATCCGATTTTCAGACACTCCTCGCTCTAACAAAATATCCTTAATTTGTGTCAGCAACGTACTTTTTCCACAACGACGAACCCCCATAAAGACTTTAACCAAGTCCTTATCTATAAAGGGCAAAATCTGCTTTATGTAACTATCTCTACGTACCATAGTTTTTATTTTGGCCATAAAAATACAAAATTCTTTCGGTCTTTAGACGTATAAAATCAAGAAAATCATATTTCTTTCTGCCTTTAGACGTACAAAAATTAAAAAATATCATTTCTCTCTGTTCTTAGACGTATAAAAATAAAATTCAAAAAGGGTAAATACTTTGTATGAGCTATGATTTTTCAATGAGCTACAAGGTGTTGTTATGACACCATATTTCAGACGGAAATTCTGCATGTCCCCTGTGTAGCGTCTTCCAGACGCCTATGGGTGTTTGAGCATCCGGGCGCGTCTCCGTCCTCCAGACTTCGACACACCCGGTTATTAAGATACCGTCTTCCAGACGGGTACGAGTTCATCGTCTGGAAAACGGTATTTCCTTAACCGTGCATGGGGAATGGCGTAGACATTTCTCCGTGCACGGGGATACGCAGAGACAAAGTGCGTCTGGAAGACGCTACGAGATTGGCGGTGGTAAATGATGTCTTTTTCATCAACAGACTTCTTCCGACAATTCCATACGGAGTACGGACAAAAATATAGACAAGCAACAAAAATTTCCCCAATTTTTCGGTTTAAAAACAAAGACACGCCAGAAATAGCTGATATTCTGCAAGTGAGCGCTGGTTATTGTCCTTTCTTTTTTGTTATTTGACAAATAGGCATTATATTAGCAACCGACGTTTGAATTATTAAAATAGGCCAAAAGCCAACCAAGTTACACTTTATGCAACACAGAACAATAAAAACAATACTAGCCAGCCTGTTGTTGACAACAGGAGCTATGGCTGCACCCTATAACCCTACCCCATATAGCGTAGACAACAAGGGAGAGGAAATAGAAATCAGACATATTGGTGACGAACATTTCAGTTTCTACCAGACTACCGACGGACACCTGATAGGCGCCGACAGCACAGGCTGTTACTACTATTTGGGCGAAGACGGACAAACTAGCAACGTTAAAGTCCGTAAGAACCGGTCTGCGGAAGAGACGGCATTTCTGCAACAACTCGACGAGGCAAAGGTAAAGCAGTCGTACCAGCAGTTGCACCCGTTGAAACACATGCGTCCCGAAAACGAGCCCTACCAGCCGAAGGCCTGGGCTAAAGGAGGGGTGAAGAACTCACCGGGATTAAAAAGTCTGCCCAAAGGCCGACACTGCAAAGGCAACGACCTCCGTTTCCCAGTTCTGCTAGTAGCCGGCTCTGGCACCGAGAACTGCGACATAACAGAAATGAACGACCTGCTGAACCTGAAGGGCTACAACAAAAACAACCACAAAGGGTCGGTCAGAGACTACTTTATCTCTGTATCGGACGGCATTTTCAGCCCTATCTACGACATCTACACGGTTAGGATTGACAATCAGCTTGCCAACTATACCGAGAAGGTGGGCCAGTTGTTTAAAGAGGCCATTGACCAATTAAAGAATGACTATCCCGATTTTGACGCAGAGCAATACGACGCCGACAACGACGGTGAGATTGACGCCCTGGCGCTTCTATATGCCGGAACTGAGAATCAGGCAAACGGCCTCGGCGGCTTCCACCACGAATTGCAGTGGTACAGCCAGGGCCGGCAACCCATAGGCAACAAAAAGGCGAACAACTTCCTCATTCTCTCACAAATGAAGACGTCGACGCAACTGCTGCCAATCTGCAACTTCATACACGAGTTCAGCCACTGTATGGGTCTGAAAGACCACTATTCCGTAAAGAATAAGCCCGAAACCTTCACCACCCAATATCCGGGCGCACATGCCTGGGACGTGATGTCGACCGGCATGTACAACAACGGTGGCGGCTGCCCGCCAGGCTACAGCGCATTCGAGAAAGAGTTTATGGGCTGGATTACGCCCGAAACATTGACTCAAACCAACGGGACTTCCCTTCTAACCCCGCTTAACACAACGGGCAAAGCCTATAAACTGGTCGTTTCGGAAGACGAATACTTCTTATTGGAAAACAGGCAGTTGACCGGCTGGGATGCCAGTCTTCCGAGCCATGGTATGCTAATTTGGCACATCGACTACGACGCAACGGCGTGGAGCCAAGACGTTATGAACGATGTGGAAGACCACCAACGCGTCGACATTATGGAAGCGGGCAACATGGCCGTAACCAGCTATAGCGACGGTTTCAATAAAAAGCACCTGATTGATGACCCTTATCCGGGCTCGCAAAATGTGACCTTCTTCAACCGGTTCAAATCGTGGAAGGGGGTTGATATGGGCATTGTTTTGTACAAAATTGCAGAAATAGACGGGAACATCTATTTCACGACAAAGGAAGGGGTTGAAATCAACACCAACATGACCACCGCCACGCTTACAAAAACCGGAGAAGGAAAAGAGAACCAGAAAATAACGCTGGGGAGCGCAATTAATGCCTTCGGCTACGTGTGGACCGAGGCCGACAATGCCATTGTGACCGGACTGCCTAATGGCTTGACTGTGGTTATCGACTCCCTCGAAAAAACCATCAGCATAAGCGGAACACCAACCGAAACCGGCATTTTCGACTTTAAAGTGGAAACCATAGGCGCCAGCAAAAACGACATAAGAACGGGTAACATAACGGTTCTGCCACACGTCGATACCATTAAGTACAGGTTTATCTACGACATAGACCTGCCACTCTCCGACAACTACACGCCTGTTATAGCAGACGTTGCGCAGTTGTTCGACTCTCTGGGAATAAAGGCAAATCCTGAGTTATTATACTATAACGACGGTGTGTTGCTGACCGAGTTCGCATTAAATCCCGACAGTACCGTTGTCGACGACATAACGGCCAACGACCCTGGCCAATGGTTCGATGCCAACGGCTACGTATCGGCATACGCCGACGGTTATGTATATGCGGAATACGACCTTGCGGAGAAGAAAGTAAAAGTAGGCCACTACCCCGGCAAGGTGGGTGCTGACGAGTATTTCTCTATCACCCAGGGTTTTGCCATAAAGAACAAAGTTGCCTACATCACCTACAACATTAAGACTAAAGACACAACAAGCTCTTCGGTCAGAATCACCCCACAAACAGCGCAAATTTGCCTAAACGGCAACCAATTGGAGATAAAAGCGCTGGCTGAAGGCAGAAAAACACTGAAAGTTTTCGATGCCAACGGACACCTGGTTTATACAGAAACCTTCGACGAAGTTGAGAAAACACTAGTATTTGACCGTACAGAACATATTGTAATCGTCACAATAGAAGGCGACAAACAGGCAAAAATCACCTACAAAGGTATTGTTGACTAAGTTCTGACCGCCAGCACGGCAACCAGTTCCGACCGGCTTCACGAAGGAATGCAGAGAAACGTTATCTTTGTTAAAAAGAAACAGACATGACACAAGAAGAACGTATAGAACAAATGGAAGCCCTTTTCGACAAAAGCAACGAGGTCTTGGAACAGTTGAAACAGTCGGTCGGCGCCTTTCTGTCGATACAACCAACAATTGAAGAGCTGGCAAATTACTACCGTTCTGACTGGCGGACCGACTTTGAAGCCGACGAGAAAGGGAAACTGCCGGCGGGCCTTAAACGCGGTGTACTCAGCGAAGACGGTCTTTGGGAACTGCTGGAAGAGTACCAGCGCCTGAAAGACTGCCTTGAAGACCAAGTGTAAAGCCCCACACCAAGGTCAATTTTCATTGCCGTTGTTCCACACCAACCCAACGACTAGCAGGCCCCAATAGGCAAAATGCGGAGAATTTTGTATTTTTGTAAAAACTGACAGGAATGCCTGCCACATAATGACACCGCACTATGCGCGACAAAAACCGCAATTGCAGAAAGGCAGAACGCATTTCCAAAGAAAGCAAAACACATGCTGAAAAAAGAAGACATGATAGAAATGGGCCGGCTGACCAAGGTACACGGCCTGAAAGGCGAACTCAACTTTGTTTTCACCAGTGACGCCTGGGACGAGATTGACGCCAACTACCTTATTGTGGAAACCGACGGTCTACTGGTTCCCTTCTTCCTTGAAGATTACCGTTTCAAAAACGACGAAGAGGCGTTTGTGAAGTTCAAACGGATTGACAACGACAACCAAGCCAACGAGCTGGCTGGTTGCACGGTCTATATAGAGCGCAACCAACTGCCAGCCAACTATATGGAGGAAAAATCGGCCAACGGAGAAATCGGCATCGACTTCTACATTGGCTACACGATAGTGGCCGATGGCGCTACCATAGGCGTGATTGACGATGTGGACGACAGCACGGCTAACGTTCTGTTCAGCGTTGCCACCCCAACCGGGGGCAACCTCATCATTCCTGCCAGCGACGACTATATTGTTGAAATAAACGACGAGCAAAAAATAATGGTAATGAACCTGCCTGAGGGTTTGCTCGACCTCGACTAAACAAAACACGAAATGAAACTCGAATTAGAAAAAGACTTTCTTGAAATGATCAAGAAACTGGGATTGGGCGAATACAACCAAGAACTCATCAACAAAGCCATGGACTACGCCCAGGCTGCCATTGAGGACCCCGAGGAGAACCTCGATGCCGTGGCTACCATTATGCTTGACTATTTGAACGGTGCGGCAGAAATGCTGAAAATACTGAAAAAGAAGAAATAAGACAGACCCATGACGTTAGAAGAAGCCATAAAGAGCCGGCACGCTGTTCGCGCTTTCAAAAAACAGCCAATCGACCAGACGACAGTCTGCACACTTGAAAAAGAGGCGGCCGCATGCTGCCAAGAGAGCGGACTGCACCTGCAGCTGGTAACGGGAGACGAGAAAGTTTTCGACTGCCTGATGGCCCGCTATGGCAAATTCAGAAACGTGGCCAACTATTTTGTAGTTGCCGGTCCAAAAGACGATCCACTACTAGAGCGCAAATGCGGCTACTATGGCGAACGGCTTGTGCTTCTTGCGCAACAACTGGGTTTGAACACCTGCTGGGTGACTACCTCCTTCAAAAAAAACGACGAACGCATGCAACTGGCAGAAGGCGAAAAACTGGTATGCGTCATCGCCGTCGGCTACGGTGAGACCAATGGTAAAGCCCACAAAACAAAATCGTTTGACGATGTGTGCAGCCTGAAAGACGTTTCCGACTCTTTCAGGAAAGGGGTTGAATATGCCCTGCTTGCCCCTAGCTCGTTCAACCAACAGCGTTACAGAATAACACTGAAAGACGGGAAGGGCGTTGTTGAGGCTAAATGGGGTTTCTTCACTAAAATTGACGCCGGAATCGCACAATACCACTTCGACGTGGCGTTTATGTAACCACTTTAAATACGAGAAAGTCCGCGCCAGTTCCACAACACGGACAGACTTGCCCGCTACTTCTGTTCCGAAAACACACCGGTCTCGCGCGAGAAATCGAGTTGGGGGAAGCGGGCCTGTAACTCGGCCAATTTGGTGCGGTTGCGCTCACAAAACAACTTATAACTAAAACTATCTGGATTGAACGGACGGTGACTAGCCGCCGCCACCAACGCCTCGACACAGGCTACATCTTTGCAAGTTTCAGCAGAAAAATACGTATCGGCAAAGTGTTGGTAAATATAGTCGACAGCCAGCTTCGACGGATGCAGCATATCGTCGGCATAGAACCTGTAATCGCGCAAATCGTCCATCAACAACTCATACGACTGGAAATACGAAACATTATCGGGCAACAACTGGCACAACTGGTCTATGGCCAGCAACAAGACCGCCTTGCTCAACTGGTTACCATGCGCCCCATCTTTCCAATGCCGGATAGGGCTGACCGTAAGAACGATACGGACATCGGGCCGCTGTTCAACCAATTCTTGGAAAACCGGGAGGCACTCCGCCACCACCTCTTCGGGAGTCAGTCGGCAACGCTCAAACTGGGCAGCCGGCACCTTATGGCAGTTTGCCACTACCCCACCAGTCGACTTCAGACGGTAAACCCACGCCGTGCCAAACGTAAGAAACAGGCACGTAGCGCCAGCCAAGGCCTCTTTTGCCGACATTAAAGCGGCATTGGCCTTATCGATTAGTTCTTGTTGTGAGAGCGAGGCAAAGCAACTGTGCAGCAAGAAGCTGTTCCACACCCCATCTTGTTGGAAAACATCGTCGGCCGTCAGCTTACGCCCGTCCAACAGGTGTTGCAGCAATTGGCACACCGAAGCCGGATTATAGAGGACACCCGTAGGGTTAACAGTCAGCCGGAATTTGAGTGCAGACAGCCTTTCGGCCATGTTGGTAGAGAAACACGACCCCACAAAAAAAAGGCGGTCGGCATACGAGATGCCAAAATCCGCCTTTTGTACCTTTATTTCAGTACGGAAATCCATTTACTTTCCGTTAATTACATCCATCAATTCATCCATATTAGGGCTGAGGATAATCTCAGTGCGTCTGTTTTTCTGACGTGCGGCCGCAGTCTTGGAATCGTCAACAGGAACGAACTCGGCACGACCGGAAGCCGAAATACGGGCAGGATTAATCTTGTTGTTCTTCAACAGCGAGCGGACAATAGCCGTAGCGCGCTTGGTAGAGAGGTCCCAGTTATCGAGAATGTATCCGTTACCGCGGTAGGCGAGGTCATCGGTATGTCCTTCAATCACCACCTGAATATCCTTATTATCAGCCAGGAAGGCAGCCACCTTCGTCAAAGCAGAATCGGCCTTAGGGGTCACATCCCAGTGTCCGGAAGTGAACAGCAGGCTTTCGTCCATAGAGACATACACCTTACCGTTTTTGTACTCTACAGCCATACCCTTACCGACATAGCCTTTCAGGGCATCGGCAACACGCTGCCGCAGCAGCTGCATCGACTGGTTTTGTTTTTCAATAACGGCGTTGAGTTCGCCCACCTTCTTTTCTTTTTCCCGAACCAGTTGTTCGGCCTTCTGCAAAGTATCTTCACGGGCCTGCAGCTTGTCTTGAATCTTCTGCAAGTCACCCAGCAGCGCCTTAACCTCCGAATCGTTGCTAGCGCCCTGCAACTTGGAATAAAGATCGGCGTTGTCCTTTCTCAGCTGTTCGTTCGCCAACTGAATCTGGTGCATACGCAGGCTCTGGCTGGCCGTATCTTTAGCCATTTCAGCCAACTTGTGTTTCAGACTGGCATTTATGCTGTTCAAGTTTTCTTGTGAAGAGTTGGCCACCTTCTGGCAATCGGCATTAACAATAGCTAGGCTGTCGGCCTTTGAGACAGCAGCAGCATATTTCTTCTGAGAGACACAAGAAGCGTTGAGCAACACGGCCGCAACGGCTAAAAAGAGAATATCCTTTTTCATATTCAATACATTCTTAAACGGAAACCAAAGATAGACAAATAAATCGAGATAAAAAAAGAGGATTGGAGCAACAAGAAGCTCCAATCCTCGAATTTTCAGTATATGCAAAGGCAGGAGATTACTTCCAGCCGATGAGTTCAGTTTCCTTTTTACGAACAGTTTCAACCTTTACGTAAAGTTTGTCCTCGCAAAATAGCCAGCCAAGGCCCATGTTCAATTCGGCATCTTTCAAGCCAGTTGATTTTTTCAATTCAGCAACAGAAAGCGTTTTTCCGTCCTTCAAAGCCTCATAGATAGGGCCAGCAAATGATCCAATTTCTTCTCTATTCATGTTATTTAAGTTTTAGATGTTTTGTAGTACAAATTTAATGTTTTTTAATAAAGTTTCACATCCAAAACCCAATAAATGTGCGATTAAAAATCAGAAATCTGACAAATCGTCAATTTTTGAGGCTTTTCGAGTCTGAGTTTCCACCAAACCGTCGTATGTACGTTTCATTTTCTTAGCGATTTTCGACGCGTTCATCTCATCGCGCTCAAAAACAGTCTGGTCGACCTGATAGCGGTACTTGGTAATACCGTAAGTGTTAATGGCGTCGGCCTGTTCCTGGGTCACATCGTAATACACAGTATTTCCGTAGTAGTTGACCCAGCCCAGCAAGCGGTCGTAAACCGCTTCGGTATGCGTACTGCCATCGTAGTAAGTGCCCTGGGCTGTGGTAAGCACCATCGGCTCGCCATTCACTTTAAGAATAAGCTTCGACCCTGGCTGAATTTGCAGGTTGGAATGGCTGTAGTTGTAGAGGACCAGCGAATTATGGATTTCTTTCGGTGCGTCGCTGTAAGTACCTACCGACCAACCAATAGAAGTATAATCGCGCAACCAGCTAGAGCCCCTAATCTCAACCGCCAACTGTTGGTCGCCAATAAACGTAGCAGGAGCCTGTTCGGCAAATGACGGAACAGCCGCACATGCCGACAATAATATCGAAAAAAAGAACTTCTTCATAAGCGAATAATTAATTGTTACAACCAAGCATAAACAAAAAAGATACCAAAACAGGCCATGCCGTCATAAAAAAACAAAAAATCGGCAGACCGCCCACGCCGACGTCCACTAAAGGGCCGGAAAAATCGACTGTCGGACACGCTTTTCCAGCACAGACCGGCAGGAGCGGCCGCACACTATTTTTTCAAAAAAATGGGACTCTAAAACCATAGATTTTAGTAAATTTGCAAAATGGGGAATATATTGTATGTTGTGTTTATGATACACTTCCCCCACTTGGCGTCATCTGTACGCCACAAACAAACACAAACATTCAGCAGTAACGTTCTGCGAAGACACACCCCTTACAGAATCAAACAGGTTAGATTCAATGAAAAGCAGGAACATTAAGATAGCACTGTTCGCTTTCGCTTTTGGTCTTCTCCAATGGAATGCCAACGCGACAGAAACTGAAAAAACAATAAACGGGAAAAAATACCAAGAACACCTCGTCAAAAAAGGCGAGACGCTTTTCGGCATCTGTAAAAAATACAACACCACCGTAGCCGAAATGGAAAAGGTGAACCCTTCTCTGAAAAACGGCTTGAAAAGCGAGGCTAAGATTTTTGTGCCAGTCACCGGTCAATCGACCCCTGCCAAAACGGAGCCGGCAAAACCTGTAGCCAGCAACGTTCAAAGCGGCACTGCCCCTGAAAAGGAATTGGTGGAGCATCTGGTGAAACCTGGCGAGACGCTCACCTCTATTGCCCGAAAATACAATACCAGCATAAACGACTTGAGCGCCCGCAACGAGAAACTGGTAAAAAACGGCCTTAAAAGCGGAGCCGTATTGAAAGTGTATAAGAACAGCGCAGCAAAAAACGCTGTTCCCGCAACAAAACCAAAGACCGAAATAGCCAGTGCGGCAACTCCTAAGTCCACAAGCCATAGCGAAAAGGGCAACAGCCATTCTGCCGGCAACCTTTCGAAGTACAAGGTAAAAAAAGGCGAGACCCTGTATGCCATCTGTAAAAGACAAGGTTGCACTGTCGGTCAAGCTGAAGAACTGAATCCGCAGTTAAAAAAACGCACGATAATCGAAGGTGAAATTCTCACGTTGCCAGCGCCCAACAACAGCGCCGCAGCCTCAGCAAAGAAGAATGGCGCCCAGAGCGGTCTGACCGTTCACGAGGTGAAAAAAGGGGAAACCCTTTATGGCATTGCCAACACCTACAACGTCAGCGCCAACGACATCGAGCGTCTGAACCCAGGTGTTAAGAAATCGGGCATCAAGGCTGGCAAAGCCTTAATTATGCCTTCGACCAGCAAGTACCTTGCCGATTTGAACTCGAAGCCCGACTACCGCGTGCACAAGGTCGGTAAAGACGAAACCGTGTTCAGCATCAGCAAGAAATTCAACATCAACCCGAACGAGGTTGTTGCCAACAACGACGTGAAGAACGGCATCAAAGTCGGGCAACTTCTGGCCATTCCGCCAAGCGCGAAAGAGAAAGAGAAGACTGGTGTAGCCAGTGTTTTCCGCCACAACACACCGGCAAGCGAGCCAAAACACAGCAACATAGCCCACACCGTTTTAAAAGGTGAGACGATGTTCAGCCTTTGCAAAACCTACAAGATTTCGGAATACGAGTTGACATCGGTCAACCCCGAATTGAAGGCCGATGGTCTGCAGGCAGGCAAAATCATCTTTATACCGCGTACTCCCGACAGCAAGTATTCGTGGAACAGCAGTTATTTTGTAAGCACACAAGGTAACAATAAGGTGCATGTGGCCGTTTTACTGCCTTTCAATCCAGAAGACGGACAGATAGACAACAACACCGACAAGTTCCTCGAATTCTACCAAGGCATATTGTTGGCGGCCAAGCGTTTGAAAGAACAGAACGTATGGGTTTACCTTCACGTCTACAATTCGGGAAAAACAGAGGCGGACATCAATGCCCTGCTAGAAAAGGAAGAGATGAAGAGCATGGACTTTATGATTGGTCCGGCCTACAAGGCACAATTTGCACCAATGGGCAAGTTCGCGCTTGAGAACAACGTAAAAATGATTGTTCCATTCTCATCGCGCACCGAAGAGATGAAAAGCAATCCGAACATCTTCCTTATCAATGCGCCAAAATCGAAAATGGCACAAGAGAGTGCACACTCGTTCGCCGAAATTTTCAAAGGAAAGAACGTAGTAGTGGCTAAATTTAAAGGCGATAAGCAGAACGACAAGCAAGAGATTGCCGACTCGATAGCGGCGAGGTTGCGGAGCCTTGGCACTCCGGTCAAAGAGATTGAATTCACCAACGCTGACGCGTTGAAAGAATCGTTGAAAGAGAAGGAAGAGAACCTTGTGCTGACCACTAGCACCGACCAGGTGGCCCTCACCCAGCTTATACCTAGCGTCAACTCAATGCTCGTGCAGAAATACGACGTCAAGATTTTGGGCTACAACGAGTGGACCAAATATCAGACCATTGCCAAGGACCTGTTCGTGGCAGAAACCTACATCGGTTCGGCCTACGACATCAACTTTAACGACAGCGCCAGCAAAGAATTCATCGGCAACTTCCGCAAATACTACGGTCAGGAGCCAGGAAATACACAACCTATGTATGGCGCTCTGGGCTACGACATCATGCTCTACTTCGGCAAAGCGGTTGCCCTCTTCGGCAAGAACTTCGAGCACGGACTCAACCAACTGACAAAAGAGAATTTGCACACCATTCAAAGCGACTTCAAATTCAAGAAGTACAGCGAAGATGGCGGTTTCTATAACAGCGATGTCACTATTTCGAGAAACAACGGCACCGACGGACATGTGCTGATGAACAAACAACAGGAATAAAGATGTTAAAAAAAATCACAATCTCCCTTATCGTCTTTTTAGGATGGGCGAGCACCGCAAGCAGTCAGGTCAGAAGTCGGTTTGAGGAAGAAATAAGTGTAGGCGTACAAGGCGGTTTAGCATTGTCGCAAGTCCGCTTTATGCACAACGACGTCACCTACGCCAACAATTTGGGCGACCTGGGCTACCGGAAAGGGGCCGACTTTGGCGCCATGATCCGCTTCATTGCACAAAAACACTTCGGGCTTCAATTAGAGGCGAACTATATGCAAGGCGGTTGGACCGAAAAGTGGAACGACTTTACCATCGTCAACGAGCAACAGTTCTTAAACGGTACCATAGAGCGCGAGCTTGACTATTTAAGCATTCCGCTCTTGGCCCACATCTATTTTGGCAACACCCACCGGTTGTTCTTCAACTTCGGCCCTAAAATGGGATTGCTGATGGGTACCGGTAAGACCAAGAGCAACCTGACAGCCGAACAAGAACAAGCAATATTGACTAACAACTGGAACGACCCCCGAATTAACGAGGATATTGAAGAAAACAAAGTGGACTTCGGGCTATGCGTGGGTGCGGGCTACGAGTTTCACCTGAACAAACTGTCGGTTTTGGCAGAAGCCCGCTGGAACTACGGATTGAAAGACGTCTTCGAGCACGACCGAAGCGCAGTTTTCCAACGTTCGAACAACCAAATGTTCACCTTTACACTGGGCGTAATGATGCCAGTACTGAAATTCCACAGCAATTAAAACTACAGACATGGGACAAGAAATTCAAGAAACATATTCCAACTTTCACTCCGACTACAACACCAGCAAAGAGGCGATTGAGTTGAGGGGCTACGGAAGGAACATACAGAAAATGGTAGACCACTGCCTTAGCATAGAAGACCGGGCGGAACGCACACGCTGTGCCCTCTCTATTGTTAAGACTATGGAACGGATTCGCCCTATGGGCTACAGCGAAAACACACTATGGGACCACATCTACTTCATTTCGGGCTACCAACTCGACATTGACTATCCGAACGGCTACGTTCCCCAAAAGTTGGGTCGACTAACTGCCGCTACCGACACTATACCCTACCCTAAAAGCAGGTTCCGCTTCCGCCACTACGGCAACAACATACAGATTGCCATAGCTAAAGCAATGGAAATGGAAGACGAGGAGAACCGCAAAAAACTGACGCTGATGATAGCCAACCAAATGAAACGTTGCTACATCCTCTACAACAAAGAAACCGTTACCGACAATAAGATTTTCGACGACCTGAGGGAAATGAGCCACGGTAAACTCGACATTAAAGACGGCGGATTCAAACTGGTAGACGCTCAAACGGTATTGGCAGCACCAGTAACCACCCAGCCGACAAAGTCGTCGAAGAAAAAGAAGAAAAAGAAATAACTAGAAACAGACCTATTTATATTGTGCAGAAAGGGGGCTGTCATTACGACAGCCCCCTTTCCTATTTGTTGTTACTACCTAATGTTTGCAGACAGAACCAGTCTGTCTGTTCTATTTAATTTACTGTGCAATTGCGCTCAACGCTCCCCAGTAACCAGGAACGAGCAAGTCATGTTCAGGGTCAATGTAGTTGTCAGGCTGGGCCGTGCAGCCATAATAAGACTGCAGGTTATAACTGCTATTTGTATAATAATCTACAATCGCATTCCTATTGCTACCCATTGTCACATAAACGTATGCGATTGGATTTTTATCAATACGGACAAAACCAGTCGCTTTTACCAGACCATTTCCGTAATAAAGTTTTCCGTTTTTCTCCTGTTCGTACGAGCAGAGCACCTTACCCGTTTGGCTATGACGATACCGGTAAAGCGGTGCAGTATAAGCTTTTGGGGTTGTATATCCATAACCCACTAGCCACCTTACGTCCGACTTGTTTGTGAACTGGTTAAACTTGGCAAGAACAGAAGCCGTGCCAGAATAAGACCCAGAAAAGATAGGAACCACATTTGCAGGGTACGGATAAAGGGATTTAATAGTCGCAATATCTTTAGCCGACAACGAGTAGTTTTGCGAGAATGTCCGGCCCTGTTTGTTCCATCTAGCCGGAATAGGGTACATCATAATGGAAGAAGGATCAAATTGTCCAGACTCGGAGATGGCGTTATAGACCGCTTGTTGCTGGGTTCCAAACAGATTTTCGTACTGAGTGTTACCTATATCCTGCTTTATATTGGCAGCATTCCAGGTAAGACCCGAACTCCGATTGAAATGCTCGTCAAGAAGACCCAACACATGCCCTAACTCATGAAGGACAGTAGCTCTCTTTTCACTGCTGTTTTTCATCCTATTAGAATAAATAGTCATTGTAGGCTGAGATTTTGGAACCTGGTTATTATAGTATTTTCCTGGCCAAGAAGATCCCTTTGTAGACCAACCGCCTGAAGACGAACCAGAATAGTCGAACTTAATTCTTACACTACAGTTATTACGTCTACTAACATTAAGTTCATTAAACTTAATGTTTGCATATTGCATCCATTCGCACATACAGCTACGCACAAGATTCTGCTCGTCTTCGCTACCATTTTCAAAACAGAAAGAAATGGTCTCACCCACATTCCAAAGGAAATCAGGCATAGCATTTCTATCAAGATAGATGCTCTTCAACTGGTTTGAACTAGAGGCTTGTGTTTCCTCTTCTACAATTTCCTTGTTCTCATCAGAACAACCTGTAGCCATAAAAGCCAATGGCAACAATAGTAAATACTTACAATATTTCATAATACATAGCAATCCATGGTTAATACTGTTTTTTGATGTGGGATTGCAGATTTAACACATCAGCAACACAAAGAAACAGAACTAGACCTGCCACTATTCCCGGGCATAACAGGCAAGCCAGTCTTTTTATTTTGTCAGAATATCAGGCCGCAACAAATCGACAGAAGCAAACAACACATTCATTAATCCATTTATTATTGCGTATACTCATTTTGACATCACAAAAATAAACTATTTAATAATACAATAAAATAGCAAAACAGCCACAATACTGAGCAGAAGAGGACAAAGGATATAAGTCACGACACTTCATCCTTTATATAATCGAAAAAACAGAAAAACAACATCCGCGAAATTATTTTTTAGATTTGTATTCTTTTATTAAAATATTTTAAATACATTTACATTATCAAAAGACAACTTTAATAAAGGTATTATTAATATAACCACTTTTATTTAGTTTTGTTTGAAAAGAATCATAACCGTTTATAGTACTATAACACATTTCATAACCGCTATTCCACAAAGAATCGTTTTTGCTTTGTAGAATAGTAATGTCTAATTTAAATTTTAAATACCATGTTAAGTGAAAAAGTATCGCTTGCGCCTGCTGACGAGCAGTTTAGGCAGACACAAACGCAAGCAGTAGGATCGTCTGTTTCGTTAGACATCGCAACAACCGCAATTATTGAACAACCTACGTTCAAACACCTAAACGATCCAAAATTGGCAGACCTTGTAACGCACCAAGACGAAGCGAAAGAGCTAGCCAATGAGTGGCGTGAAGGCCTACGTCAACAGATTTTTTCTGTCAACCAGTCAATCATTGATTACACGAGGTATTTCAATGAATACTACGGCTATATGGTTGACTTCCTAAACATAATGGAAAATGCCAAGGACAAAGGTGAATTCGACAAATCAAAAAGTAACCTCATCGCAACCCTGAACCAACTAATACTTGAGTTACAGAAACAAAAAGGAACTGTTGAACAAACAAGCGCAGCGATCAAGAGTCTTCAGAAAAGAATGATGGAAAACGAGTCAAAACTAAAAGGAGACTACGACGAGATATGTGCATATTACAAAGGAGAGCAAGGTAAGCTGGAAGACTTGAAAAACGCCATTGACTCATATAATGCCGCCATGTCAAAAGATCTAGCCTTAATTGGAGGAGGAGCAGCTGGAATTGTAGTTGGCGGATTAACAATAGCCGTTGGTGTTGGTTCGATTATTCTTGGAGGCTCAGGGGCTGTTATCATTGGAGTCGGCGTTGCAATTGTAGCGGGCGGAGCTACTTGCTTGACTATAGGAGCAGTTGACTACAGCAAAAAATCACAAGCAAAAGCAGATGCCATAGCAGAGCTTAGCAGTATCAACTCCGAAATTGCCATTGCACAATCATTAACAAGCGATGTCTCAGTCTTGACTCAAAATTTAGATTTAGCAGTAAGTTGCCTTGACCAGATAGACAAAGCATGGAGTGTGCTAATAAATGATTACAAATCTGTCATTGACGCTCTTAAGGAGACCGACGAAAGCACGTCTTCTGAATTAGTATTCATTATAAGAGCAAATCTAGAAGTCTCGAAAAAGGCATGGGAAACACTCGACGAAGATGCCAACACTTTCAAAAAAAACATACTCAATCCAACTCCTGTCGACACATCAGGACTCAACAACAACACGAAAGTTCAATGTACGCCTACCATTCCTCTCAAAGTTGTTTTTGCTAAAAGCGACGAATTGAAAGTCAAGGAACAGCCTTCACAAGAGAAGCAACAGACATCTTTGACCGTTGCCGTTGAAGATTTGGTTGACACAACGAACGTTTTTGCAGATCAGTTGGAAAAACTAGACCAACGATACAATGTACCAGACTATGTAGAAAAAGCAAGTTCGCAATTGAAACCCAATGCGGGGAAAGCGCTGAATGATACAGTTTGTTTTGTAGATAGCAACGAAAAGCTGGCTTCATGTTCTATTTCCATCAATCAAATTCTGAAAATAGAAGACAACGAGGTCTTTTTAGAGCAAGTACACTATGTTCTGGCAGAGACAGACAACAAGTTACAGGCCACCATTGAGTATGGAAATTCCGCTCAAAAGAGTATTTATACATTAGAGAAATCTACAAATGAGACAGACACTCAACTTGAGGCTTGGCTTGACGAACTAAAAAAAGAAAAACAGGTTGACGAGTCGATGCTAAGAGATGCAACAAACATGTATAGAAAACTCAAAGACGAAGAAAGTACATATAAGGTACTTATATGGATTCCTTTCGTAAACATTGCTGCAGCCATCAAATTGCGCCAACTAGACGATGACATCAGAAGATATCAGAATAAAATACGTTCCACAGAAGAATCTCTCTGGAATGTGTCTAATATCATAAATTGCACCGGGTCGTTGGCCATCATGTCTAAATCGCTGCAAACAGATGTTGATGCAGTCTTGTCATCATTACAGTACATTAGCGTTATGTTGAGAAATATCGATACGTCACTAAGCGTTGATCAGATATTCCTTATCAAATCAAAACTTAGTGTTATCGCTAGTCAACTACAAGATCTTGGTGTACTGCGATTGAAAAAAACAGGAATTAGACTATTTCGTGCAATTAAAGGGCAAGATTCAGAAAATAGTTTCCAAAATTTTCTTGAATCGTGTGTGACTTCCGCAAGCCGGACAGACATTTCAGCGCGCACATGTGCGATCCAGCCGGCACTTCAAAACGTAGAAAATCTGCTCAAACAAGATGCCGTGATTTTGAAAAAGAATGCGACTGACTGGATAACAAGCTATTCTACAACTGTCACAGGTGTTCTTTCCTCATACAGAAGCCTATGCAGAAGCATCAAATTATACTCAGAATCAGCCATCAACGCCCTAGACAGAGGTGAAATTAGACAAGCCGAATACCTCTATCAAACTATTGTATCCTGCTTTGTTGAACAGGCAGAATTAAATTACAAGTTAAGAAACTCGCTGGCGATATTCATCAACGCCATTAAAGAGAATGACGCAGAATTCGGACTTATACAAGACATTGTCACAAAAGAACTGGAGCCTGAGGTAAACGAAATGATTTTAGCAGATATGGCCTTTTCTGCGAAAATAGACAAAGCACTTAATGACATCATTAACGAGTCGACCCGTATGGTTGGAGAATACCTCACAGCAGAATTAATGATTGCAGTTTCTGTTGCACTTGGACAAATAGAACTTGGAGCAGCCTCTGCATCAACATTTATCACCTATTTGAAAAAAGGTATTAATACTGCGATTGCCAAGGGTAGCGATAAATTATCGGAGGCTGGGATAGAAAAGTTCAAGAATATAAAAGCGAACGAAAACATCATTGATGATCTAGTAGAAAAGAGATGTGAAAACTTAATGAACATTTCTAGGACAAAATCTGACATATCTGTCATCAACGTACTTCGCGGAGAACTTAGTTCTATGAGCAAGAACATTTCCACCTTCTCTGAATTGATGTACGACAACAAAGAGACTTTAGAAGCAGAAGCAAGAGACTTCATCTACATCAAATCTCTGTTTGACACAGATAGAGAGAAAGCCAAGTCCTTAATTAAAGAGAAATTAGACAATTGGTCGAATATCGAGAAACTTGTAAACATCCTTCTTTTAAACTATATAAACAACTAATTTTTTGAAGGATAAACTCACCACTCGTTTATTAGTTTTTGCTGATAGAACGACTAATATTAAATCCCCGGCTTAAACAAGCCAGGGATTTTTTATGTTCACAACGTCAATAGAATTATCTATACAAGCATTGACAGCATCAGACAGCCCAAAGCGGCACATTATCGAAATGTTCTTGTTGGATGTAAGGTAACATAGAATACCTTATGCCGTGTAAGTCGGGATGTTCAGACAAATAGGCTGAAAAAGAGTTTGCACGAACATTACCTTCAGCCTTAACTTCAATAGGCACGACCTTGCCGTCAACTTGCGTTAGAAAATCAATTTCAAGTCGTGAATTATCGGAACTATAGTAATAAATAGCCCCACCATTACGGCTGACCAACTGTTGCAGCACATACTGTTCGGTAAACCCGCCCTTATACTCCTTTATAGCCTCATCACTTACAAGCATTTGCGAGGCAGGTATTTCAGCAAGAGCGCCCAAAAGTCCGCAATCGCAAAGGAAAAGTTTAAAAGCGGAGAAGTCCTCGTACGCTTTTAATGGCATTTTAGGAGCCTTACAACGATTTACTTTATAGACCAATCCAGCATCAATTAACCACTGTATTGCCGTTTCAAACTCTTTCGCCCTTCCGCCATCTTTCAAGACACCATATATAAACTTTTTATTTTCCTTGAAAAGTTGTGCTGGCATTCCCTGCCAAACCATATTTACCCTTGGCACATCGGCCTTTGGCACGTGTTTAGAGAAATCTCTGGAGTAGTCGAAAAGAATCTGCTTCTGTATTTCGCGTACAGCCTCCAACCCTTCTTTGTCGGCATGGCACTGAACAGAAGCTGGCATCCCCCCCACATAATAGTACTGACGTAAAAAGTTTTCAAACGTATCCTTTAACATATTGATGGAATCATAATCCCTTTTTCTAAGGATGTCAACCAGCAAGTCCTGTCGCATAGCCAACAAAAACTCTTCAAAATTCATAGGAAAAATCCTAATCATATCTACTTTTCCCACAGGAAACGAGAGCCCTTGATGGAGCGATATGCCCAACAACGAGCCCGCGACAGCGATATGGTATTCAGGAGCATCCTCGCAAAAAAACTTCAAGCTCTCCAACACCTTTGGAGCCGTCTGTATCTCGTCAAAAATAATCAGCGTCTCATTCGGACGGATATCCTTGCCTCTGCGAGCGCTCAACTGCATAAGGATACGTTCAACATTAAAGTTGGAAGAAAAAATGCGTTCAATCTCATTGTCCTTGTCGCACATAAAGTAAGCCACATCGGTATAGTATTGACGTCCGAATTCCTTAAGAATCCACGTTTTACCAACCTGACGCGCACCATTTAGGATTAAAGGTTTTCTTTTTTCCTTGTTTTTCCAATCACGTAGTTTTGCTAGTACTAATCTCTCCATTCACGCTAATTTACAGATACCAACACGCAAAAATACACTTTTCCACACATAAACAAAGCAAAACTCACACTTTTCCGCACATAACCCATTCAAAAATTACACTTTTCGACATATATTTACTTCATATTTCACACTTTTCTGCACTTCAGGCGCAAAAAGAGATATTTTCAAGAGCGAGCCAGTCCCCCATTTTTAGAATGGCATTGCAGAAGAAGGGCCGCCAAGCGGGTCTGCATCTGCCGCAATTGGTGGCGGAACATCGCCAACCGACTGAGAAACAAAATCGCTGTTCATGCGGGATTCGCTCTCTACCGCACCAGAAAGATCGTCGCTGATGTTCATAAACTTCGCCAACTCGCTCTTGAAGCGCAAGCGGACAGTGTCGGTGGCACCGTTACGGTGCTTGGCAATGATAATCTCGGCTAAGCCGACCAACGAGTTGCCCTGGGCGTCCTGGGTAATTTTATAGTATTCCGGACGGTGGATAAACAACACCATGTCGGCATCCTGCTCTATGGCTCCAGACTCACGGAGGTCGGCCAACTGCGGACGTTTGTCATCGCCCGTACGTCCTTCAACACCACGGTTCAACTGCGAGAGGGCGATAATAGGTATTTCCAATTCCTTGGCCATCTGCTTAAGCGAGCGGGAAATCATAGACACCTCCTGCTCACGGCTACCATAGTTCATACCGCTGGCATTCATCAGCTGCAAGTAGTCGATGATGATGCACTTCACGCCATGCTCTTTCACCAGACGGCGGGCCTTTGTATTAAATTCGAAAATGGAAAGAGACGGAGTGTCGTCGAGGTATATAGGTTTGTCGTATAACGACTTGGCACGCTGGTTCAGCTGCTCCCACTCCCACTGTTCCATCTTACCCGTCTTAATTTTTTCGCCCGACAGTTCAGTAGCATTCACCAACAGACGGTTCACCAACTGCAGGCTCGACATTTCAAGCGAGAACAAGGCCACCGCATTACCCCTGTCGGCCATATTCTTAGCCATAGAGAGCACGAAAGCGGTTTTACCCATGGCCGGACGGGCGGCAATGATAATCAGGTCGCTCTGTTGCCAACCACTGGTAATCTTGTCCAAATCGTTAAAACCGGAAGGTATACCACTCATACCCTCGCGCTTACTAGCCTCCTGAATTTTATAGAGCGCCTGCGAGACAAGCGGGTCGATTTGCGTATAATCTCGTTTAAGGTTACGCTGCGATATTTCGAAAAGCTTGCCTTCAGCCTGTTGCATCAGTCCGTCGATATCAGACTCGGCATCGTAGGCCTTGCTTTCAATTTCGGTAGCGAAATGGATCAATTCGCGGGCCAGATACTTGTTAGAAAGAATGGTAGCATGGTAACCCACATTGGCAGCAGAGTTGACCTTCGAAGAAAGGGAAACGATGTAGAAGTCGCCTCCCACCTCCTCCAGTTTGCCATCGCTACGGAGTTGTTCGGTAACCGTCAGCATATCA
>ODAJ014737038.1_pt1 | contig 22129 bp, 16 predicted proteins | sample 1539241 | NCBI WGS metagenome assembly ODAJ01 (sample SAMN02144231, study PRJEB22623) | gut metagenome | biome: sheep rumen | host: Ovis aries | place: New Zealand | reverse complement strand
TTCTTCTGCTACAACTTTCTTCAATTCCTCCTGTGGAACAATCAACTGGTAATCTGCTACGCCAATGGGCTTGCCCATATCTTCCAATGCCAATTCGACTTCTACACGATCTTTTTCAGCGCATAGTATGATGCCAATAGAACGATTCTCGTCTTCCCTACGTTCCAAACGGTCAAGCAATGATAGGTAGTAGTTCATCTTACCTGCATATTCTGGCTTAAATTCGCCAATCTTCAAATCAATAGCCACAAGACTGTGCAGTCCACGATGGAAGAAAAGCATGTCAACCTTGCTCCGCTTTCCATTGTATTCGAGTACGTATTGATTGCCAATATATGTGAATCCTTTGCCAAGTTCCAAAAGGAACTGTTTCACCTTTTCTACCAGTCGGGATTCAAGTTCTGTTTCCAAGATGGGGTCTTTTACACCAAGGAACCCCAAATTATAACCGCTTCTAAACACCTCATTGGCAAACATCGCCTGTGTAGCAGGTAGCGTCTGCTCGAAGTTGTTATCCGATGGTTCATTCTTTTTCTTGTGCATCTGCAAAGAGATGGCACTGGATAGAAGTTCGCGATTCCAACCTTTTGACGTAGTTTCCTGCGCGTAATATAATATGGTATTATCATCCTCGCCGAACTTGCGCATCAAGGTCAAAGTATGTCCCCATGGTAAAACTGCGACAGCCTGTCGCAGTTTTGGTTCACTATCACAGAATCGTTCATAAAATTTCTTCATGTCCCACAGGTTTCTGGGAGAAACGCCCATCTGTGGATAGCGTTGTTTCAAGTCATAGGACAGGCGGTTGACTACGCCACTACCATGTTTACTTTCAAGCTTCTTATCGTGAAGCAATTTTCCTATTTCCCAATGGGCGCTACCGATGGCTGAGCATACCGATGTTGCCACCATAGCTCTTGTTCTGTCAATAACTGCGACAGCCTGTCGCAGAATTGCATCATACTCTGATTCTTGGATTTGTATAATATCTGTCATGGGGTTAATTTTTACCAGTTATAAGTTCTCGCTTGTCAATGTCAAGCAGAACTGCAATTTTGTCTAATGTGTACAGGTCAGGTTGTGACACGTTGGTGCACCATTTGCTGACTGTAGCCGGATTTTTACCAAGTTCCTCTGCAAGCCACTTCGCCGTTCGTTTCTTTTCAACGAGTACAACTTTGATGCGATTTAAATCTTTCATTTGCAAACATCTTTAATTTGAACGCAAAGATACACAAAATAATCGAAAATATAAGAACTATCATTCAAAAATGATACTTATGAATGTTTTTTTGAGATTATTAAGAGCTTTTGTGCCTTGTAGGCAATAAAAGAGCGGATATAGCCAGAGTTATTCCTTGCGAGAATAACTTCTGCACAAAATTTGCATACCATCTCCATTTTTGTAGTTTACAAAAGTTAAATACGTTAAATCTTCGTCATTTTCATCCTCCATTAAACACACGCAATCACTTTTCTACCGTTTTAATCAAAACCAATTGGAACACAATAAGTTGCAAATGCGATAATTAACATTCTCAACGGCATCTCCATTCCATCCCGCTTCTGAATATCGGGTAATAGATACGGACTGGGTAGTATAGCATGTCCAAGAGGAATGAGAGCCTGTCCATCCAAGACTTTGTATGCCATAACTGTAATTACCAGGTGAGCTTATATATACCCATACCGTGTTTACATAACGACCAGCAACGAAGGCTTCTTTTGCTGATGTTTGACCATCGGGATAGTGGTTGCCGTTATTTTCATAATCTTGGGTTGAATAAGCTGAAGTTGCGGCTTCGCTCATAACGGACTTGATGGGTGTCTTGGCATCACCGAAGAAAACATAAACGGGCGGGCAGTCTGCCTGTGCGCTATGCAAAGCATAGGTTGCATCATTGTCGGTCATACGGTTGTATGCCTGAATAGTAAACTTATAAAGGCCAGCTGTGGTGATGTTCACATTCCCGCTGTATATGGTGCGATTATCCCATTGACCGCCTTGGTATTTCTCGGCGGTAGAAGTAGGCGTGGAACCTGAGATGATGCAGGTTGCGTCCCAAGCAATAACTTTCTTCGCCAAATCCGATGGCGACGTTGCGGAGAGGCCTGCAGATGTGGCCGCAGTTGAGGCTTGGTTGTTTACAAAGTCGTTTACTGCCGTTTGATGGTCGGATGCAGATGCCAAAGTGAATGCATAAGCTTCGCCCTCGGTGGCAGTAGTTAATAGCCGAGTGCCCTCCACTTTAATATATCGGTTGCTGACGTTGTTTTTGAAGATGTATTTATCGCCCCTCTTTGTAATTACCCATGTGCTGTTGTCATGAGATGCATTGTCAGCATAGACGCCTGATCCATCATCAAATATTTTCCAATCAGAAGCATCGCCAAACTTTAGAGTGGATATACCATCGGTTGTTGTTACATTAACAGGTAATCCCCAGTCGTACAACTGTACAGCCGACCCATAGGGCTCACCGCGAAGCCAAAATTTGCCTTCATCGTTACTGAAGAAGTAAGTACCATCATTGATGACGGCTGCGTAGGAGCTCGGTACGGCAAACAATGACAATAGCACTATCGCGAGCCATAGGTTGCATAGTTTTCTTTTCATGATATTAATCAATTTAGTTCATAGAATCAATACAGGAATCCGAAGAGCCACAGGGGAATCTGTCGCTCGTCGCCTCGGCGGATGCCGTCCATGGCATAGTAGATGCCCGAGAGTTGGCGCTTGGGGGCCTCGGTCATGATGCGGAAGCGGTGTTTGCCGTCAACGACGAAGTCGCAAGTGCGGTCGCCCACGTTCACTACGTGGCGTCCCCACAGGGCGTTCTGGAAGAAAGTTTCCAGTTCCTCCTGCCGTTCCACCTGGTGGGGCAGTATGGCATGGATGAGGTTGGGGTTGTGCATCATCACGCGAGCCGGTTTCTTGGGCGAACTCTCTCCCAGGCGGTAGAGTATGTTCACCAGACGGGCGTCGGCCAGATACTTGATGTAGTTGGTCACCGTGGCGCGGCTGGTCTGTATGTCTGTGGCCAGTTGACTGATGTTGGGCACCTGGGTGCGGTCGACGGCCAGCAGGTAGAGGAGTTTCTTTATCTTGGAAAGATATTTCAGTTCTATCTGCTTGATGAGCAGGATGTCCACCTCTATCATCATGTTCATCGTCTTCACCAGGTTTTCCGAGAAGTTGCGATGCTCCAGGAAGAAGGGGTAGTAGCCATGATGGATGTAGGCCTGGAAGTGGTCGAGCGGGTTCACCTGACGACAAATGTCAGCTGCAATTTGTCCGTGGCGCGTCATGACTTCCTCCAGCGAGTGGGACTTCAGTGAGAGCCCTGTCTTCATGTTCAGGTATTCGCGAAACGAGAAACCGCGCAGGTTGTACGACTTCACGATGCCGTTCAACTCCGGATTCTCCTCCTTCAGGCGCATGACGCTGGAGCCCGTGAAGACAATGTGCAGGCCGGGCACCTCGTCGTAGCATTTCCGCAGTTCGTGGCTCCAGTTTGGGTCCTTGAAGACCTGGTCGATGAGCAGCACGCGTCCGCCGCAATCATAGAATTCGCGGGCAAACTCGGATATGCTTTTCCCTTGGAAGTAGAAGTTGTTCATGTTGATGTACAAGCACTTTCGGTCTTCTACCTTGAAGTTATTGCGGGCGTATGTCAGAAGGAAGGACGTTTTCCCCACACCGCGGCTCCCCTTGATACCAATCAAGCGGTCGTGCCAGTTGATTTCGTCCATCAAAGCCCTATGTACAGGGGCATTGACATGTTCCACCAGATAGGCATGTGTGCGAAAAAAAGATTCCATACGGGGTTGGTTTTCTATTTAATCGCTGCAAAGATAGTGAAAAAAGTTGAAATTGCAAACTGGAAGTGACAAAATTTAGGGTTTTACTTCTTTCCCTCTTACGTTCAGCGGTATGCGTCTGGGGTGTGGCCTTGTGCCAGCGCCTAGGTTTATGTCCAGTTGTGCGGCTTCGCTCTCATTGCCTGAGCGGTCGATGGCGGTCACGGCCAGGTGCAGTCCGTAGAGCAGGAGCGTGAGCCTGTTGACCTCAAATTCGGCTTTGGGCAGCAGGCTGGCCACCAGGTTCTCGCTTCGTGTGATGTCGACGGGCGCCGCCGCCGAAGCATAGATATTGTATCTCAGTCCGCCACGTCGGGCTTCTTCTTCCTGGTCGGCCGACTTCCAGGTCAGTTTTATCAATTGGTTGTCCAGCGGTGTGTACGAGAAACCATCCGGCACCCTTGGGGCAATGCTGTCCGTCCAAGTGTAGCGCGGCGGCAGGGCAGGGTGGGTGTAGAAGTGGTCTTGCAGGTAGTCGTACAGCCCCTTGGTGTTGTCGGTCAGGAACTTGCTGCGGAACATTGCCTGCCCGCCGAGCCCCATCTCGCGGACGAAGCAGAATTCGCGGCTGATGACGCTGAGTTCCCAATTCTTCTGCTGCGGGTGCAGGAAGTAGATGCCCAGCCCCGGAACCACATATCGTCCGTGGGAGCCCTCCTTCCAGTCTTGGACAAAGGGGTAGAAGTGGTCGCCGGTGAAGTACATCATGGGGAACAGCGCGTCCTGGATGCCCTCGCGCAGCCAGCCCTGTGCATCCTGGTGTACGGCATCGAAGCAATTCCAGCCGCGGCTGCTGTATCGCTTTGTGTCGCGGTACTTGCCCACTGGGCTCGACGACATCACCACCCAGGGTTTCTTTGCCTTTACCTCTGTGTGCAGACGTCTGACGATGGCTGTGATGTTGTCCCTTCGCCACTGCGCTTTAGGTTTTCCTTTTCCATATTTTTTATAAGTGGCAGCGTCGGGGAATGCACCTGCGTTTTCTGGATATCGGATGTAGTCGAAGTGTATGCCGTCGATGTCGTATTTCTCGATGAAATCGGCCAAAATCGTCGACAGATAGTCCGCTGTTCCAGGCAGTCCAGGGTCCAGATAGTACTGTCCTTCGTGCTTTTTCAGGAGTTCGGGGTGCGTGCTCAGCAAAGCCTTCTTTCCCATGCGCTTGGCTACCTCCACCTTGAAGGCTGGGATGGTCACCACCCAGGCGTGCAGTTCCATGCCGCGTCGGTGCGTCTCTTCGATGGCAAACTGCAGTGGGTCGTAGCCTGGCGATTTGTCGTAGGTGCCTGTCAGGCACTGGTCCCAAGGTTCCAACTTCGAGGGATAGATGACGCTGCCACGCACTCTGGTCTGCAGCAGCACGGTGTTGATGTTCGCTGCCTTCAGTTGGTCCAGCAGCAGCCGGAGTTCCTGTTTTTGCCTTTCCATGCCGGCAGGCGATGTTGCTTTCGTGCTTGGCCAGTCCAGATTGCTCAGGGTGGTCACCCACACGGCCCTCAGTTCGCGCTTGGGGCTCTCCGTCTGCCAAGGCATTTGGGCGGAGGATGTGGGGATGAGGAAGTGAGAAAATGTGATGATGAGGAATGTGACAATCTGTTTCATGGCGGCAAAGATACGAATAAGCGAGCGAAATGCCAAATTTATTTGTACATTTCCGAGCGGCAGTATTTTCGGACGAAGTCCATAGATACGAATAAGCGAGCGAAATGCCAAATTTTCCATGTCTTATGGAGGTTGTTCAGGAAAAATAACGTAACTTTGCGGCCAAAAGGAAACCAGATGAATAGCATAGTAGAAAGTTTTACTAACAACCTGATAGCCGAGGAACGCTATCAGATGATACTCGATGGACTGCAGGTGACGTTGCTCATCACCGTCTGCTCCGTGGTACTTGGCACCCTGCTTGGCGGTCTGGTGTGCTGGATGCGCATGAACCATCGTACCTGGCTTCGCCGCACGGCTGCTGGCTACATCGACCTGATGCGCGGAACGCCCGTGCTGGTGCTTCTCATGCTGATGTACTATGTGGTGATGGCGCCGCTGAATGCTACGGGCATCGTGGTGGCTATAGTCACCTTCGCCATGAATACGTCGGCCTACATCAGCGAGATGCTGCGCACTGCCATCCAGGGCATCGACCGCGGACAGACCGAAGCCGGACTGGCTCTGGGCTATACGCAGCGGCAGACCTTCCTGCGGATAGTGATGCCGCAGGTGGTCAGGGCCGTAATGCCTGTCTACCAGGGCGAGGTGGTGAGCCTGCTGAAGGGAACCAGCATTGTGGGCTACATAGCCGTGGCCGACATGACGCGCGCCTCCGACCTGATACGCTCCCGCACCTTCGACGCCTTCTTCCCCCTCATCGTTACGGCCATCGTCTATTTCCTTATGGCTTGGCTCATCGGGCTGCTGCTGACCTCATTGGTGCAGCGACAGCGGGTGAAGGCTGTGGTCTCGGCTGTACTGCTGACCTTGGCAGGACTGCTTTGCTACGTGCCCACGCTTTGGAAGGATGCCGGCGCAGAAGATGCCACCCCCGTTGCTGCCACCCAGACGTCGGTTTCGCCCGTCTTTGAGTCGCTGACAGGCAAAAACGTAGGTGTGGTTATCGGCAGCATCCAGGACATAGCCGTTACGGAAATGGCCCCCAAGGCCAACATACAGCGACTGGCCACCATGGCCGACATGATGGCCGCTCTGGAGAACGGAAAAGTGGACGTGGCAGGTAGCGAAAGCCTGACACTGACCTTCAACAAAGAACTGGCGGAAAAAGTGGACTCGGTGGGTATCGGCATGGCTCCTATCCCGGTTGCGGCCTGTTTCCGCTTGGATAATGTCCAGCTGCAGCAGGACTTCAACAGTTTCCTGGCCGACATACGCCGCGACGGCACCTATCAGGAGATTCTCGACCGGTGGCAGCAAACCGACGACCCTGCTTCCATCCCCATACCACAGCAGCGCGGCACGGGGCGCACCTTGCGCGTGGCCACATTCCCCGCTATGCCCCCGTTCAACTTCATCTGCTCCGGCAAGCCCTCCGGCCTGGAGATAGACTTCCTGACGGAATGGGCCAATAGGCGCAACTGGCGGCTGGAGTTCCTCGTGATGGATTTCGCTTCGCAGATACCCGCCGTGCAGACGGCCAAGGCCGACATGGCCATGGGAGCCATCAGCGTCACCGAGGAGCGACAGAAGCAAGTGCTCTTCTCCGACGGCTACATAAAGTCGCACATTGTGTTAATCACCCGTAAGGGCGAAGCAGGCATACTCACTGCCCCGACTACAGACGACACGGAGGGGAGCGAGGGACCCTGGTGGCCGTGGGCCGTGGGCGTATTAGCCTTGATGGGCTGTGGCGTATGGTTCCTGGTCGGTCGCAAACGTCCTTCCCCCGTGCGGGCTACTGCACCCTCCGACACCGCGGATAAGGCGAAAAGCCCCGTCATCAGCATCTCCCACATGCAGAAGAACTTTGGCGGACTGAGCGTGCTGCGCGACATGAATGTCGATGTTTACAAGGGCGAGGTCATCTCCGTCATTGGTCCCTCGGGTACGGGCAAGAGCACCTTCCTGCGCTGTCTGAATCTGCTGGAGCAGCCTACCGGTGGCAGCATCCTTATCGATGGGAACGACATCCTGGCTCCCGATGCCGATGTGCCCCTGCTGAGGCGGAGGATGGGCATGGTGTTCCAGTCGTTCAACCTGTTCAATGGCATGTCGGTGCTCGACAACATCACGCTTGCCCCCATGCAGTTGCTCGGTAAGAGTCGCGAGGAGGCTGAGGCGCGGGCCCATGAACTGCTCCGCATGGTGGGACTGGCAGAGCGTGCCAATGCCATGCCCGACCAACTCTCTGGCGGACAGAAACAGCGCGTGGCCATAGCGCGAGCCTTGGCCATGGAACCCGAGATATTGCTCTTCGACGAACCCACCTCGGCCCTCGACCCGACGATGGTGAGCGAAGTCTTGGGCGTGATGACCAGTCTGGCCCGCGAAGGCATGACGATGATAGTGGTGACCCACGAGATGCGCTTCGCCCGTCAGGTGAGCAGTCGCGTGCTGTTCTTTGCCGAAGGCGTGGTGTACGAGGATGGCACTCCCGACCAAATTTTCGACCATCCGCAGCGCGAGCGCACCCTGCAGTTTATCCGTCAGATACACGAAACCACGTTCCTCATAGAGAGCGAGAACTTCGACTGGTATGGCATGATGGCCCAGATGGAACAGTTCTGCCAGCACTACAACCTGTCGCGTAAGCAAATCGACAGCATGATACACGTTGTCGACGAGTCGCTGGGCATTCTCGGTTCGGCCGTCGGCACGCGGCTGACGCTGGCATACGCTGAGCAAGACGAAACACTGCAGCTCACCGTGTGTCATCCGAAACCCATCAATGCGGACGAGTTCTATGCCGACGACATTGCCATTTCTATCTTGAAGAGTTTCGGTCGTGAGATAAACATCGACGGCTCCACGCTGCGCGTTCTCATAAACAACTGATTTTCGGGCGATACGTCGCCTGGGTTCCGACAATACGTCGCCTGAGCTCCAACCTTACTATTGTTTGAGCTCCAACCTTACTATTGTCTGAGGTCCAACCTTACTATTGTCTGAGCTCCAACCTTACTATTGTTTGAGCTCCATCGACGTATTGTCCGAAAGGAAGGAATATTTATATAAAAAAGGATGTACGCGATTACTGATATTTCACGTTTTTTTGTTAACTTTGCAGCGCGAATTAATTTCGCTTCATTAATTAGATTTAGATACAAATGGAATCAATAGTTTTCTTGGGCTTCACACTATATGCATGGATTACGATAGCCACGGTGCTGTCGATGTTTACCGTTCTGCTGTTCACCAAATTGCGGGCCGACCTGGTGTTCCTGGCGGCCATAGCCATACTGTTCGTCACGGGTGTGCTCGATGCCAAGCAGGCCTTCTCGGGCTTCAGTTCCACCTCTGTGGTCGTCATCGGAGTACTGTTTGTCGTCGTGGCAGGCCTGACCCACACCGGCGTCCTCCAGTGGATAGTCAAGAATCTGCTCGGCCAGCCCGACAGCTATCCGAAGGCCGTTTTCCGCCTGATGCTGCCTGTGGCCGCACTAAGTTCGTTCCTCAGCAACACCACCGTGGTGACCATCTTCGTGGACATCGTGAGGATGTGGTCGAAGAAGTTGGGCATTTCGCCCTCTAAACTCTTGATACCCTTGAGCTACGCCTCTGGCATGGGCGGTGTGTGTACGCTGATTGGCACACCTCCCAACCTTATTATCTCAGGACTCTATGCGGAACATACAGGCACGCAGATGAACATCCTGGCCACCACCATCCCGGGACTCTTCTGCCTCCTTGTAGGTGTGCTCTCCGTCATAGCCATGCGCCGCCTGTTGCCCGACCGCAAGGCACCCGAGACGGCCTTCGAGTCTACCACCGACTACACGGTGGAGATGCTGGTGCCCTCGGACAATAAGTATATCGGACAGACCATAGCCGACGCCGGACTGGCCGAGGTCAGGGGAGGCCGCCTCATAGAACTGATACACTTCGACACCGTTATCTCGCCCGTACCGGCCGACGAACCTCTCATGGGAGGCGACCGTCTGGTGTATGCCGGACAGGTGGACGAGATACTCGATGCGCGCGACAGCCACGGACTGGTGAATGCCGACCACCATGTCTTTACGATGAGCGAGATAGAGAAGAAGCGCCAGTTCCACACGGCCTACGTCACCTTTGGCAGCAGCCTGATAGGCACGAGCATAGGTGAGGGCACCTTCGAACGCGACAACAACATGGTGCTGGTGGCCGTTTCGCGCAGCGGACATCGCATCGGGCAGTCGCCACGTGAGGTGGTGCTTCAGGCCGGCGACACGCTGCTTTTCGAATGTCCGGCCAAGGCAAAGATACATACGGAAGGCCTGACATCGCAACTGCAGTTCTTCGATTCGCCCCAGGTGCCCAACATCAGCAGCAAGACATTGCTTTCCACCCTCGTCATGCTGGCCATGGTGGTGCTGTCGGCCATGGGCGTCATCCCTCTGCTTCAGTGCGCCTTCCTGGCGGCAGCTGCCATGCTGTTGCTTCGCTGTTGCACCCCCGACCAGGCCATGAAGGCCATCAACTGGGAGATACTCATGGTGTTTGCCGGTTCCGTGGTGCTGGGCATCGCCATACAGCAGACCGGCATTGCCGAGCGTCTGGCCTTTGGCATCCTCGATGTCTGTGGCACCAACCCCATTGTGGTCATGACGGCAATCTGTCTGGTCGGCACCTTCGCCACGGAGTTTATCTCCAACACGGCAGCCGGAGCCATGTTCTTCCCCATCATGTACGAGGCCGCAGAGAAACTTGGCTACGAGCCCTATCCCTTCCTCATAGCGCTGATGATCAGCGTCAGCAGCAGTTTTGCCACACCCATCGGTTCGCCCACCCACATGCTGGTCTACGGCCCGGGTGGCTATCGTTTCAGCGACTTCATGCGCGTCGGCCTGATCATGAATGTTGTCATTCTGACTGCCAACATACTCATCGTCAACATCATATACCCTCTCACACCCTTGAACTAATATAATATGAAAAAGATACTGAAACGTCTGAAGCCGGAAAGCATCCGCAGCAAGAGTGGTCTGGCCATCATCGTGACGGCGGCCGTCCTGGTCGAGGTGACGAGTGCCGTACAATACCTGTTTGCCAGGCAAGGCATCCGCCAAGAGGTGGAGCACCGCGCAGAGAGCGAACTGCGGGCAAAGCGCCTGGAGATAAGGAACGTGACAAATGTCGTGGAGGTGGCTGTGGAGAACATGGCATGGGCCGTGCAGCAACGGTTGCAGCAGCCCGATTCGATGTTGGCCATCACCCGGAAACTGCTCTCCGACAACGAGTACATCGTGGGCAGCGCCGTGGCCTTCGAACCTAATTATTATAAAGAAAAGGGGCGACAGTTCTCACCCTACAGCTACAAGCAAAACGGCAACATACTGAGCAAGCAACTGGGTACCGACAGCTACGACTACCACTCGATGGAGTGGTACACGGTGCCGATGAAGTCGGGGAATGCGCATTGGAGCGATCCCTACTTCGACGAGGGTGGGGGAGAGATGGTGATGTCCACCTACAGCCTGCCCATTCGTGACCCGCAGGGCAACATCGTGGCCATCTTCACGGCCGACGTGTCCCTCGACTGGTTGTCCGAACTCATTAATGCCCGCCACATCTATCCTTCGTCGTACAATCTTCTCCTCTCGCGCACGGGTCAGATTATGGCCTGCCCCGTCGAGAGTCTGGTCATGCGCAAGAGCATAGAACAGGTGACGGCCGACATCGAGGACACCACGGTGGACTACATCAATCGCCAGATGCTGTCCGGAGGCAGTGGACAGGCCACCATACGTGACCAGAAGGGTGAGAAAAACTATGTTTACTATGCCCCGATGGGCGACGGAACAGGATGGTCGATGGCCGTCATCTGCTCCGACTATGAGGTCTTCTACAGCCTCCGCCAGGTTGGCTTCAACCTGTTCCTCCTCATGCTCCTGGGTCTGGGACTGCTGTGCTTCATCATCATGCGCACAGCTCGCAATGTCCGCCGCCTGCAGGCCGTGAATGCCGAAAAGGAGCGCATTGGCAACGAACTGCACATTGCCAGCGAAATACAGAAGGGCATGCTGCCCAAGACATTCCCTCCCTATCCCGAACGCGACGATGTGGAAATCTTCGGTTCGCTGATCCCTGCCAAGGAGGTGGGTGGCGACCTCTACGACTTCTTCATTCGCGACGAGAAACTCTTCTTCTGCATCGGCGACGTCAGTGGCAAGGGCGTTCCGGCCTCCCTGGTGATGGCTGTCACGCGCAGCCTCTTCCGCACCGTTTCGGCCCACGAGGCGTCTCCGGAGCGTCTCGTTACGCAGATGAACGACTCCATGGCCCAGATGAACGAGACGAACATGTTCGTTACCCTCTTCCTCGGTGTGCTCGACCTGCCCACCGGACGCCTTCGCTACTGCAATGCAGGCCATTGCCCACCCGTGCTGGTAGGCGATGGCGTGGGACAGATTCCCGTTCTCTCCAACGTCCCGGTAGGTCTCATGGCGGGGTGGAAGTATGAGGGACAGGAACTCCTCGTGCGCCCGCAGACCACCATTTTCCTCTACACCGACGGCCTGACCGAGGCCGAGGACTACAAACATGCCCAATTCGGCGAAGAACGGATGATGAAGGCCCTCAAGGAGATGACTCCTACCGATAGCCAAACTCCCCAGAGCATCATAGAACGGATAACCGACACGGTCACCGATTTTGTTGGCGATGCCGAGCAGAGCGATGACCTGACCATGTTGGCCATACATTACACCAAGTCGCAACTCGACGTTAAGTTCACGCGCAATCTCGTGTTGCAGAACGACGTTCAACAGGTTGACCGCCTGAACGAATGGGTAGACGAGGTGTGCGAGGCCGTGGGATTCGATGCTACCACTACGATGCAGATGAACCTGGCTCTGGAGGAGGCCGTGGTGAACGTGATGAACTATGCCTATCCCCACGGTATCGTGGGCAATATCCACATCGAAGCCCAGGCCAATGACATGCGCCTGAAATTCACCATCGTCGACAGCGGTTCGCCCTTCGACCCCACTGCACAGGAGGAGGTCGACACCTCACTCAGCGTGGAGGACCGTCCCATCGGCGGCCTTGGCATACACCTTGTGCGACAGTTGATGGACAGCATCAACTACGAGCGTACCGAAGGAAAGAACATACTGACACTCAGAAAGAAACTAACGCAGAAATAATAATAAACTTATGAAGACTACAATTGAAGAGAATGGTGGCGTACAAGTCGTCACATTCGAAGGTCGCCTCGATACAGCGGCCAGTGCACAGACCGAGAAAGACCTCCAATCCCTGGACTACGAATCGGGCCAGGACATCATTCTGGATTGCTCCCATCTGGAGTACATTTCTTCCAGTGGTCTGCGTCTGTTCCTCGGCGTCCTGAAGAATGCCAAGGAGAAAGGTATTCACGTCTACATCAAGGGTATCACCGACGATGTCCGTTCCGTCTTTGCCATGACAGGTTTCATCAACCTGTTCGAGTTTAAGCAATAAGGGCGATGGCTAATCGTCCCATTGATACAGACTTACTGGACCGTGCCATCACATTCGCAGTGAGGGCTCATCATGGCATAGAGCGCAAGGGGAAGGGATTCCCCTACATCGTACACCCGATGGAGGCCATGAGCATCGTGGCCACCATGACCAACGACCAGGAACTGCTGGCTGCGGCTGCCCTGCACGATGTCATCGAGGACACCGAAACGACGGCTGACGACCTGCTCAGGGAGTTCGGCCAGCGCATAGCCCGTTTGGTAGAGGCCGAGAGCGACATACACATTGAAGGCAATAAGGCCGATACCTGGCGGCAACGCAAGCAAATGGCCATCGACCGACTGACGGCGGCCGACCGCGACGTGAAGATTGTAGCCCTGGGCGATAAGCTTTCGAATATGAGAGCCATCGCTCAAGACTACCATGCCCTGGGCGATGATTTGTGGGATCGTTTCCACGTCAAGGACCCCTCCGAACATGCCTGGCGATACCATGCCCTGGCAGAGGCCCTGAGCGACCTTTCCGACACGGAGGCATACGAGGAGTTCAGACGGCTTGTCGACCAAGTATTCAAATGATATAAAGATGGAAGATACTCTGAATTTGGATTGTCATGGTGAGATGCTGATGCAGCAGTATCGCGAGCTTCTGCCCACGTTGCAGAAGCTCTCTGCGGATGCCTACGCCCAGTTGTGCAAGGCTCTGGAAGAGCAGGGCATTTACGTCACCGCCGTGGAGCATCGCGTCAAGACCGAACGCTCGCTGGCTGGCAAACTGGAACTGAAGGGGGGTAAGTATAGGTCTATCGACGACATTACCGACCTGGTGGGACTGCGTGTCATCACCTTCTACTCCGACGAGGTGGACAAAGTGGCAGCCATAGCCAAACACCTCTTCGACATCGACTGGCAGGACAGCGTGGACAAGCGCAAACTGCATCAGTTGGATGCCTTCGGCTACAACTCCTTGCACTACATCTGTCGTCTGAAGACTGGCGGTCCGCGCTTCGAGTTGCAGATGCGTACGGCCTTGCAGCACGTCTGGTCCACCATGGTACACGACACTGGCTACAAGGGCAGTGTGCGCATTCCGAACGAGTATCTGCGCCAGTTTAGCCGACTGGCTGGCATGATGGAACTGATGGACGAGGAGTTCAGTCGCTTGCGGCTCTTGCTGGCCGACTACCGTCGTCGGATACAGTCGATGGAGAAGAGCGGACGGCTCGAAGATGTCCCCCTCTCGGCCGACACCTTCCGCCACTATCTCGAACTGCACCCCTTCGACCGCCTGAACCGTCGCATTGCCGCCATCAATCAGGCCGAGGTCTATCCCGTTTCGCTCATGCCCTTCCTGTCTGTGCTGGAATCCTTCGGGTTGGAGACCATCGGCCAGGTGCAGCACTTCGTCGAAGAGAACACCGAGGATGCCTACCAGTTGGCAGTCTCGCAGTTGGCCGTCACCAACCTCGACATACTGTCCTCCAGCACAGCCTTGCAGAATCTCTGCCTCGTGCATGTGCTGAGGAACGGAAAGGGGCGTGAGGGTGTGCGTGCCATTTTCTCCATGCTCAATGGAGAGTCTGACATGAACGACTCGTTGGCCGACATGGCACTTGAGCAGGCTGCTTCGCTGCCTTTCATGCAAAATTCCGAAAAGTCCGTATAATCAGAATTGTCCGAAAATTCAGAATAATCCGATATATCAGATAACTCAGAATAATCCGAAATATTATGAACAAGAACGAGAAATTTGTCATCACCATTAATAGAGAACTGGGTAGCGGTGGCCGCACCGTAGGCCAAAAGTTGGCCGAGCGCCTGGGCGTAGAGTTCTTCGACAAGGCCGTGATTAAGGGTCTGCAAGAGAAGTATGGACTCAGCGCCAAGGAGATAGAACGTGCCAAAGGTTGCGCCCATGGCTGGTGGTCCGAGTTCAAGCGCCTGGTCAACTTCGGCGGTTACGAAAATACGGCCGGCTACTACGCTCCCAAGTTGGGCTACCACGAGATGTTGGATGCTAAGATTGTCTTCCGCGACGAGACTCAGATTCTGGAGGCCATAGCCAGCGATGTTTCGTGCATCATTGCGGGTCGCAGCGCTTTCCACATCTTCCGTGAGCATCCCAACCACTTGAGCATTCTCATTCAGGCCTCCATGCCCCATCGCCTGGAGCGTGTGATGCGCAAGCAGAACAAGACCGAGGAGGAGGCCCGCAAAGTCATCAAGATTGTCGATGAGATGCGCGAGAACTACGTTCAGGAATGCACCGGCACGTCTCGCTATGACACACGCAACTATCAGCTTGTCATCTCGATGGACAATCTCTCAGAGGACGATGCCGTGGATATAATCATGGAATACATCGGCCGTACAAGCAAATAAACCTGACACACCCTCATTTTGACTGAAGCCGAATGGCAAAGCCGCCTCCCGAAGCCATGTGCAGGTGGAGCGTATCGGCAGAGGTCAATGTGCGCTGTTGGCAGCGATAGTCGGTGGCAACCTTGTTGGCATTGCCACCGTCTGTGAAGATGAGGCTGTCGAATCTCACACCTTTAGGCAACAGGTTGGCCAGCGGAAGCGTGATGTCGCGTTCGTCCCAGTTGGTCTCGCCTGCTAAGTATAGGTTGCCCTGGGCATCGGTGCGCAGGACGATGATGTATTGTCCCATGCGGCCGTCCACCACGCGCAACGATTGGTATATCGGGGGTAGGCTGGCGATGAACTGGGTGCATTCCGGTTCCCGTTCGTAGGCCGAGGGGCTGTCGGCCAACATCGTCAGGGGCGATTCGTGTACGATGTAGTGGGCCAGTTGGTGGCATCGTGTGCCCATAGTCAGAGGGTTGGAGTAGATGGGTTGGAAGTCGGCCCGTGTGGCGTTGCGCATGCCGCCCGGCGTGAAGTCGACGTAGCCGGCCTGGCCGCGGATGAAGGGGAAAGTGACGTCGTAGAGCGGCATGTCCTGTTCGTCGTGTTTGGTCCACTTCACCTCTTCCATGCCAAAGACCGACTCGAAGTTGATGACGTTGGGCCAGGTGCGCTGAATGCCCTGCGGGGCAAAGATGCCGTGGTAGTCGAGCACCAGATGGTGACGGGCACAGGCCTCGGCGATACGATAGGTCATCTGGATGGCCTCCTGGTCGTTGCGGTCGAGGAAGTCGACCTTGAAGCCTGCGATGCCCATTTCGGCATAGCGTGCGCAGGCCTCCTCCAGTTGCTCGTCCAGCACGTTGAACACCGTCCACAGTATGAGCCTCACACCCCGTTCGTTGGCATAGCGGACCAACATGGGCAGGTCTACTTCGGGGATGGTCGAGAGCATGTTGCCCGACCGCGGTTCGTACCACCCTTCGTCCAGGATGACGTATTCCAAGCGATGCTTGGCGGCAAAGTCGATATAATATTTATAGGTATCATTGTTGATGCCCACCTGGAAGTCTACTCCCTGCAGTCCCCAGTCGTTCCACCAGTCCCAAGCCACGTGGCCGGGCTGTATCCACGAAGTGTCCTGGATGCGCGAGGGCGAAGCCAAGGCATACACCAGGTTGTTTGTGGGCATGTCGCGGTCCTCGTGGGCGACAGCGATGATGCGCCAGGGCGTGCATTCCACCCCCTCAGCGATGTAGTTCTCGCTCTCCGTCACGTACTTCTGTCGGCGCCAGGGGTAGTAGTCGAACGTCTTGGGGCGGTGCGAAAACTTTCCGGCCATCCATTTGTCCAAGACCTGCACGAACATGCCCGGATAGTCCTTGACGTCGCTCTCCATCAGTGTCAGTTTTGCATGGCCGCAGTCGATGGTCAGGGGCAGGAAGGCCAACGTGGCACTCTGCTTCGACAGCGTTGCAGCCTGATAGGTAGCCTGGAAGGCCATAGCCTCGGGCTTCTTCTCGTTGGTGGAGTGGGGCACGTAGGCCATGTAGTCCTCAGGGAAACTGAAGTCGGTAATTTCCTCAATCACACGGTTCCTCTCGGGCTGTTTGGCCTTGGGCAGGACGTAGCGGAAGGCAATGCCCTCGTTGTAGGCGCGCAGTTCCACGGAGAGCCCGTCGTCGAGCAGGATGGTCATCTCGTTAAATTCCGTCTGGAAACGTGCCTGTCGGTAGTTCGGCGCTACGATGTTCTCCTTTCTGTGCCTGCGGCCGGCATAGCCTTTTATCTCCGTTCCGCCAATCTCCTTTCCGTCCACCTCTGCCTCGATGCCCAGTTCTGCCCCCATCAGCCATTGGTTGTCGACCACGATGCCTATGGACGGCCGACTGCCCTTGCCGATGTCGGCCAGGATGCGTCCGTCGGGCGAGGGGAGGGTGTTCGTCGTCTGGGCGGAAGCTGAGAAAATGAGAAAATGAGAGAATGAGAAAATGAGAAGACCGATACGTTTCATGGTTATTTATATTCTATAGTATAGGGATATGTGGTTTCGCTCTGTGGTTCGTAGGTGCCCTGGGGATAGGCTGTGACCACGAGGTACACGGCGCGGGCATCGGCGGGCACCGACATTGTGGCCATGCCCTTCCAGCCAGTGGCGATGGGGCCATACGTAGCTTCGGCGCTGTCGTTCACGGCCACCAGTCGGTAGGCATAGCCGCAGGCTTTCTGCCCCGTGAACTTCACCTTCAGCCTCTCGCCCTTGGCCGTCAACTTTATCACGTTTGCCCCGAAAGTTCCCAGTGGTTGGTCGTTGACGAACTCCCCGGCATATCGCTTGTTCATTTCGTGCTTGCCCGGGAAGTCGAAGGTCAGCAGGCGCGAGTAGCAGTCCAGGGCCTCCAGGGCAAACCCCTCGTTCGAGAGGCCGAACATGCGCATGTATGCCTGTGCTGCATCTTCGTCTGCACGGCATTGGCGGAACAGGTCGGCTATGACTCCCAGTCCGCGCCGCATGCTCCATTCCTCCAGCATGTATGGCGAGTGATAGATGTTCTGCGGGTCCAGATAGGGCAGGTTGGCCAGTCGGATGAAGTCGTGCCAGTGGTAGTTCTCGTCCGTCGGCCATTCGGGATTCACGTTCCACAGCATCCATTGGCTGGCCATTTCGTAGAATCCACCTCCGATGCCCCGTCCCATTCCGTCGCACGAAATCTGTATCTGGAACGAGTGTCCCAGTTCGTGCGCAATGCAGTTGAGCCGTCGGTCCTGCACCCGGTTGGGCGCTATCCACAGTGCCCCGATGGAGTCGTCGTAGCAACCGCCATAGGCCGTTCCCTCCAGCGAGTAATTCAGCATCACCATCATCTTGTACCGCTCGGCCTTGCTGCCGGGCAGGGTGAAGCGCATCATGTCGCGATACACCTGATAGAAGTATTCGATGCGCGAGAGCAGATTCTGCATGTCCACGGTCATCGGGTGACCGTCCAGGTCGGGTGCCTTCGACAGGTCGTTGCCGAAACCTTTCTCCCAGAAACACACCACGTTGGGCGTCTGTGCCATGCGGCTGTAGCTCCATTGCGATTCGGGGTTGGTAAAGTCGTTCTGTCGCAGTTCCTTGGGGATGTAGATTTGTTTCTCCTGTGCCCATGCGTTCCCTGCCAGCAGGGCGAGCAACATCAGGGCGAGTAATCGGGTTTTCATGTGCAGGTTCGATATTTTTGTGCAAAGATACGAATAAAATGGAGATTTGAGATTAGGGATTAGGGATTATTTTGTATCTTTGTACCGGATTTTATACACTTACAAAGATATGATATCATTTTCTTTAGCCTTAGTAGCCCTCTTGGTGGGCTACCTCATCTATGGCGTGGTGACGGAACGTGTCTTTGGCATCGAGCCCGAGCGCCGCACACCAGCCTACTCGAAAAAAGACGGGGTGGACTATCAGCCCATGTCGCGCTGGCGTGTTTTCCTCATCCAGTTTCTGAACATCGCAGGCACGGGCCCCATCTTCGGTGCCATCATGGGCATACAGTTCGGCCCTGCGGCCTATCTGTGGATAGTGCTGGGCTGCATCTTCATCGGAGCCGTCCACGACTATATGTGCGGCATGATTTGTGTGCGCAAGGGCGGCATCTCGCTGCCCGAGATTTTGGGCGACGAGTTGGGGCAGTCCGTCCGCCAGCTCATGCGTGCCTTCAGCATTCTGCTGCTTGTCCTGGTGGGCACGGTGTTCGTGGTGACGCCGGCCGACCTCTTGGCACAGATGACCCCCGAGTACATGAATCGCTGGGTGTGGGTGGCCGTCATCTTTTTCTACTACATCCTGGCCACCATGCTCCCCATCGGAGCCCTCATCGGCCGCCTCTATCCCCTGTTCGGCGTCTCGCTGTTGCTGATGGCCCTGCTCACCTGCTTCGGCATCTACACCCAGTCGGGCTGGTTGCCCGAACTCTCTGAAGGCCTCGCCACGTGCCATCCCCAGGGCCTGCCCGTCTTCCCCATGCTCTGCATCACCATAGCCTGCGGAGCCGTCAGCGGATTCCACGGGACGCAGAGCCCCATGATGTCGCGCTGCATCGAGGACGAACGCCACGGCCGCATGGTCTTCTACGGAGCCATGATTACGGAGGGTGTCGTGGCCCTCATCTGGGCCGCCGCAGCCATCAAGTATGCCGGTTCCTACCAGCATCTGGCCGAACTGGGCACACCGGCCGTCGTCGTCCACATGATTTGCCACACATGGTTCGGAGCCGTGGGCGCCATACTGGCCGTCCTGGGCGTCGTGGCAGCCCCCATCACCTCCGGCGATACGGCCTTCCGCTCGGCCCGTCTCATCGTGGCCGACATGCTGCACATCAGTCAGAAGCGCTTCGCCAACCGTTTCGTCATCGCCCTGCCCATGTTCGCCATCTCCATCTCGCTGCTGTTCATCGACTTCAACGTATTGTGGCGTTACTTCTCGTGGACCAACCAGACGCTGGCCACCTTCACCCTGTGGGCCGCTACGCTGTGGCTGGCACGCCGCAGACGCCTCTATTGGCTGACCCTGCTGCCCTCACTGTTCATGACGGCGGTCTGCGCCAGCTACATCCTGACGGCCCCCGAGGGCTTCAGTCTCCCCTGGCTGCCCAGCGTCATTGCAGGCTTCTGTGTATCCACGGCCTCGGCTGTGGCCTTCGCCCTGTGGCACAGGCGCTTCCTCCAGGCAGAGAAAGTTTCTGAAAGTTAAATATAAAACTATAAATAGGTAATGATGAAAAAGTATCTCTTGGCCGCATTGATGGCCATCATGACACTGGGCGCCAATGCCCAGTTCGAGAAAGGAACAAAGTTTGCCAACCTGTCGCTGACCGGTTTGGACATGAGTTATCAGAAGGGCCAGAAGTTCCACTTCGGCCTGCAGGCCCAGGGAGGCTACTTCGTGGAGACGAACTGGATGGTAGGCGGCGTTCTGGGCTACGACTACGTAGGCGGCGGCCCGTCACACGTCTTCGACCTCGGCGCCAACTTCCGCTACTATTTCAGCCGTACGGGCGTCTACCTCAGCGGTGGTCTGCTCTATCAGCATCAGGACCTGGGCGTGAAGAACAACTGGCTCAGCCTTGTTCCCGAAGCCGGCTATTGCTTCTACATCAACCGCCACATCAGCCTCGAGCCCGCCGTCTATTGCCACCTCTGCCTCAACGAGTTTGAGACCGGCAGCAAGTTCGGCGTCAAGCTGGGCGTCGGCTTCTACTTTTAGGCGGCTGGGTGGAGTCAGTACTCCACCTTGTCCTCCTTCTCCTCCCAGGCCCTGAAGGCAGCCAGAGCCTCATCGCGCATCATGCCCTGTATGGGTATGGTGCGCTCTTCGTATGGTTTGGCAATCTCCTTGTAGATGAAGTCGTCGCCAAAACCTATAACCTTTTAACGTTTTAACGTTTTAACCTTTTAACGTTTAAAGTAGTCATTATACATTTTTATCCCGAACACAATCAGGCTGCACGCAGTCGTCACCAGATTCGTCAGGAAGAGCGACCACAATATTTCCGGCTTGTGCAGTAAGCCCTGCAGCATGAAGCACAGCCCCCCGATGCCCATCATCAGGAATGTGGGCAGAGCGATGCCGTCGGTGTTACGTGTCCGTATGGTCTTCACGGCCTGTGGCAGATAGCCCAGAATCAAGCCGATGCTGGCCACCCAGCCGCAGATTTCGTAAAAAAGTCCTTGTTCCATATCCATCAGTTTTTAGGCCTCTCGGCCGATTCATAAGGCAAAGTTACGAATAAGCGAGTGATTTCCCAAATTTATTTGCGGAAATCCGAGCGAGAGTAACTTCGGCGAAGCCAGAGTTGCTATAGTGATTTCCCAAATTTTGGAGCAGCGAAAGCAAAGTTGTGCTTGCATATTCTTTGCTGAGTCGCGACAAAATAAGACCGAAGGTCAAATTTATTTGCGGAAATCCGAGCGCGAGTAACTTCGGCGAAGCCAGAGTTCCGATGCTCGCGCGCATACTATTTGTTTTTTCAGAAAAATATCGTCACATCGTCACTTTTGGTATATAACATTCTTGTTCTCAGTGCATAAACCGAGTGCTGATATCGGTGACGATAGGGTGCTAAAGTGACGATATGACTCGTTCTGAAATAGGTTGTCAGATATTAACCTATAGAAGGAGAAGGCAATTGACTCTCTTCCACACATAGAATGGCCATGTCCCACGTATGGGACGCGGCTGTCCCATGCGTGGGACACGAGAATCCCATGCGTGGGACGGCCCCAAACGTCCCGACGCACTTTACGCCTCAATCCGTCATATATGGCACAGACAACGTTATTATAGCGGATAACTATTGTATTTACAACTCGCTGTGTACCACTATGTTTTGATTAAAACGGTAGAAAAGTGGTGACGCAGATTCTATAGATGGTGGAATATCTTACCCCATTCACAGACCCCCAATTGTTTGTCGCCCGACACGAGTTACAGTTACCAAGCAAAGAGAAGATTCGGAAATTCTTGATGCAAGAGAATGGGAACGCAAAAGCTTGATGATTTAGATGTCATCTGGTTGAATCAGAGGCATAATGTGATATTTATTTGAAAAAATAATAATTTCCGTGCAGTCTTTTTGGGAAAGTGGTATCTATGTCAGTAGAGGCAGTGTGTTTTAGATGGACATAGAAGGACTCATAGAAAGAGGGCGACAAGGCGACGAGACTGCACTTGGAAGCCTGTATAAGGCATATCACCGGCAGATGACGGGGATATGCCAACGCATCGTAGGCAATCGACAAGTGGCAGAGGAATT
>ODAJ014727649.1_pt1 | contig 22139 bp, 27 predicted proteins | sample 1539241 | NCBI WGS metagenome assembly ODAJ01 (sample SAMN02144231, study PRJEB22623) | gut metagenome | biome: sheep rumen | host: Ovis aries | place: New Zealand | reverse complement strand
TTATTTATTTTGGACTTTTGCGAATATTGCCGTGAAAAACAAATATTTGCTTTATTATATATCATATACGGTGTTTTTTCAAGAACAAAAAGAATATATTATAAACAAAAAAACAGAGCAACAATATCCGCACGTAACGGTAATTGTTGCTCTTTTGAAAATGCCTATTTGTGTCGGCAATAATTATTCAAAATTTGCGACGCTGTAGTCAAAGATAACCGATTAATCAATAATCCCTGAATCGAGTTTAGATTTGCAATAATCTAACAATTCCGGAATGTCATTGACTGCAGTTTCCCAAATGCGTTCAATATCCATAGCGCCATAATCATGTGCAAACAGATTTCTCATACCCGAAATTGCACGCCAGTTCATTTCGGGGCGCGTTGCGGTTAAGAATTCATTGGAGAATCGTTTAGCGAGTTCACCAATCTGTTCTAAGTTCATGCTGACAGCATCTCTCAAAACATCATCATTTTGAAAGGTTTCAAAGTCATCACCAAAACGGGCAAGTGCCTTTTGAATCTTTTCACAGTGTTGAATAATATGCAATAAAATACTTTTGTCGCGGTCAGGCTGCTTCATAAATCAATACCCGTTCCTTTTCCAGATTATTCTTAAAACTATCATCATCGTTGTATTTTAATGATTTTACAGTGATCATATCAAGCTCTTTTCCAAGCGCTTCTTCAAGATCGGCATACAATCCGCCAAGGGCAAAAAGACCCTTGATAGCGACTGCCTCAATACATAAATCAATGTCACTGTTTTCGTCGGCTTCTCCGCGAGCATAAGAGCCAAAAATAAATATCTTGTCAACTCCGTAACGGGCAGCGATAGGAGCTATGATACCGGCGATTTCATCAAGTGTGTAGATTCGATTGCTCACAAATAAACCTCCTCGTCAAAAAATCATTTCATCGTGCTTTCAAAAGCACCTATCTGTAATTTTATTTTACCCAATCCAAAGCAAATAGTCAAGACTAAACCTACAAATCGGTGGATTCTTATGACTTCTGTAAACTGTCAAAATTTGAGACGCCTAATCAAAGAAAAGGGATATCAAAGCGCAGTTTTTTAGTTGACGGACGCCAATGAAAAAGGTATTATAGTAGAAGAAAGTGCGAAGGAAGTGATACCGGTGAAAAAAGCGATTACTTTGATTATAGCAATATCGTTACTGCTTTTGATGGCATCTTGTTCGCAATCGAAAGAGGAACAGCGGCAAAGCGCAACGGAAAAGGAGAATACAACAGTGGAAACTACGGCACAGCCTACCGCCAACGGTGAAATATCCGCGGCGGAGTTTGACTTCCGGTCAAAAACCGTGAAGCTGAACAGCGGCTATGAGATGCCGATACTCGGCTTGGGAACGTGGACGCTGTCCAACGAGGAAGCGGAAAATTCGGTCTATCACGCACTGAAGGACGGCTACCGTTTGTTTGACACCGCGCGTTATTATCAATGCGAAATAGGCGTCGGCAAGGGAATTCAAAAGGCGGTTGCCGAGGGCATTGTGAAGCGTGAAGATGTGTTTGTCACAAGCAAAATTATGCCAAGCGATTACGAACGCGCCGCGCAGGGAATCAACGATTCTCTGCATGATTTAGGGCTTGATTATATCGACCTGATGTTGATTCATCAACCCGGCAGCAATGATGAAGCGGTTTACAAAGCAATGGAGCAGGCTGTGCGCGACGGCAAGGTGCGTTCCATCGGCATTTCCAACTATTACACACCCGAAGCCTTTGACAAGGTGATGTCATATGCGCAGATACCGCCTGCCGTTATTCAAAACGAAAACCACATTTATTATCAAAACACCGCTTTGCAGGAATATGTCCGTAAATACGGCGTTGTGGTGGAGTCGTGGTATCCGTTCGGCGGCAGAGGTCATACGTCGGAGAATTTCAACAATGAAACGGTCACGGCGATTGCGAAAAGCCACGGCAAAACCACGGCGCAAATTATTCTGCGCTGGCATTTGCAGGCAGGCTATATCGCCATTCCCGGTTCTTCCAATCCCGACCATATTGCCGAGAACTTTCAGATTTTTGACTTTGAGCTGAGTGATGATGAAATGCGGCAAATGGCGGCGGTCAATCAAAACCGGCGCTATGAAAATTGGTGATGAAACAGGGGACATGCTGATGCAATATTCAGCTAAAATCAACGGAATCGACGTCAGCGTAGCTTACGCTCAAACGATGGTGGACGAGGTGTTCGTTCCGCTGCTGAAACGGCTGGCACAGCTGCATACAACAAAGCAGCGCCGCGTTTTGGTGATGCTCGCGGCACCTCCCGGAACAGGAAAAAGCACGCTTGTCAGTTTTTTGGAGCATTTGGCAAAGGAAGTGATTCCCGAAAAATCCGTGCAGGCTGTCGGCATGGACGGCTTTCATTTCAATCAAGCGTTTCTTTTAACTCACACAATTGAGAGAAACGGAAAAGAAGTTCCCTTGGCAAATATCAAAGGCGCACCTGAGACTTTCGACTTGGAATCGCTCCGGGAAAAGATAAAGGAAGTGACTGCCGGCAGCCCTTGTAAATGGCCGCACTATGACAGACAACGGCATGATCCGGTGGAGGACGCGATCGCTGTTGACGCGGACATTGTATTGCTCGAAGGCAACTATCTTCTTCTGGACGCGGACGGCTGGCGTGAGCTGTCACAATATGCGGATTACACCATAGCGCTTAAAGCGGACGCGCAAATACTCCGGCGGCGATTGATAGAGAGAAAAATGAAAACCGGCATGAAACAAGAGGACGCGGAACGGTTTGTCGATTTCAGCGATATGCCGAATGTGCGGCTGTGTCTGGAAAAAACGAAAAAGGCAGATTTGGTGTTGTTTGTTTAAATCACATGACTCGGAGCCGGTCATCGACACGGAACGCACAAAATCGTATTTATAAGGAAATTGTGATGAAGAATATAAGAGTTTATCATCCAGCGAAGTATGACACAGGCGCATACAAAACGCATGAAGAAAATATCTATGAAATCAACGGCGAATATGTTACCTCGATTATGTTTGAACAGGAGCCGGAGTACGGCGAAAACAAACCTTCCGACGCGCTGATTTCACAATATCCCTTGGAGGATATTTTAGAAGAATTTTATGTTGTTGCGGGTGATATGTACCCCGCGGAAAACAAAAACGATCCGGTCAATTCCTATATAGAGTTCTCCTCGCCCGACATCGGGGATATTCAAAGCCTGCTTCAAATCGTCGGAAAGCATGTTTACAATCAGGACAACGGAAACAGTGTTTTATTGATGATTGAGTGATTTGTTTTTTGATGTAGACGATTGGTGAATAAACGGTAACTATTAAGCGGACAGCCATGTGACTGTCCGCTTTTCTGACGTTTTATCTGCTTATTGTATCCTCACAATCTGGTCGTACAGCAAAATGTACTTGCTCATTATCTTTTGATTGTCGTGGTAGTGTCCGAAAAACCAGTTTTTAAAAGTGAGCCTCTGTGACAAATCCTCAAAATATATTGTCAGCTTGTCGGGCTGCGTAAAACCGCCAATCAGCCATGACACAATGGATTGCGGCGCGCAGTGGGAGAGAACATAGTCAACTTTATAATCAACCTTATCCAGATTCTTTTCGGCGTTTTGAATTTCACTGTCACTCGGGAGTTCTTCTTCCCACCATGAAACGTGGTTGATGCGGAAAACCTTGCGTTGTTTGCGCCATTTGCGGACAGTTTCTTTAAACGCTTCCTGCGTGTCAAAATCCTCCCAAGAGAGGATTCCGTCGTCAATATCGTGAGAACGCGCACCGCCGAAAGCAAGGAATTTCCTGCCTTCAAAGTCAAAGATTTCTCCGCGCATAAGGTGATACACGCTGTCGTTGAGTTTATGCGCCTTGCCGCCGTGAAAATCGACGACTTCAAATTCGCTGTTCAGACGGTCGAAGTTTTCATGATTGCCGTCGACAAAGACCGTTGTAAAGGGCTTTTCGTCAAGCCAATCCAGCCAATACTTCTCCGCGTTGCTCACGCCGTCGCAATCCCAGACCGCGCCGAAATCGCCGCAGATAATCACAATGTCGTCCTTTGTCATCTCCTTCTGCTCCGGAAAAGCAGAGGTGGAGAACTTCTGAAATTCACCGTGGCAGTCGCCTGTTACAAAAATCATATCATTATCACTCCCAACTTTTTCAACTATTCAATCGCTTTACTTTCGGTGTTATATTTTCATAAATCTGCATGTGTTATACTGCATTATACTCAGTTTTAGATGGTTGTCAATAGGTTGCCCGAAACAATTATCTTTAAAATATATAGTTAAAAAATCCGTTTTCATCTGGACATTTCGGTTTTCTGTGGTATGATGTTGTGCTTGAAAAGAGGCGGTCAAATGGCACTGAAAAAGCTGCTTAATAAAGGCACGGTTTATAAGCGCAATGACAACCGCTGGGGCGGAGCTGTCAGGTATCGCGACGAGCAAGGTGTGACAAGACGGAAAAGCTTTTGCTCGCCGACTAAAAAAGCGGTTTTGCAAAAAATCAATGATTACATCGAACGCTTCAAAAAAGAGGTTGCCGAAGCAGACGAAGCGAATAAGCCATTGCGCAACAGTATGCAGAAATGGCTGAAGATATTTCAGTACGGAACGGTCAGAAAAGCGACTTACGACAGAAAAGAGGACAGCGCAAAAATATATATTTACCCGAGAATCGGCGATAAGATAATATCGGAAATAACCGCAGCGGATTTGAACGGAATTCTGACGCAGATGATGAATGAGGGATACTCACATTCAACCGTTAAGCGCGTTTATTGTCTGCTGAGCGAATTTTTCCGCTATCTCCGTTATGAAGAATACATTCCGAGAAATCCTATGACGTATGTGCGCATGATTAAGAAGGCGAATTTCGACGCGGCGCAAAGCAAAGAGATAATCGCGCAGAGCGACGTAATTACTGTCTTTACCGACGATGAATTGCAGCTCCTTAGAAGCGAGGTGTTTGCACGGAATAAGAACGGCACGCTAAAACATCATCAGGCGGCAGCATATCTCCTTATGCTCAATACAGGTTTGCGGACAGGTGAAGTCCTTGGTCTGCTCAACAGCGATATTGATTTGGAGAAACGGGAATTGAACGTCAACCGCGCGGTAAAGAAAGTCAAAAAGCGCAACAGCAACAAAGATGTGTGCGGAACAGAAATTGTTGTCGGCGGCTTGAAAAGCGCCGCTTCAAAACGCACGATTCCCCTTAACAGTGCCGCAGTAGAGATGATTCAGATATTGCGGATAGAGCGCTTCTTTGGAGAGGACACTCCCTTAATCCCCGATCAAAAAGGCGCTTTTCTAAGCCCGGGAACATTCCGCTCAAGATGGTATACACTCCTTGATTACGCCGGAATCCCGCATAAAGGCTTGCACGCCCTTCGCCATACCTTTGCCACAAGGTTAATCAACGGCGTTAAGGATGAGGACGGCAATTTACATACTCTGTCCGTAAAACAGGTTGCAGACCTGCTCGGACACACTACCTCAGCTGTGACGGAAAAATACTACGTCAAACGCGAAATGAAAAACCAGCAAGGCATAACCGATGATTTCAGCCTGTAGAAACTCAATTATCCGGCTCCTTCCGCTTTGCATTAACGTTATCATACGCGGCAAATGACTGCGGTCAATCAAAACCGTCGCTACGAGAACAAGTGATAGTATTTTCAAACGCAAGAGGTAATTTGATGTTTGGGCGTTATCGGAATATAACATAAGAGCGTGCAGGCAGTTTAGTTGATTAACCGCCGACACGCTCTTTTTTGTTGTTTTACTCAAGCCTGCTCCAAGGTAATCTGACATTGGGGAGTTCGAGTTTTTCGGCTTTCTGTAAGCCATAAGTAATTCCGTTTTGCTCCAGCTCTTCGAGAAACGCACTGACATAGAGATTGGAGAAAAAGGGTTGTACAAACTCAATGGTAAATTTTCCGTTTACAGCGGAAATTTCAAGCAGTAGCGCTGTTCCGGCACCGCTTGTCACTAATCTAAAATCCCGGATATACCTTTCTGCTTCTTTGAAATCCGCTTTGCCTACATAGCTGACATTGGCGGTTACAAAGCGGCTTGTTGTATCTCCGAGCATTTTGGCGATTCCGGTACGTTCTCCGTCTGTCGCCTTTGAAAGCAGCAGTTGGCTGATTCCCTTTTGAGAGGCAACGCCGGTTAAAATGGCTTGTTCTGTCGTCTGTTCAAAAACCATTTTGCGATATGCCGCCGCCTGCTTGTTAAGCGGTAAGCTTTTAATTTCGTCTGTGTGCTCTAAAAACGCGCCGCCCACAAGGCTTTGATGTGCCAACGGCGCTCTCAGTGCAGGACGTTGATTGACTGTCAGTGTAACGCGTATACTGTCGGTACAATCGGGATACAGCTTTGCGACCGCACGGTTGAGAAGCAAAGAAATCATCGTAGCAGGACTGCCGTTGTTTTCGGAAGTGAACCGCATAAATTCCTTTTCGTCAAGGGTGATGCCGTAAACCGTTTCCTCCGTTTCTTCTTTAAGATTTGCCGCTGTGACAGGATTGAGCGCGTCCGTCATCGTTTTGCGCGAGGGCGACGGCAGGTCTTTTGCCTTCAAAACAGGGTCATCCCATTCCTCGGCACTGATAAAATCGCCGTCAAGCCGCACGCCTTCACCGGACATTGTAATTCCATAACGCCGTGAGCAATAATAATACAAAAACGTTCTTATGATTTCATAAGCGCCCTTTCCGTCTGTCAAACCGTGGAACACGTCCATGATGATACGGTCGTCCTGCCATGAAAAAGAAAGCATATGATAATTGGATTTTTCGGAATTTAATTCAACGCCGCACAGCGAATTTGTAATGACGACAGGCCGTTTGTTGTCTGCAAACGCCCAACGGTGGTTTTCTTCATTTTTCAGTTCGACGCAAAAATAAGGATAGCGCCGCATTGTTCTATCGACCGCATAACGTATGCTGTCATAATTCACTGCGTCGCGCATTTGCATATTAATTCTGATAACGGACGGCCGCTCTGCGGAAGATGAATACAAAGGACGGTACTCCGTGAAAAGATGTTGTTTCAAGTTCATTCACCTCTTACGCAGGAATTATAACACACAAACGCAAAGTTGTCTATGGATATGGATGTAAGAAAAAACAGGTATCACAAAAGATACCGAGTATCATTAAAAATCGTACTTGTGTTTTTTGGAGAACAGTCGTATAATTAAAGCAGTTCAAAAAAGTGACAGGAGGTTAAGCCTATGGAAAAGCAGACTACGCTTGGCGAACGCTTTGGAAAATGTCCCTACGCCACCGCGCAGAGCTTGATTTCAGGCAAATGGGCGGTGCTGATTCTGCTCTATTTGCAGGACGGACCCTTGCGTTTTAATGAGCTGCTGCGGAAAATGCCGAAGATGACGCACGCTACGCTCTCGGTGCAGCTCAAAAGCTTAGAAGAAAACGGTCTGATTCGGCGCGTGCAGTATGAAGCAATTCCGCCAAGGGTGGAGTATTCTCTGACAGAAATCGGCAAAAAGTTTCAACCTGTCGTATCCGCGCTGGAGACTTGGGGCGAGGAATACATCGACTATATGAAAGCGAGATGAGGTCATGCACTACACAGGAATCATCTACCGTCCGCCGTTTGAAGCGGATTCTCTGCTGCTGCAGGTCACGGTCGGGTGCAGTCACAACAAATGCAGTTTTTGCTATATGTATCATGATCGTCCCTTTTCTGTTTGCCCGATCGAGCAGGTAGCGGAGGATATAGAAGAAGCGTCGCGCACAATGCCGAACGTCAAGCGCGTGTTCTTAGAGCACGGCGACGCGTTTGTGCTGTCCGCTGAACGACTGGAAAAGATTGCTGACCTGATACATGAGAAGCTCCCTAAGGTCGAGACTATCTCGATGTACGCTTCTATCCTCAATAGTCGCAGCAAGACGGATGAAGAGCTGCTCAGGCTCAAAGAATGCGGTATCAACGAACTGGATATCGGTGTCGAGAGCGGTTTTGACACGGCGCTCACGATGATGAATAAAGGATATACTAACGAGGAAAGCGTGACCCAACTGCTCCGATTGAAAAAAGCAGGGATGGATTTCAGCGTGAACGTAATTCTCGGATGTGCCGGAGCGGAGCTTTGGAAAGAGAACGCAGAAGCGACAGCGGAAATGCTGAACCGAGTACAACCGCATTTGCTGTTCATCGGAACGCTCCATGCCAACAAAGGCTGTCAGCTGTATTACGATATGCAAAGCGGTGTGTTCAAAGAATGTACCTACGGTCAGCTTCTCGATGAACAGGAATTGCTGATCAGAAAGCTGGAACTGAACGATACAGTCTACTTTGGCTCTCATCCGTCAAACATCGTGCCGATGGAGGGATATCTGCCGTTACATAAAGAAGAAATGCTCGACGTCATCCAAAAGACGCGTGAGCGCTTACATGATCGTTTGAACACCTATCCGTTACGTGCCGGAGAAGGTTCTATATTATACAGATAATATTTCAGGAGGAATCTATTATGTCAGAAACATTAACCGTATTAAAAACACGCCGCAGCTGCCGTGCTTACAAGCCGGAGCCGATTGAGGAAGAAAAGCTGAACGCGATTATCGAGGCAGGCACCTACGCCGCAACAGGTATGGGAAAGCAGTCGCCTATTATTATCGCTGTGACGGATAAGGCGCTGAGAGATAAACTCTCCAAAATGAATGCCGCGATTATGGGCGTGAATATCGACCCGTTTTACGGTGCGCCCGAACTGTTGATTGTGCTCGCCAACAAGGAAATGCCTACCTATATTTATGACGGCAGCTTGGTAATGGGCAATATGATGAACGCAGCAGCCGACCTCGGCGTTGCAAACTGCTGGATTCACCGCGCAAAAGAGGAATTCGAGAGCGAGGAAGGAAAAGCAATCTTAAAAGACCTCGGCATTGAGGGCGACTATGAGGGTATCGGTCATCTTATTCTCGGCTACGCCGCCAAGCCCGAAGCAGAACCTGCTCCGAGAAAAGCGGACTACGTTTACAGAGTGTAATTTTACTAATATAAGGAGAAATTCAAATGAGCAGAGTAAATGATTTTTTGACAGAAGCAGGCGTATTCTTTTTAGCGACAACGGATGGTAATCAACCCAAGCTCCGTCCTCTCGGAGCGCATATGGAGATTGACGGCAAAATCATTTTCGGCGTAGGCGATTTCAAGAACGTCTACAAGCAGATGATTGCGAATCCTCTTGTTGAGATTGCGGCTTGCAAGGCTGACGGCCATTGGCTGCGCTATACAGGAAAGGCGGTTTTTGAAACCGATTACAGCTATGCCGAGCAAATGATTAAAGAGTCAGGGCTTGAAGCAATTTACAATGAGCAGACAGGCAACAAGCTGATGACCTTCCACTTGGAGGACGCGACGGCTGTAGACATCGCGGTTATGGGAGAAGGAGAAAATCTGCTTTAAGAATGATTGCGGAAGTTCTGGATTTTGGAAAATGACCTGCCGGTGTACCACATATCGGTCAGCGTTACCACTTTATCTTTGTGCACGAGGACGGCGAAGGACTCAAAAAGATTTCCGAAATTTTCAGCGACAAAAAGGTTCAAACATCCGTGGATGAAATCTTCTCTCTTGATGACATTAACAAGGCAATGAAAAAGGTAGCGTCCGGAAGGTCGAAAGGAAAGGCAATTATCAAAATATGAAGATTTATAAAGAAATTGATAAGCTGCCATCGGGCAGTGCAAGCGACAAACTGACAGAGGGTAACCTTATTCTTGAAGGCGGCGGTTGGAAGGGCTTATATACGCTCGGCGTGATTGATTGTATGATGAAGCACGGCGTAAATCTCACTACCGTTACAGGCGTTTCCGCAGGTGCGCTTTCCGCAATCGGATATGTTTCCGGGCAAATAGGATGGGGCGCGCGGATTGACCTGACTTACCGTCACGATAAAAATTACTGCGGTATCGGTGCGCTGAAACGTGACAAGGGAATTACAGGCTTTTCATATCTGTTTCATGATATTCTCAATAAGCTTCCGCTGGATGAGCAACGTCTTTATGCGCCGGACAGAAAGCTTGCGGTGTCTGCGACAAATCTGCTTACAGGCAAGGTTGAGTATTTTGAAAAAGGTAAGTGCGATTTGTTTCGTTCGGTGCAGGCAAGCGCAACGGTGCCGTTTGTTTCAAAGCCTGTGATGATTAACGGTGTGCCTTATCTTGACGGCGGCTGTGCCGAAAAAATTCCGCTTTCATGGCAGGGACTTAATAACGGTAAAAAATCCGTTGTTGTCAGAACACGCGAGTTGAGCTATCGCAGAAAACCGGGCGCGTCAAAGCTGACCAAAATCCTGTACCGCAAGTATCCTAATTTTATCAGGAGCTTTGAAAATGTCAACGGGGAATTTAACAAAACGGTTGATCTGCTTGAAAAGCAAGCCGAAAACGGCGAAATCTTCCTGATTGCACCCTCAAAGCCGGTTGAGGTCACGCGCTTCGACGGCGATATGGATAAGCTCAGTGATTTGTATTGGCTTGGCTGGAATGATATGTCAGCTCGTGTTGATGAACTGAAAGGTTATTTAAATCAATAAAAACAAGGCAAAATTGGAGGTAATTAAAATGAAAAAATCTTTAGGCTCTTTCCCGGGCGTTTACCCAATGCCCGTACTGATGGTAGCCGCATACGACGAAAACGGCAAGGTGAATGTAATGAACGCCGCGTGGGGTATGATTTGCGCAATGGATAAAATTGCGCTGTTCATTGACGAGGATCACAAGACCACACAGAATTTGCTGAAAACAAAAGCATTCACAGTCAGCATTGCCGACAAGGAGCATATTGACGTTGCGGACTTTTTCGGAATCGCATCAGGCAACAAGATGCCTGACAAGTTTGAAAGAACAGGTTATCACGCGGTTAAAAGCGATGTTGTAAACGCTCCGATTATCGACGAATTTCCATATGTGATGGAGTGCGAGCTTGCCGAGGTAATCGACACCGAGAATATGTACGCAATCGTCGGCAAGATTGTCGATACCAAAGCTGAGGAAAGCATCCTTGACGAAAAGGATAAGGTTGAGGTTGAAAAGCTGCAGGCTCTTATCTTCGACCAGTTCAAGCACGGCTACTATGTCAGCGGAGAAAAGGCAGGCAAGGCTTGGAACGCAGGCAAGGACTTGATGAAATAATCTCCCGAAAATAAACCAACAGCTTCCGCAGAAAGTTTGCGGAAGCTGTTTTGTATATCAGGTATTTACCAACGCCGCGCCCTTTTGGAATGCCTTTTGACATTCAAGGGGAAACACGGTTTCATGGCGGCGTTGTTTTTCTTCGGGATTGAACATTGTCCATTCCCAGTCGGTTTTGCTGTAGTCATTGAGTTGCAGAGTATTGCCGCTGATAAGCGTATTGGTCGGGCCGATAAAGCGGCTCAGCGTTTGCTGATAATTTTGAACCAAATGCTGATACATCGTGTCGGGCGCGTTGCTCGTCATAATCAGCAAAACAGGAATCTGACGCTCGTTGCAGCAGGGTGTTTCGAGATTGTATGTCAAATTCTGAAAAATCAAACGCTCATACAACGCGCGGAATGAAGCCGTCATCTCGGAAAGATAATTCGGTGAGCCGATAATCAAGCCGTCCGCCTCGCGAATCGCGTCAAGCACAGGTTTAAGACCGTCGCGCAAAACACAGCAGCCCTTGTGAGCTTCCTTTTTACAGCCGAAGCAGGACACACAGCCGGTGTATTTCTCCAAGCGGAACAAATCGAATTTCTGCACCTCCGCTCCTTGCGCCTGAGCACCCTTTACCGCTTCGTTAATCAAAGTGTCAGTGTTCCAACCCTTTCGCGGCCCGGCGTTGACCGCCACAATCTTTTTGCTCATTTCAAAACCTCTTTCCGTGATTTGATCTGCTTTTATCATAGCATAATAGGTTGCAGATTTCCAGAGTCAAAAAATATACACAAATTCTTTGACAGCCCGTTGTTTGATGAAACAGAACAGAAAATAAAGCAAAATGAGCTATCCGATAAATTTCGGGTAGCTCATTTTTTTGAAAGATTGCTTATGCTAAATGATGGTGCGTAATATCAAATCGCGCCAAGTGCCTCAATTGGGATATTTGGATAAATAGTTTCTAAATCATTTTGTAATATTGAAATTATAGATTTACAAAACGATTTAGTGTAATTTCTACCTTGAACATCGAGTACTATTCGTTGCTGTGTTCCTTGCGGAAGGTGTTGTACTCTATCACTTATCTGACGTTTAAGTTCGTTTTTTAACCCCGAAAAAGAGTTTTGACTTTTTAAATTATAATTTTTCACTTCAATAGCTTCGAGCTTGCCTTTTACAGTTCTTATGATATCCGGTCTAGTTGCTCCTTCGGTTCCGTAGGATACTTCTTGACCGTTGAGAAATGATACTTGTTCTTTACCACCGAACTTTTTTAATGCGTTTATTTCGGATTGCCTTGGAGATGGAATGGATTTTGCAACTTCAACCGCTTTACTAAATCCTCCGGTAACAGCGCCGAAAATAGCTCCGATTTTATACCCTTCGCTACCTTCCAAAGCAGCTGCTTTCAAAGCATCATCAAAATTATTTGTTTCAATACCTTTGATTAATCCTGCTGTCGTACCGCCGATTACAGCAGATGATAATGCCGCTATCGCTCCGGTTTTTGCAGAGGTTGAAAAAATAGCAGCGGCTGCTGGTGCTCCTGCACCGTCTGTAGCAACTGTTAAAACAACACAAACAAGGATAACACCTGTACCAATAGCCGCATTTAACAATATTTTATCATAGGTATCATCGTAAGGTTCAAATTCTTTTACTGATGTTTTTCCATTATCATCGAGAGCAAAAACGTATTTTGTCCCTTTGAATTTTTGGTCAAGTTCTGATTTAGTAAACCCAAAATATACGTTTTCGCGTGAATTATATTTCAGTTCATCTATATATTCTTGTGAAACATATGAAGATGAAACACTTTCTATGATGTAGTCATCGCTACCTAAGTCGGTAGATAATTTACTGTAAACTGTATCTTCAACATATTGCAGTAAATTTGGATCATCGACTCTCGAAAAACTATTAGCAATTTCATTGTCGTTTAGTATGGCAGTTTCATTTGTATTTGTGCTTTCAGTAGAAAGAGTCGTGGTTTCAGCTTCTGATTCTTTTTTTGATTCATTGTTCTGTAAAGAACAACCTTGAAATATTGAAAGCATAATAAGCAGAGATAAAAGCAGCGCAATAGATTTTTTCATATAACGCATCATATTATTTTACCTCCTGATCTTCTGTGAATGCTTCAATATTGACAAACTGAGGCTTTTTCTTCTTTTTTATAGCGATAAAAATGATGATAATAACTACAATAACAGCCAGTGCCACACCGCCGATAATAAACCACAAAAGATTGTCAGTGAAGATATTTCCTTTTGCGGAATCTTCGGTAGCCATAGTGGGCTGGATATTTTCTTCATCAACAGGTATTGTTTCTTGATTTTTTAGTAAAATAGCTCCGTTGCTTTCTACCGTTGCACCTTTTTCAATGTATTCTTTTACAACATTATATGGCTTATCTGTTGCAGCAACAGCTTTTAAAATGTCGTTTGTTCCAACATAAATTCTCTTTTTTGTTTCCTGATTTGTATAGCGGTTTTTTGAAGTGATTGTATAAATCCCTTCTTCGGTGTATTCTTCACCGTCTTTAGCCGGACGATTAAAGCGTGCATCTTCCACAAGCCCGTTTGCGCCTTCATTCAGAACTTCTCTTTTAATATTTATATCCAAATAGCGTGAATTGGCGAAGTCCAGATAAAAACCATTTTCTGTTACCGATGTGTTGCTTAATTCCCCTTTGGTTTTTATATCAAACGGATAAACCATACTGTTACCGTTACGGACAGAGAATTTGAAGAATATTTTATAGTTTGAATATGTAGGGATAATTGATACATCAAAAATCTTGCGTGGATCGTTCTTGATTTCATAATCAAGTGTTACTTCATAATCGCCTTCCTCGCATAATTCTACTTCTGTATCTGCATTGGGAGATGCTTTTGCCGCAAGATAGTCTTTATATATAATCGGATCACTTTTTGCGTTGGTATAGTCGGTCTTTCGAATAATTAGAGTTCCACGTCCAAAATTTGTTTTTGGAACGCTGAAATATTCATCAAAACCATTACTATCCTCTGATATTGATAAGTTTTCATCGCCATTCAATTTATCTATATTCTGTTTTAAGCTAAACCACAGCTGAACCTTATCTCCGACATTTTTCAAGAAAATAGGAGTATCATCATCACCTTTAACTGTAGAGGTAAAACCGTCAACATAGAATTCACCTATCTTCCAGTTGAAATGGACATCACCTTGTGTGATTTTTTCTTCGCCTTTATAACCGTTATCCCATCCGGTTTTTACAGACTCGCCTAAGTAGTAAACGGAATTGGAGTCTTTTTGCTTTTCCTCTGCGTTAACGTTAAAAAACATAGTTAGCGGTAAAAGCGAGAGTACAAAAAGTATTGATATTGATTTAATAAATAAATTCTTCATAATTAGCCACCACACTCCTGCTTTATAGTAAATATTATATCACACTAGCGCATAGGTTGAGTTACAAAAATAATTGTTTGTTTTTAGATGTTTTGCATAAACAACGCCAAAGCAAAAGTATGCTTTGGCGTTAATATAATAAAGAACGTTATAGAGCTTTATGCGCTAACATTCGCAATCTTCTTCAAAATCCTTGCGTGAACCTCGGTGTAATACGCTAAATCAGCGGCAGACAGATTTTTTGTATCTATAGCGCTGAGCTTGCTCATATAGTCGCTGTATTTGCTCATGTAGTCTGCGTATTCGCTGAGCAGGGTGAGGTCGCTCGGGTTTTCCTTATACTTGTTCATAAATTCAATATAGCTGTCGAAGAACGTTTCGTAGCTGTCCATGGTTTCTTTAAATGACGGAGATACCGAGCCGCTGTCCGTATCGGATTTTGATTCCTGTTTGCTTTCGGAACTCTCGGACACCTTCGCAGGCGCTTGGGTAGGCTTTTGCGTGGGCTTTTCTGTCGGCTTTTCAGTTTTAGGTTCTGTTTCTTTTTCACGCGGCGTTTGAAGCTCAATCGTCATCGTGTCTTTCAGCGGATGGTAATCGTTTGTTTCGTCCTCTTTGTGATACTCCAGTTCCAACCGGTATCCTTCGCTGTTTTCAGCGCGGTAATACGGGCGGTTTTTGTAGTCTGTTCCGTTGTCATAGTTTTCTGTAAAGCCCTTTTCCTGACAACTGCTTACATAGCTTTCATACTGCTCCTGAGTTGTATCGCCGATGTAAACTTTCAGCCATTTCGAGCTGTCGTTGTCAATTAATCCGGTTGTGGATTTCGGCGCAGGAAGCATCTTCGCAAGCGTGCTGTTCGGCCATTTGATGGTTGAAAAGCTGCTTGAATAGTAGGCGCTGTCTTCTTCGGTTTTGCTTTTCTCAGCTTTTCCGCAGCCCGACAGGGAAAATACGGACGCCGCAAGCAAACAGCATGCAAGAACAGCAGATGTGATAGATTTGATTTTCATAGATACCTCTCCTTTTTTCAAAATGTATTTTATATAGCGGATAGAATTAACGACGGAATAAAGAGTAAAAATCCTACCGTCATCAGCAGTGACGGCAGCTTTATTCCGTCAAAGGGTAAATGTTTTTGGAGATTAAGAACCTCCTTTCGTTCCAGAAATGATAATAAAAAGCTTGTTGTCTGCAGCAAAAACACTATCCCATTTAATGCGCTGAAAATATTGCGAGCAGATGAAAAGCACATAATACTCTCTGCGCCGCAGATTATTGCAAAAACAAGCGACACGATTCCCGCCTTGCTGTTTTTGTAAACGGCGCGTTCTCTTTCTTTCCGTTCGTTGTCCTCGCGCTCCCATTGTTTGAAAGCCGTTTGCTGACGGATTTTCTCCACTGTAACAGCGTCGCTTTCTATAATCAGTTTCCGTGAACCGCAAAACGGACAAATCAAATACTTACCCTGTCCGTCAACGGTAAGTTCGCCGCCGCAGTTTTTGCATTGTAATTGAGATGTTGAATCCGGCATAATTTCCTCCAAAACAAAAAGAGTAATCCTGTATTTATCATACAACATTACTCAGAATTTGTGGTCAGCTGACAGCTGACACATTTATTATTTTTTTATGCTATAATAACTACATCATATTATTTGTGACATGCAGTCCGATAAACAGCAACGCAATGCCAAACAGAATGCTGAGAACGCCGAGAAAGCGCATAATGTACCTTCCGTTACGGGGGTTATTGGGGCTTATTTTCTCAGACAGGCGAAATACATCACCGAACAAAATATACGGAAACAACGTCCAGAAAAACAAAAAATCCGCCATCAGGACAAGCTGCTGAATCCGGTATTTCAACTCGTATTTCATTATCAAGGGAAATCCCGCGATATACGTAAGCAGCATAATCAACCAAATGACGATAAACAGCACGCTGATGATCTTCGGAAAAACGTGCTTGCTGCGAAAGCCCGGCAACGGCCGGTATGCTCTGCTCGAATTTGACTTTTTGCCGAGCAAAACCATCTTCAATTCTTCGGCAGACTGAAAACGCTTTCTTTCGTCAATCTCAATACACCGCACGATAATGTGCTTAAGCGCACCCTGATGCAGCTCTTCATTTGGCAGCCTGCCGGTCAAAAGATAATTGAGCAGCACGCCGCAGGCGTAAATATCAGCTTTTCCGCTTGTCTGCGCAAAGCCGAACTGCTCGGGAGAGGCATAGCCTGCCGTTCCGAGTACGGTCGTGTCCTTGTGCTGATTCGGCTTAATAAGACGGCAAATGCTGTAGTCGATGATTTTTACCGTGCCGTCGCCTGTTATCATAATGTTTTCGGGCTTAATGTCGCGGTGAACAATGCCGCGACTGTGCAGTTCTGCAAGACCTTCGCAGATTTGGCAAAGTATTTTCCTCGCGGATTTAACATCATACAAATTGCCGCTTTCCACCTGAAACGCAAGCGTAGTACCGTTGATAAATTCGCAAAGGCTGATACAAACACCGTCCTGAAATCTTAAATCGTAAACTTCCATAAGATTAGGGTGCTTGATTTGGCATAAGGTTTGCAATATGGCGAAGTCCCCGGCAGGAGAAATCCGCCTGACCATTAGCTGTCCCGTGATGTTGTTGCGCACCAAGTCAATATTTCGGTGTATTCGCGCGACAAATGCAAAGTTCCATAAATTATACTGATTGGCAACCATATTGACCTCGTTTGTCTTTATTGGTAATATATTTATATTCTATCACAAATCAAAGAAAAAGGAAGATGTAAAATGAAAAAGAGTACTGATGATTTGATGAACATACTCAAACAATCACCGAGCGTTGAAGACTACTTTGATCAAAACGACAGCGAAATATTCTTCGGTTCATTAAGCGAGATGATTGATTACTACCTCGCGAGGAAGAATCTGACAAAATCGATGGTTGTTCACGGCTCAGGAATGAACAAAGGCTACTGTTACGAAATATTGTCGGGCAAAACCGCTAAGAACATATCGCGCAATAAGGTGATTATGCTATGCTTTGGGTTAAGGCTCACGGTTGACGAGGCGCAGCAGCTTTTGAAAAAGAGCGGTTACGCACCGCTTTACGCAAGAGATACCAGAGATTCAATTATTATTCACTGCTTAGAGCACCACACGGATATATTAAATACGAACATCAAGCTGGGCGAGTATGGCTTGGAAATATTGGAATAAGAGCTGTTTATTATAGCGTTGTCAAAATTTGCGATGCTGTAATCAAAGAAAACGATTATGAAAAAGGTCTGGACTTTTTCGATTTTTGTGGTATTCTGTTGTGCTTGAAGGAGGTGTCTGCATGGACACAATCAGAGAGCTGTACTACGGCAACATCAATCCCAGCGAGCGCGATATTAATCCGGACAGCGAGAACGACAGGCTTGAAAAACTGGTTCTCCGCCATGAAGCGCGGCTTCAAAAGATTCTGAATGAAAGCGAGGCGGAAATTTTCGGCAAACTGAAAGACGTATGGGCAGAGCTTAATTGTCTGAACGAATGTGATTGCTTTATCAACGGTTTCCGGTTGGGAGTTAGGCTGACTGTAGAATCACTGCTGACAGAATAAGAAAACGCAGCTCTTAATGGGCTGTGTTTTTTGTGCCTTGTTGCGCCGAAAATCGCCCTGTGTGCGGTTTGTTGCGAAAAACAGGGTAAGTACCCGTCAAAAGGCATTTTCGCGGTGTCGGCAGTTTTTGAGCAGCTTGCGAAATATAAATTTTATCTCTCATTTTTGAAATAATTCTGAGAGATGAATTTATTTTTGAGAGATGAAATGCTTTTTAAAAAGAAATATTGACTTCTTATAACAGAATAGCTACTGGCAGAATGAAAAACGCAGCTCTTAATGGGCTGCGTTTTTTGCGCCTTGTTGCGCCGAAAATCGCCCTGTGTGCTGTTTGTTGTGAAGAATAAGGAAAGTACCCGAACGAGGACATTTTCGCGGTGCCGGCGGTTTTTGAGCGAGTATTAAAATATGACTGTCAATCAAAGAAAAGCAGTCTGTCAAGCGAAAAAATAATTAAATATTGCGATTATCAACAGAAATAATAATACAGAATTGCATTGTCCTTTAAACGGTACAACGCTTTTGAGATAATTATAGTATCGAAAGCGTAAATTGTCAAAGTGAACCCCAAAATTTTTCGATTTTTTTGCTCAGTTAGTTGAGGTTCACCTTGACAAAAGCAAAAAAGAAATTTAAAGGAGGCAATGTTATGAAATTCAAAATCGGTTTTAAGGGTTATGAGGAAGAGAAAAAAGAGGATTTGCAGGTTGCGAAAATCCGCGAGAGCAAACCTGTAAAATCTGTAGTGCAGGTGCGGTTCCCGAGCAAAGGGCGTTCGCTCGCGTACTACAACGATAAATTTGATTTGCGCATCGGCGACATCGTTTTTGTTGACGGCAAGCTCGAGGGCTTTCAGGGCATTGTCACCGAGGTGTCACGCTCATTCAAGATTAAGCTCTCCGACTATAAGCGCGTAATCGCTGTCGCTGATACGAACGTTAAGGGTGAGTTTTATCTCGGCGGATCACACCTTATCGCGTTTGACGAGGACGCTATTCCGTATGATAAAATCCGCGGGTGGTTTCTTCCTCCCGAGACAGACACAGAGGTCGTTGTCGGTTATGATGACGAGAGCTTTGCGCTGAGTGATTTGGGCAAGCTTAATATCCGCAGCGAAATCGCCGACAGAGGCTATGATTATTACAACCGCAACAAGGTGCTTTATATTTGCGTGGACGGCAATAAAGGCAGAGCGCTTGTTGAGGGCAGCAAGGTGTATGAGGTCAGCTTTGAATTTGCCGGCGGAGAAATTCGCAACCTCAACTGCGGCTGCTTCTGCTCATACCACTGCAAACACGAATTCGCTGTACTGTTACAGCTTCGCGAGACGCTCCAAAAGATTGAGGATAACTATGATGACGAATACCTTAAATCGGATTTCTTCGCCGCAATCTGCAAAGGCGTTTTGTTGTCCTACGCCGTAGACGGCGAGAAAAGCGGAAAGATAGTGTTGGGGTGAAGAAATGATTTATTTGAATCGGTTTAAATTGCCAGATGAGAATACGGAATGGAGTTTTTTTGTTTATGGTGAAGTCCGGACGTGCTTTAATACCTATTATCCGTTTCAAATTTTTCCGAAAATGGAATTTAAGGAAATTGAGTTTGAGCCTGTTACAATCTTTTACGGCGGAAACGGAACAGGAAAGACAACGCTTCTGAACATTATTGCAGAAAAGTTGAGGTTGATAAGAAATTCCGTTTTTAACAGGTCAAACTTTTTCGATATTTATGTTTCAAAATGTTCGGCAGATATTATGAGAAGAATTCCGCGGGAAAGCAGAATTATCACCAGTGATGATGTATTCGACTATATGATTGATGTCAGAAATCTCAACGATGGTATTCACAACAAAAGAGAAGAACTATTCGAAGAATACATTGAAAATAAGAATTCCAATTTTAAATTCCGCACGATGGAAGATTACGAAAGACTAAAAAAAGTCAATGAGGCAAGAAGAAAATCACAGTCAAAATATATTGACAATAATCTGATTAAAAATGTCCGAGAGTATTCAAACGGAGAAAGCGCGTTCAAATATTTTACAGAAAAGATAAAACAAAACTCATTGTATTTGCTCGATGAGCCTGAAAACAGTTTGTCGGCAAAACGTCAGCTTGAACTAACAAAGTTTATTGAAGAAGCAGCAAGGTGTTATAATTGTCAATTTATTATCTCAACGCACTCTCCGTTTCTGCTGGCACAGAAATTTGCAAAGATTTATAATCTTGATTTGATTCCCGTAACAACTTCAAAATGGACAGAACTTGAAAACGTCAGAACATATTATGATTTCTTTAATTCTCACAAAGATGAGTTTTAGAAAATAACGCAAAACAAGGAGGTGCTGTTATGTCTAATCATGATGATTTTTTAGATGAATATATTGAATACAGAATTTTTGAGGAATCCATGAAAGAAAGCCACAATATACCTTCAAAGCGCGTTAAGCGCGGTTCGGGTTGCGGAACAACGGCGATTATTATTGTGCTTGTAATTATTGTGCTATGTGTTTTCGGTTCGTGCGGAAGTAATAAGCAAAAGTCATCATCGTCCGTTTCTTACAAGAGTTCGTACAGCGCCTCGTCATATTCTTCGACCGCAAAGAGTTCCGCCTCAGGCAAGTCTTCTTACTCCTCAAAGAGCAAAACAGAACCCTCAACTGTTCAGCCGGCTACAAAGAAAGCTTCATATAAAAGCTACTCCTCAAAATCCAAGTCAAGCAAATCCGAGGATGAATTCAGCGCTAAAGATTATGTGGATGCTGATGATTTCTACTATGATCACTATGATGATTTTTATGATTACGAGGATGCAGAGGATTACTATAACGAGCATGCAGATTGAGGAGTGGATAAAATGAGTGTAGGCTATGGCGGCAGTTGTAAGCTGTATTCGCAAAACGAAGATGTCATCATATACGAGTATTACGCTTATGACTTGAATAAAGAAGAATGTTATAATCCAAACAGAGAATATGATGGTCTTATCAAAATTGATAAGGCAGCTTTTATAGAACCTGAAATTCACCAAAAAGTAAAACGTCGAGGAAGTGGCAGGAAGGTGCTTGTTACAAAAAGAATAGAACGAAACGTCCCTATTAGTGAGTATTTAGCAAATGGAAAGGTTGAATTGATAAACAGCTCCTATTGCGGACGCATTTATAACGGGGTTGGATATGTGGGACTACGGTTGATTATTAAAATTTTCAAGGAATATCAAAAGGACGGAAACATTCCCCTCACCGTCAGCATTCATTCTTAAATTTATGTATCATAATTATTATAGGCGATTGGCTTCTGTAACCAAAATTATATATCTTCTGTTTTGATAAAATAAAAAGCAAAACGATTCCGAACGAATATTCTGATTCGCTGTTAACGCATGTTTTCTGATGTGTTAAAATATAGATAGAAAATTGAACATTGCATATCTACATAGCTTGAAATTATCAAGCGTTTTTGAGTTTGACTCGTTTACTTTTTTACATATCACATTCGCGCCAAGGGAGAGGTGTGTGCGTTGTGACTTGACAAGTAACGGGTCTTTTTGCTGCCCGAAAGAAAGGACAGGTAAATTTGGTTTACAAAACCTATGATGAACTTCCTTTGTTCATCGACGCGAAAACCGTCTCGCGCGTGCTTGGCATCTCACGCACGAGTGCGTATGAACTGATGCACCAAAAAACTTTTCCGACCTTGAAAATCGGTGCTCGTATGGTAGTGCCGAAAGAAAAATTTATCAAGTGGGTGAACGACAATGTCAGCAAGTGATTTTGTCAAAACTCTCTGCAAATTCTTTGTTTACAAATCTCCGCCTCGAGTTGGAAATTTCTTTCCTCTCCCGATTGAAATTTTCAATATGGATTTGTGCGCCCGAGAAATCGCGCTGTACAGTTATCTGATGAGGATGGAAGACCGCAAAACTTATTCTTGCTATCCCTCGTTCAAAACAATCGGCAACGCTC
>ODAJ014792288.1_pt1 | contig 22141 bp, 14 predicted proteins | sample 1539241 | NCBI WGS metagenome assembly ODAJ01 (sample SAMN02144231, study PRJEB22623) | gut metagenome | biome: sheep rumen | host: Ovis aries | place: New Zealand | reverse complement strand
CACACCATTTTGGCCCTTCTATTAATACGGCACCAAACGCATCAAGAAGGTCTTTAAGCATGACGTCTGCTGTTCTGTTGAGATATTCCACATATTCGTACTTTAATTTGTCTGCAAAGATAATGTAAATATTTGGATTACGCAAGGAAATCTTGTTTTTTTGAGCTATTTAGGCTCACAGGGGGACAGACCCCCTGTGAGGCTTTCTTTGATTTGGTTTGACGGTCACAAAATGCTCTCGTTTTGGGTGCAAAACGATACGAATAAAATTTGAATCGCGTAACAAAAACTGCAACAAAAAGTGTCGTAAAATAGCGGAACTTAGCAAAGTTTAATAATTATCGAATAATTCGCTAAAGTGTTTTAATTCAGTGATTTTTGGTTACAAGTATGGAGAAGACACACTCTTGGTGCGTACTCCAAACCTTGTTAGGTAGTTCTGCTCGTTTATTCCTTTCGAGGTGGTGATTCGAGTGGGAATTTGAGCAAAAAGTTGTTTGTGCCTCTGGCAAGAACCATCCTATAGGCGGTCGGTTTAGCCAAAGCTCGTTGCAAATATACGACAAATTCCGCATAAAAAGCAACTTTGCGTGAAAAATCGTCGGGAAAAATTGTTTGGTGGGGAATAAGTGCGTAATTTTGCAGCCGAAATAGAGATAACTAATGCATACAAGAGAAGAAAAAATGGCAGCATTCGGGCGGGTGCTCGATGTGATGGACGAACTGAGAGAGAAGTGCCCCTGGGACCGGAAGCAGACGAACGAGAGCCTCCGGCCAAACACGATAGAGGAGACGTACGAACTGTGCGACGCCCTCATCAAGGACGACGTGCAGAACATCTGCAAGGAACTGGGCGACGTGCTCCTGCACGTGGTCTTCTATGCCAAGATTGGGCAGGAGAAGGAGCAGTTCGACATTGCCGACGTGTGCCACAAGCTGTGTGACAAACTCATCTTCCGCCATCCTCATGTCTACGGCGACGCCGTGGCCGAGACGGCGGGCGACGTGCTGAAGTCGTGGGAACTCATTAAGCAGAAGGAGAAGGGCGGCAACAAGACGGTGCTCTCAGGCGTGCCGGCAGCCTTGCCCTCGGTCATCAAGGCCGAACGCATACAGGAAAAGGCCCAGAACGTGGGCTTCGACTGGGAGAAGAAGGAGGACGTGTGGGCGAAGGTGCAGGAGGAACTGGCCGAACTGCGCGCGGAGATAGAACGCGGCGACCGCCAGAGGGGCGAGGAGGAACTGGGCGACTACATGTTCAGCCTCATCAACATGGCGCGCCTCTACCACCTCAATCCCGACAATGCCTTGGAGCATACGAACCAGAAGTTTATCCGCCGCTTCAACTACGTCGAGGCGCAGGCCAAAGCGCAGGGCCGCAACCTGAAGGACATGACCCTGGCCGAGATGGATGCCCTGTGGAACGAGGCTAAGCACGAGGCGACGGGGCAGCAGTAGCGGATATGTTGAAAGGGTAATAAGTGCCCTTTCGCGCGCGCGTTATTGGAATTTTTATTTTTGCAAAAATCGGCTGAATGGGCTGAGTGTTGCATTCATCCGATTGGAAATCAACGGGTAACGATGCAGCCGATTTGTCTGAAAATCGGCTGAAAATCGGCTGATTTTTGGTAAAAAAGTGGGCCGAGCGCTTGCATTTTACCCAAAAATGTTGTATATTTGTAATCGAAATCCACAGGTCGGTTGGGCTTCAGCGATACGTCGATTAGCCTCAGACAATACGTCGATTAACCTCAGACAATACGTCGATTGACCTCAGACAATACGTCGATTGACCTCAGACAATACGTCGATTGACCTCAGACAATACTATGGAAGGGGGGAGTCCCATGCGTGGGACAAACCAAAGGTTCCCGAACCATGGCCCAAAGGTTCCCGAACCATGGCCCAAAGGTTCCCGAACCATGGCCCGAAAGTTCCCGAACCATGGCCCGAAAGTTCCCGAACCATGGCCCCAAAATATACGTAACTAAAATAGTTGAACAATATGAAATACACAATCATTACCCAAAAAGACAACAAAGTGCGCCTGACCCTTATGGAGGAGGGCAAATTCCTGGAACGCATACAGCGCGATGCCCGGCGTGGGCTCGTCGAGCGCTTCCGCCACGAGGTGCAGTGGAAAAATTCGCCAAAGGACTGTTTCCACTACGAACAAATACCGCGCGTCTGCCCCACATCCGTGCTGCGTGTGCAGGAGAACGGGGCCCTGGCTATGGTGGGCTGCAATGGGCTGGTGCTGCTGGACGTGAAGATGGTTGTCGGCTCGGAATACCTGGAGGAGGTGAAGACCCGCGCCATGACGTTACCCACCACGCTGGCGGCCTTCGTGGGCTGTAGCGGCCAGTCGGTGAAGGTGTTGGTGAGGGTGGCCCGCCCCGACGGTTCCCTGCCGCAGGAGGAGAGTGCCGTCGAGGCCTTCTACCAGAGGGCGTATGCCACCGTGGCACCGCTCTATCGCACACTCCTGCGCCCCTATGCCATTCCGAACTATGCCGATGGGCCGAAACATTCGTTTCTGATGCCCTTCGACCCTCATCCCAGGGTGAACCCCTCGGTGCAGCCCATCGTCATCGACGAGACCTGCCTGCTCACCCCCGTCCCCGAAGTGGCTGAGACGGATGCATCACAGGGCGTAAGGTTTACGAAAGAGTCTGACTATGAGGCGTTTGACGTCTACGAAAGAACCTACGCGCGGGCTGCGAAGGAGGCCGTCGGACAACTCGGTCCCTCGGCTCTTGAATGGGATTCGCCCCAGCGCCTGCAGCGCATAGCCGAACTGATGCGCGACATGGGCACTCCACAAGAGGAGACCTTCACCCACATCTGGCGCCACCTGCGATTCCATGTCGATTCGTCGCGTGCAGGGCAGGAGAATCTGCACCGCATCGTAGACAGCGTCTTCGAAGGTGCGACTTCGGCCGAGGACGCGCAGGAGCAACCGGGGGATAAGGCCAACAAGCGGCAGAAACTGCTCATGGGCAAGGTGATAGAGATACTGGAACAGCGCTACGTCTTCCGCTACAACGTCATCATGGGCTATACCGAATACAGGCGCAACACATCCGAATATTCGCCCTGGAGACCCGTGACGGAGCGCGTCATGAACGACCTTATCATGGAACTACAAATGGCAGGCGTGGCCACGTGGGGATATGAGGTGAGGCGCTACGTGGAGTCGAACCTGTCGCACGACTACAACGTCGTGGACGAATACCTGATGAAGGTGCAGGGCCGCTGGGACGGTCAGGACCACATCCGCCGTCTGGCACGCACCGTGCCCACGCAGACGCCCGAGTGGCCCAATTGGTTCCACCGATTCTTCCTGGGCATGGTGGCTCAGTGGCAACACCGCAACCCACGTTTCGGCAACGCCATCGTGCCCCTGCTCATCTCCCGGCAGGGCTATCACAAGAGCGACTTCTGCAGGCAACTGTTGCCGCCCGAACTGCGTTCGTGGGGCTACACCGCCAATCTCACCCTCTCGGAGGAGCGGACCACACTGCTCACCATGACGCAGATGCTGCTCATCTGCCTCGACGAGTTCAACCAGATTTCGCCCAAGAAGCAGGAGGGATTCCTGAAGAACATCATCACCATGCCCACCGTGAAGGTGAAGCGCCCCTATGCCCGACACGTCGAGGACATACCCCGTCTGGCCTCGTTCATCGCCACCACCAACCAGACCGACACACTGGCCGACCCCAGCGGTTCGCGACGCTTCATCGGCATCCTCATCGATGGTGACATCGATACCCGCCAGACGCCTAACTACGAGCAACTCTTCGCGCAGGCCGTCTACGAACTGGAACACGGCGAGCAGTACTGGTTCGACGCGGCCGAGACCGACGCCATCCTGCGCCACAATCGCCGTTTCCAACTCCAGAGCGAGGCCATGACGCTCTTCTTCGAATACTTCGACGTGGTGGAACACGAGGACGAGGGCGAGTGGCTCTCCTCGCCGGCCATCCTGGCCGACATCCGACAGCGCGGTCGTGGCCTGCTGAAGACGCTCTCCATCAACAAGTTCGCCCGCGAACTGCGAGCCCTGCCGGGCATCCGCATCAAGCAGACCCGCTCCAGCGACGTCTATCTTGTTCGCCGCCGAACATAGGAATCCCTTCGCCGCCGCTCACAGAAATCAGCCCTCTTGCGAGCGAGTCGCCCGTGTTTTGCCCCCCAATCAGCCGATTTGCAGCCGATTTCCAGACAAATCGGCTGCATTCTTACTTGCTGTACCTCAGTGTGTTAAACCTGTCAATCACCCCATTCGGCCGATTTTTCCAAAAATAAAAAATTCTTGTATAATATATGCATCGAGTGGTCGGTCTCGTTAAAGCGGGAAAAAGGACAAAAAAAGGGGAACCTCACGCAAATCCTTCCAAAGCCAGGAAATACAACAAAGCAACATATATATAATATACTTTGGAAGGTAGGGAGGTTCCCGTAAACTAATTAATCTATCTATTTTCTTCTTTCTGTTTTCAGGGTTTGCGTTTGTTCTTGTCTTGCTGGGGCTTGTTGAAGCGCTGCAGCATTTCGCGATGGAAGGCGTCCTCGGCCAGGATGATGCCGTAGACCTTCTTGGCGGATATGGCCTTGCACATCTTCTTGTAATACGTGCTTTCTATCTTGGCACCCTCGATGTGGAGGTTGGCAATCTGTGCGAGTGCTTCCTGATACTCTTTTTCCGGATCCTCGAACTTCAGCGTCTTGTATTTCAGCTGGTGCTCCTTCTTCTGCAGTTCGCGCTGCTTTTCCTTCATCTCGTGGTAGATGGGAAAGACCTTTTCGCATTCGCTTGGACTGAGGTATGCGCGTTGTGCAATGAAGGTTTCCAACTTCGCCCTGAACTCTTCGGGGCTGAAGCGTGCGCGCTTTTCGCTCTGTGCCAGCACGGGCAGTGCCAGCAGCAGCGTCATAGCAATGGTTGTTAACAGTCTTCTCATTTTCTCACTCTCTCATTTTCTCATTTTCTCATTTTCTCACTCTCTCATTTTCTCATTTTCTCATTTTCTCATTTTCTCATTTTCTCACTCTCTCAACCTCACTCTGCCTCGGTCAGGTATGCTGCAATCTCCATGTTGTCGACCATGGCATAGTCGAGCGCATCGTTGAGGTATTGTTCCTGAGCGGCTTCTTCGCTATAGGCGAGGGAGTGGTCAGTGCCACGGTTCCAGTATAGAGCCGAGCCTACACCGAGGACAACGACGATGGCTGCGGCATAGCGCCAGAGGTTGCGCCTCAAGGAAACAACCTTGGCCGGCTTCTGCTGGGGCAGACGGGCAAAGAGTCGCTCGTCGAAGCTCTCGAAGTAGCCTTCTGGAACGCGGAATGGATTGGTCTTTCCACCGAGTTCTGTGATTTTGATTTCTTCCTGAGTCATCATTGTTCTTTGTGTTGTTTGCTTTTTAGATGTGCCTTTATGGAAAAGGTTTAATCGTGACGTTCAAAAAAATCGCATATTTTTTTTACGGCGTGGTGGTACGAGGCTTTCAGTGCGCCTACGCTGGTGCCCAAGACCTGGCTCATGTCTTCGTATTTCATCTCGTCGAAGTACTTCAACTGGAACACTTGGCGCTGCTTGGCGGGCAATTGGCCGATGGCCTCCTGCAGCTGGAGCTGTGTCTCGTCGCCGTCGAAGTAGGGGTCGCTCTGCAGGGTTTGTGCCGTATAACTTTCTTTGTCGTCGAGGCTCACCGATGGGCGGCGTTGGCGTTCCAGGAAGTTCAGCGTCTCGTTCGTGGCGATGCGGTAGAGCCACGTGCTGAGTTTGCTTTCGGCTCGGAACGCATCCAGTCCTGTCCAGGCCTTGATGAAGGTGTTCTGCAGCACGTCGTCTGCATCGTCGTGACTGAGGACCATGCGGCGGATTTGCCAATAGAGGGTCTCCTTGTACGTGTCGACGAGTGTCGTAAAGGCGGCAGCGCGGGTGTTGTCGTCTTGCAGTTGGCTGATGAGCTGTTTCTCGTCGATTACTTTCATATTTAGGGCTTTAGACACTCGTTTGGTGTGATGGTTTAAATTTCATCCAGTTTTTTTTCGATGACCTTGTCGTATCCGTACGGGTCGCTGAACGATTGGAGGGTGCCTTTCGGGGTGGGATAGAGCGTCCAGTAGTCGATCCATACGGGTACGGGCCTGTCGTAGGAAAAGCTCGGCATGGGCTTGGCGTCGGGGTGCGCCTCCTGGTAGTTGCGTCCCTCCGGGGTGAGCGGTGGCAAGTCGATGGCCATGCGGATGCGGTCGACGAAGAGGGGCTTGGGGTTGTCCAGGAAGAACAGGGCAAGGTCGAGTGGACGCTCCACGCGCACGCAGCCGTGGCTGATGGCGCGGTTGGCACGTTGGAAGGCACCGCGATTGTTGGTGTCGTGGAGGTAGACCGAGAAGTTGTTGGGGAAGCGGAAGATGATGCGGCCCAGCGAGTTACCGGAACCGCGCTCTTGTCGGAGCGTGAAACGTGCGCTGCGCAGGTCGCTTGCCGACAGGGTGGCGGGATTGACCTCTTCCTTTGTCTCCTTGTTGATGGCCTGATAATGGTTGCGGGCGAAATAGGCGCTGTCGCCGGTGTGACTGGGTATGATTTCCTTCCGGACGATGGTCTGCGGTATGACCCAATAGGGATTCAGCTCGACGTGGCGTATGACGCTGTGCAGGAGGGGGGTCTTGTGGTTCCAGTTGCCGCAGCAGACGCGCATGGTCGTCAGGGTGTCTCGTTCCGTGTCCACGGCTGTCAGTTCCTGTCCGGCCAGGTTGACCCAGATGTATCGGCCGCCCGTGGGGTGTGGGTAGCGCCATCGCGCGCGTTCCATATTTATGCGTGCCATGCGCGAGCGCGTGGTGTCGTTTTGCGACTGTGCCCGCAGGTACTCCTGCTGCATTTGCTGATAGAGTGAGGAGGTGGGCTGAATCTGTCGCAGGAAGTCACCGACGCGATGATTGCGCACCTCGTCCATGGTGCGACGAATGAAACTGTCAGTGGGCTCCTCGTTGCCTTGGTCGAATATTTGTCGGTACACGACCGTCGTCCGCGTCTCGCCGGATGCGGGAATGTCGGGCAGCAGATGGTTGAAGACGCGGCGCGGGTGGACGAATCCGAAACGTTGGCCGCAGGCATAGCGCATCAGGGCCTGTGTGAGCAGAAATTCGGTCTGGCCCAGGATGGCATTGGCCGTGGTGCCCTCGAAATTGAAATTGTGTATGCGCGAGAGCAGACGCTGCAGGGTGTCGGTGTGGAATGCCGTAGGGGTGAGACCCATATCATTGGCCTGGGCCAGGAAGGTCAGGAGTGTGTCGGCCTGGTCGGTTATGCCTTCCGGGGTTAGCCAGATAAGCGGGGCGTCCGGTTGATCGTAGTGCTCGCGGACGTATCGGTCGGCATACATTTTTCCACCAGCGTGTCGGGCAGCCGCCTCTATGGCCTGCCATACGCGTTCGGCCTTGAGGGCATATTCGGGGCGAATCCATTCCTGCAGTTCGTCCAGACTGCGGACATGCCGATTCGGCTTGTTGTCACAAGCAAATAAGAAACATAATAAAATGAATAGGGAGAAAGCAGGCAGACTGCAACGCATGGTGCGTGTGGGTTAGCGGATGGAAATCTTTCGAACGACCTTGCCCACTTTCAGTATGTAGCAGCCTCGCTGCAAGTTCAGGGAGAAAGACTTGTCGTTGCTGTCGATGCGGATGCTTGCAACTTTCACGCCTGTCAGATTGTAAACTTCCAAAGTCTCGCCATCGGCTCCCGATACATGGACTTTGGAACCATTGACAGAAAGACTGATGGCTGACAACTCAGTGTCGACCTCCTCGCGGTCGCTCTGAGCCATCAGACTCACAGGAGCAGCCACCAACAAGAGGCTCAATACTATCATTTGCAGTCTTTTCACCATACCTTTCTGTGCGTATTCTATTTATTTCGAAAGCAAAGTTATTGTTTTTTTTCCTTTCTTCCAAATATTTTCGGGCTTTTATGACAATTTTTCACAACTTTTACCGTTGCGGCCTAAATATTTAGTGTCAGTCCCTCGTTGGCAAGCACCGTATTGGGGAAAATGCTCTGGGCCTCCCTCAGCATTTTGCCTTCGTCGGTCATTCGCGAAGAATAGTGCCCGATGCACAGTCGGCCAACGTGGGCATCGCGGGCGATTTGGGCCGCTTCCAGGGTGGTGCTGTGGAAAGTCTGCCGTGCGCGGAACTCGTTGTCCTGGTCGAACGTAGCCTCATGGAAGAGCAAGTCTACGCCTTCTATCATTGGGACGAGCGAGGGCAGGGGGGTGGTGTCGCTGCAATAGGCGAACGAGCGAGTGGGCGAAGGCGGAGTGGTGAGTCGGCTGTTGGGAACGAGCGTTCCGTCGGGCAGCGTCCAGTCCATGCCTGCCTTGATGTTGTTGATTTGGCTGACGGGAATCTCGTACATTTCTATCATTTCACGCCGTATGTGTGGCAATCCCGGTTTCTCGCGAAAGAGGTATCCGCAACAGGGAACCCTGTGGCGCAAGGGGAGGCTCCACACTTCCACGCTTCGGTCCTCGAACACGAGCTGGTGGTTGCTGGTGTCGACGGAATGAAATGTGACGGTAAATTCCAGGTTGGGACAGAACGTTGCAAGTGCGGTCTGCATGAAGGGCTCCAGTTCCTGAGGCCCGTGGATGTGCAATTGGGACGTGCGGCCCAGCAGACTCATGGTGCAGACAAGGCCTGGCAGGCCCAGACAGTGGTCGGCGTGGGCATGGGATATGAAGATGTGTCCGATGCGTTTCATGCTCAGTCCCATGTGCGCAAGGCGGGTCTGACTGCCTTCGCCACAGTCTATCATGAAGTTTTTCCCGCGCGTCGAGAGAATCTGACAGGCGGGTCGATGGCGTTGGGTGGGATTGGCACTGCCGCAGCCGATGATGTGTAACTCGAATGGCTCCATGATATGAGAAAATGAGAAAATGAGAAGTTGAGAAAATGAGAAAGTGAGAAAATGAGAAGTTGAGAAAATGAGAAAATGAAAAAGAGAGAATGAGAAAACGCTCATTTTCTCATTCTCTCATTATTATCAGTTTCAAGAATTACTTCTCGCTTTCCATCTTAGCCTTCAGTTCGGCCAGGGCGTCGATGTCGCCCAGCGTCGTGCTGGCTGCCTGGTTCTGGATGACGGGAGCGTCAGCAGCCTTCTTGGCGCGCGGAGCTTTATCCTTCTTGGCGTCGCGGGCGGCGGCACGCTGTACATCTTCGTAGATGCGGCTGTGGCTGAGGATGATGCGCTTGTTCTCCTTGTTGAACTCGATAACCTTGAACTGCAGTTTCTCGTTCAGCTGAGCCTGGCTGCCATCCTCCTTCACGAGGTGCTTGGGAGTTGCGAAGCCCTCAACGCCGTACTCCAGCTGGATGACGGCACCCTTGTCGAGCATTTCGACGATAGTACCCTCGTGGATGCTGTCTACGGTGAAGATGGTCTCGAATACGTCCCAGGGATTCTCCTCCAGCTGCTTGTGGCCGAGAGACAGACGGCGGTTGGCCTTGTCAATCTCCAGTACGCAAACCTCCAGTTCGGCACCAATCTGTGTGAACTCGCTGGGGTGCTTAATCTTCTTGGTCCAGCTGAGGTCGCTGATGTGGATGAGACCGTCTACGCCTTCCTCGATTTCTACGAAAATACCGAAGTTGGTGAAGTTGCGTACGCGAGCGGTGTGCTTCGAACCTACGGGGTACTTCTCTTCGATATTCTGCCAGGGGTCTTCCTTCAGCTGCTTGATGCCCAGAGACATCTTGCGCTCCTCGCGGTTCAGGGTCAGGATGACAGCCTCAACCTCGTCGCCGACCTTCATGAAGTCCTGAGCGCTGCGCAGGTGCTGGCTCCAGCTCATTTCGCTGACGTGGATCAGACCTTCTACGCCAGGGGCGATTTCTACGAATGCACCGTAGTCTGCCATAACGACAACCTTACCCTTAACGTGGTCGCCCACCTTCAGGTTGGGATCCAGAGCATCCCAAGGATGCGGGGTCAGCTGCTTCAGACCCAGTGCGATGCGCTTCTTCTCGTTGTCGAAGTCGAGGATAACGACGTTGATCTTGCTGTCCAGCTCAACGATTTCGCGAGGATCGCTTACGCGGCCCCAGCTCAGGTCGGTGATGTGGATCAGACCGTCTACGCCACCCAGGTCGATGAATACACCATAGGAAGTGATGTTCTTGACGGTACCTTCCAGAACCTGACCCTTCTCGAGGTGGCTGATGATTTCCTTCTTCTGAGCCTCGAGCTCGGCCTCGATGAGTGCCTTGTGGCTGACAACGACGTTCTTGTACTCCTGATTGATTTTCACAACCTTGAACTCCATCGTCTTGCCAACGAATATGTCGTAGTCGCGGATGGGCTTAACATCAATCTGCGAACCGGGCAGGAAGGCCTCGATGCCGAATACGTCGACAATCATGCCACCCTTAGTGCGGCACTTGATGTAACCCTTGATGATTTCATCATTCTCCAGAGCCTCGTTGACGCGGTCCCAAGAGCGGCTTGCACGAGCCTTCTTGTGAGAGAGAATCAACTGACCCTTCTTGTCCTCCTGGTTTTCGATGTAAACCTCAACGGTGTCGCCGACTTTCAGGTCGGGATTGTAGCGGAACTCTCCGGCGGGGATGATACCATCGCTCTTCGAGCCAATGTTTACGACGACCTCGCGCTTGTTGATAGAAATGACGGTGCCGTCTACGACCTTGTGGTCGTCAATTTTGTTCAGAGAACCCTCGTAGGCGCTCTCCTGTGCCTCACGGCTCACGCCGCTGTTGGCATCACCGTTGGCATAGGCTTCCCAATCGAAACCTTCCAGAGGTGCGACATTTTTGTAATCTGCCATGTTTGTAAATAAATTTGTTTAAGTAATTAATAGAGTTAGACTTTATGTTGATACAAACTCGGGCGCAAAGGTACGAAAATGTGAGTGAATATGCAAATATTCAATAAAAAAACATTATCTTTGCTGCAAAAATACGAAAAACACGTTATTCAGTAGAACGAATCAGTCATTTGCCAAATATGAAGCAACTTCACCCCATAATGTTTGCAGGTACGGGCAGTGATGTGGGCAAGAGCATCTTGGCAGCCGCCTTTTGCCGTATCTTTAGGCAGGACGGTTATCATCCGGCACCCTTCAAGGCCCAGAATATGGCACTCAACAGTTATGCCACCCCCGAAGGACTGGAGATAGGCCGGGCACAAGCCGTACAGGCCGAGGCTGCTGGCATTCCTTGCCATACGGACATGAATCCGCTGTTGCTGAAGCCGCAGAGCGACCACACTTCGCAAGTGGTATTGAATGGTCGGCCCATCGGCAATCGGGATGCTTACGGATATTGGAAAAAGGACAACTCGGAACTCCGCAGCGAGGTTTGCCATGCCTTCGACCGTCTTGCCCAGCGATTTAATCCCATCGTGATGGAGGGGGCTGGCAGCATTGCTGAGATAAACCTGAAGGAGCATGACCTGGTGAACCTGCCGATGGCCCGTCATGCTAAGGCTGATGTCGTCCTTGTGGGCGACATAGACCGCGGCGGCGTCTTTGCCAGTGTCTATGGCAGCATTATGTTGCAGTCCCCCGAGGACCGCAAGCTCATCAAGGGCATCATCGTCAATAAGTTCCGCGGCGACATGCATCTCTTCGACGAGGGACGCCGCCTCTTGGAGGACATCTGCGGAGTGCCGGTTTTGGGTGTGATACCCTTCTTCAAGGATATTCATATTGAGGAAGAGGACAGCATGGCTTTAGGTGAGAAACTGCACGTCCGGAGCCGCGATGCCGGCAAAGTGAATATAGCCGTAGTCATGTTGCAGCACCTTTCCAACTACACCGACTTCGACGCTCTGGAGCAAGACCCGCGCATACATCTTTTTTATACGAATAACGTCGACGACATCCGGCAGGCCGACATCATCATCCTGCCAGGAACGAAATCTACGCTTCACGACTTGTACGAACTGCGCCGCAATGGCTGTGCCCAGGCCATCATACAAGCCTATCGGGCCGGAGCCACCGTGCTGGGCATCTGTGGCGGATACCAGATGATGGGCATGGAGGTGCTCGACCCCATGCATGTCGAGAGCGAAATCGAACGCCTGCCGGGCTTGGGGCTCCTGCCCACGACGACCACCATGTCCGCTGAGAAGATTACCCGACAGGTTACGGCCAGGGCGAATTTCCCCATCTCTGGGGACAGCCCTGAGCAAATGAGGGGCTACGAAATACACATGGGAGAGACCCTCCCCATGGGAAACGCCCCGGCACAGCCTCTTGTCACCTTCGGCGATGGTAGGACCGACGGCTATTTTCTCGACCACCATTGTATGGGCACCTATGTGCATGGCATCCTCGAAAATTCGTGCTTCGTGGATTTCCTGTTGCAGCCGTTTGCTGATAAGCTCCGTCGGGAGAACGCGTCCTTCGACTATGCCACCTTCAAAGAACAGCAGTACGACCAGTTGGCCGACCATGTGCGCAGGCATGTCGATATGGACAAAATTTACGAAATCCTTACCAAACAATAACCCTGATTCCAAGATTTAGAACCATGAAACTCAAAAGCATTCTTCCCCTTGCCCTGCTGTTGGGCCTGCCGCTGAATAGTCCTGCCGCCGAACTGCCTCAGGGCCGTTTCCCCGAAGCCAAGAAGGACGTCCTGACCGTGAACAACCGCCCTGCACCCAAAGAACGCCTGTTCCGAAGCGAGGCTGTGGAAAAGAAAATCAAGGAGGTGGCCTCGCAACTGACCAATCTGCGCCTGGCGTGGATGTTTGTCAACTGCTTCCCCAACACCCTCGACACCACTGTCCACTACGAAGAGAAGGGCGAAGACGGACTGCCAGATACGTTCGTCTATACGGGCGACATACATGCCATGTGGCTCCGCGACTCCGGGGCTCAGGTCTTTCCCTATGTCAGGCTGGCACCCAAAGACAAACGCCTGCAGAGGATGCTGGCCGGTGTCATCCTGCGCCAGTTCAAGTGCGTCTGTCTCGACCCCTATGCCAATGCCTTCAACAAGGAACCGAATCCTGGGGGCGAATGGATGAAGGACCTGACGCAGATGACCCCCATGCTGCACGAACGCAAGTGGGAGGTCGACTCCCTCTGCTACGTTCTCCGTCTGGCCTACGAATACTGGCAGGTGACAGGCGACGAGAGCATCTTCGGCCCCCTGTGGATTGAGGCCGTGGAGAAGATTCTGGCCACCTTCCGCGACCAACAGCGCAAGACCGGCCGCGGCAACTATCGCTTTCAGCGCCGCACCGAGCGCCAGCTCGACACGATGAACAACGACGGCTGGGGCGCCCCCGTTCGTCCGGTGGGCCTCATAGCCTCGGCCTTCCGCCCCTCGGACGACGCCACCACGTTGCTCTTCCTCGTTCCCAGCAACTTCATGGCCGTCCACCAACTGCGCAATGCTGCCGACATCCTGACCCGGGTCAACCACCGCACCGACCTTGCCCGCCAGTGCACCGACCTTGCCGACGAGGTCCACCAGGCCCTCCGGCGCTATGCCATCCACCAGCACCCCAAGTACGGCTCCATCTATGCCTACGAGGTCGACGGCTTCGGAAACCAGATGCTCATGGACGACGCTAACGTGCCCTCCCTCCTGGCCATGGCCTACCTGGGCGACGTGCCTGCGACCGACCCCGTCTACCAGAAAACGCGCCGCTTCGTCTGGAGCGACGACAATCCCTACTTCTTCCGTGGTCGTGCCGGTGAGGGCATCGGTGGCCCCCACATTGGCTACGACATGCCCTGGCCCATGTCCATCATGATGAAGGCCTTCACCAGTCAGGACGACGCCGAAATCAAGGCCTGCATCGAGATGCTGATGCGGACGGACGCTGGCACGGGCTTCATGCACGAGTCGTTCCACAAGGACGACGCCACCCGCTTCACCCGCAAGTGGTTCGCCTGGCAGAACACCCTCTTCGGCGAACTCATTCTGAAACTCATCGACGACGGCAAGCTTGACCTGCTCAACAGCATCACGACGACCGCACCGGTCCGGTAAACAGACAAAGGCAATGCCCGGACAACGGCCATATACGACCTTAATGGCCGACGGATGAGGCATCTCGTTCGCGGGACGAACATTGTCAGCTATTCCGACGGCCTTACCCATAAGGTCTATCTCCCCTGAAACAGTAGGGTCAGCGGGTCAGAATTTTCTTTCCACTTTCTATGTACAAACCTTTTGGGAGGCTTCCAATGACGGAAGCCTCCATTTTGTCGTGCGTATCTCTGATGCAACGCCCGTTGAGATCATATATTTTGGTTCCATTGGTAGAATAGCCAGACGATGCGGAATCCATTTCCTTAAAAATCCCGTCTACGGGCGTGGCCTTTTTGTCTCCCAGACGGAAAAGGCGCACGCCATGGCTTGGTACGATGGTGCTGATGGTGCCTGTGGAGGTACCCAAGTCAACATTCTCCCAGATGTCATGCACAGGAACAGCTTCATCGGGTGCATATCCCAGCAATGTGAGGTCGAAATCGAAGGGCTCGTCTTTGGTTACGTAAATCAGGAACTCCATCGTGGTGCCTTCGGCTGATTTGTTGTCGGTGTCGCAACTGGAGTCGTATCCGCACAGAGCACGGAAGGTCTTGTAGTTGTGTCCCTCGGGCAAGTCGTAGGTCAGGGTGCACTGTGCATTCATTCCGAGTCCCGTCTTATAAGTCTTACCTTCCACGCGCAGAACACCGTTTTCTACATTTTTGTTGATGTGCAGCGAGCCCCATTCCGACTCGTATGACGATGCGGTGAGGGTGGTGAGCGACGTCTCGTTGCCGTCTTTGTCTATCAGCACGGGGTTGATGAGGTCGGCTCTGTCGAAGGCAAAACCATCACCGTAGTTGCTGACCACAATCTTCAGTTGCCCGGCATTTTCAATGTCGGCCTCGAGTGTCTTGGACTTGGTGCCCTTGCGGGAAATAAGGCCTGAGCGGGCAACGGAATTGTCCTGTTCGGCGGTCAGCGGGTTCTGGTCGAATACGAAGAATCGGATGCTGGTGCTGGCTCCCGGCTGGTTGATGCCCGAATCGTCGGCTGCAGCCAGTGCCCGGAAGCGTACTACGTCCATCTCGTCGGGAATCTGGAAGAAGATGGCAGCATTGGCATCGGTGGAGAATCCGCGGTCGTAGGTCTTGCCCATTACCGTCAGTTTCCCGCCATTGTCGACGTTGGAATTTTCGCGTACTCGGTTATAATAGGATTTCGTATAGTCGCGCGTCTTGTAGCTTCCCGTCAACGGAACCTCAGAACCATCCCGCAGGATGAGGGTGGGGTTAATCCAGTCGCCATGGTCGTAGTTGAAGTTGTCGCCGCCATCGTCCACCACCAGCACCAGCGTCTTGCTGCCTTCCGGCCAGGGGATGTCTACGTCCACGGCATGTCCGTCGGTGGTGTAGGCTACCGTCTCTGAGCGAAAGAGCGCTTTCTGACCGACAATCCATCGGGTGTTGTCGCGCTGGAACAGTGCCAGGTATCTGTTGCCGGTTGCAGGGTCAACCGACGTCCAGGCCACTCGGCCGTTCTCCTCGTCGCATGTCACTTGATGAGCATTCTGTCCGAACTTGTGCATCTGGTGATATTCCTCGTTGTTGAGAAGCGACAGCGTGAAGGCGTCGTTCTTCGTCATTTCGCCTCCGAAGAAGAGGGGCGAATGGCAAATGCCCCAGAGGGTCATCATGGTGCGTTGCTCATTCTGTGACAGCTGTGTCCAGTGTCCGGCATCGGCTTTGGCATATCCGGGGTCGCCAATGGTGGCTGCAATCTGTCCCAAGGGCAGCATGTCGCAATCGGCAAAGTTGCCGGGCCGAGTGTATTGGCTCCAGAAGTTGGCTTCGGGGAACACGGCATCCACGGCACTCCAATTGTCCCAAAGGTCATCCATCATACGCCACATATTGGCGTTCTGCAGACATTCCTCGGCACAAGAATATTGCGTCTTGCCCGGACTGAGTGACAGCACGATGGGTCGCCCTGTCTGGTCGATGGCACGGCGAATCATCCGCACCTCATCTGTGTAGAAGGGTCTCGAAAGATCGTCTATCTTCAGGAAATCTACCCCCCATTCGGCATAGAGGTCCATGATGCTGTTATAGTACAGCTGTCCGTATTTATTATTGCGCACACGCAAGTTGTCCTGAAGCCACGTGCAAGGCGATTGGGTGCCGTTGTAGACCTGTGTCCAAGGCGTTTCCTCACTACCTTTCAGCCGGTATTTACTGCCAACGACAGCTTTGGGCACACCGCGCATCAAGTGAATACCGAATTTCAGTCCCATAGCGTGTAGTTTGTCAGCGATTGCCTTGAAACCCTGGTTCTGCCCATCTACCATGCAGGATGGAAATCTCGTGGGGGAGGGCAGGTAGCGGCCGTATTCGTCGAGAACATAATCTTGGGTGCCTTCCTGGTTATACCATCCGCCGCCGAGTGAGGGGTGGTTGCAGTACCAGCGGATGTCGATGACCACATATTCCCATCCATGTCTGACAAGGTCGTTGTCCACGAGATATTGTGCGTTCTGCATGACCTCTTTCTCGGTGACTGATGAGAAATAGCAGTCCCATGAGTTCCAGCCCATAGGAGGCGTCATGGCCCAGGTTCGGAAGGTCGCTATATCACTTTGTTCGTTGCTTGAACCGTTTGTCTTATGCTGGGCCTGCGCTCCGCAGGTAGCAAAGAGCAGTGCTATGGCAGTGGCGCTCAGCCTTAGGGTGAAAGAATGTTTGTGCATAATGCTTTTATTTTACCAGATATTTCTTTCCGTTGATGATGTAGATGCCTTTGGACAGGGCGTGGGTGGTGCTCAGGCGGCGACCGGTGAGGTCGTAGGTGGCGGCCGGCGCCCCATGGTGGGGCAGGACAATGTCCCCGATGCCTGTGGCGTCACCCAGATAGTGGAGCTGGAAGTGGTCGAAAGCTGTCCAGTCGGAGGCTACGGTCTGCGTCTTGCGGATGCCGAGGCGCAGGGGCTGCCCTTCGGTGGGGAGGGTGTAGGTGACGGTGTTGTCGGCGTAGTTGCCGTCGGTGTTGAATGCCTGCGAGGCCTGGGCCAGGGTGTTGGGGTACTGGTAGGGGGCGTAGGTGTAGGCGGGACAACTGTAGAGGTTGAGCAGGGGAGCGGAGGCTTCGCCCAGATACAGCTGGGCCTGTTCTGCGGAGGGCTGTTCCTGTTGCCATGCGGCGTAGGCGGGCTCCACGGCTCCTGCCCGGTAGAAGGCGCTGGCCGTGAGGCTATAGGTACCGCGGGGCATGTCGGGGAGCGATTGCCAGATGTCGAAGGGACGGGAGAACTGTTCGGCCGTCTCGTCGGTGCATGCGGCATAGGTGGCGTCGGCGGCGGAACCCGTGCGGACGGCTGGCATGTCGAGGCCCTGCCACCCGGTGGCGTAGCGTGTGAACGAACTGTTCTGGATGAGGAATGTGAGGTTGGAAGCCTTGCCGGAGCGGGCCAGGGCAAGTTGTTGTGCCTGGTAGTCGGCCACGGCCTTCAACAGACGCTGGTAGCGTTGGGCCTTCAGTGCGACTGTGCCACTGGCGAGGGCACGCTGGGCGTAGTTGTAGGCCTGAGTGAGGGCTTCGTCGTTGGCGTCCTGGTAGTAGTTCTTCACCTCTTTGAGCAGCGATTGCATGTCCTGCGTGTCGGCAATGCCCTGGTAGCGGGCGTCGTCCTGCATGGCTGTGGCGCGGGCAGCGATGTCCTGCACCTGGAGGTCGGAGAGGGCGGTGTCGAAGATCTGGAAGTCGTCGAAGAGGGCGTGCTCCATGATGGCGTCGGCAGAGAAGGGCGAACGGCCTATGGTGGCGTTGCGGAGGTTGCCGATCAACTGGGGCAGACGGATGGCCGAGGGCTGTGTCTGGCGCAGCTGGCCGTCGACGTAGATGCGGGCGGTGTCGTTGCGCAGGGTGAGGGTGATGTTGTGCCACTGGCCGATGCGCAGGCACGACCACGAATCGATGTTGACGGTGGCGCCGGTGTCCTTGAGTTGGCAGTACCAATTGTTGTTGCCGCCGGAGTTGATGAGTCCGAAGTATTGGTTGGAGCCGTTGTCGAAGTCGAGTGCCCAGGAGAACTTGCCCGTGTTGTTGCCGATGCGCTGGAGCAGATTGAGGCTGATGGTGTAGTCGGTGGCGCCGTCCAGTGCGTCCTGGATGGCCTTGATGGGCAGGCGCAGGTAGCTTCTCTCACCCAGTTCTCCGGTGGAGAGGACGTAGTTGCCGTCGCTCTGCTGCTCGATGGCGGCCTTGCCGTAGAGGGTGCCTTTGTAGGTGCCGCTGTCGTCGGTGGTCGTGCCGCTGTCGAAGGAGAAGCGCAGACGCGGCTGGGGCAGTGGTTGGGCTACGGGCCGACCGACATCGGTGACGCGCAGGCGGAGCACATTGACGGAGAAGGGGGGCAGGGTGTAGCAGACGGTGCCGTCGGGCTCCACGGTGACCTGTCCGGACGTGGGTGTGATGTAGAAGGGGTTGTCGAGGGTGTTCTCGTCGGTGCCGTTGGGGGCCGAGAGTACTTCGGTCTCTCCCGAGAGGACGCGGCCGTTGCGGAAGGAGAGGGTGGCCGTCGTCGGGTCGCTGTTCGGGTTCACCAGTTTTACGTACATCAGACCTTCCTCGTCGTCGATGTTGGCGCTGGTGTAGACCAGACGGTCGGCCTGGGGGCGGAGGTTGGTGTCGATGATGAGTTCGTCGTCCAGATAGCAGCGAACGCGCTGTCCGTCGCGCTTCACCCGGATGGTGTATTCCCGTCCGGTGGTCAGTTGCCCGGCCTTCTCGCCAAGTGTGATTTTGCTGCCATTCTTGCATTGCTCCACGGCGTGTTTGGTGTTGCCCCATCCGCCCAGGTTCAGCCAGGCATAGTTCTGGTCGTCCTTGTAGTCAAACAGTATGAGGAAGCCTTCCGACCCGCTATTCTTGGTGGCATGCACGGTCATGTCGATGTTGCGGGAGCTGAGGGCCTGTTTCAGCACGCAGGTGACATCGGTTGCCGATGAGTTGGTCTGGCGGAAAGTGTTTCCGCTGAGCGACCACGAACCGCCCTTGGTGGTCCAGTCGGCCATGTTGAGGTCGGTGCAGGTGAAGGTGGTGTCGGGCGTCGTAACGCTGAGGTCGGTGAAGGTGGCGCTCGTAGACCATGTGCCCACGCCTATGCTGCTCTGGTTGTCGGTGAGGGTGGGTTTATTGTCCGCCTCGGTCCATCGTATGTTCTCGCGTCCGATGTTGTTGCTGAACATGCGCTGGACGTAGTACGACGGTGTACCGTAGCTCAGGGATGCGTTGAAGCGTATCATGTCGGGGTGCCAGGCGTAGTTCTCCTCGTGGGTGAAGATGGGTGCGTAGCTCATCATCGTCACGGCCTCGCTGTTGTTTTCGCAGCCCTGCATGAATACGGCCTCGCCGATGGCGGCGTTCATGTTGCCCCACCATCCGCAGTCCTTCGTCACGGCATATTCGCCCACGTAGATGTGTGTCGACGAGTTCGATTGGTTGTCGTAGCGGCCATATTGGCTGATGAAGAAGTCGGGGGTGTCGTAGTAGTGCTCGTCCTTCAGTTCCACGGGTTCCGTCACGTTGTCGAAGTAGTAGCTGTCGGCAATCAGGTGGAGGTCGGGCCAGCGAGTCTTGATGGCCGTGTAGAATTGCATGTAGCGGCGCATGTAGTCGTCGCGATTGAGCATGAACTCCTGCTCGTTGCCAATCTCCATGTACTTGAGGTCGAAGGGTTCCGGATGACCGTTCTCGGCACGCATGCGTCCGTAGAAAGTCTCTGTGGCCGACCCGCGGGCATATTCAATGGCATCGAGGGCCTCCTGGATGAAGGGGCCGATGTCGTTCTCGTCCACCTTCCAGTCGTGGCCGATGCCCATGTTCACGACAAACAGGGCGTGTGCCCCCAGGTCCTCGGCCAGCTGCAGCATTTCGTGGTAGCCCAATCCGTCCGTCACCTTGTAGCCCCAGTTGCGGTTCATGTGTCCGGGACGTTCCTCAATGGGGCCGACCGATTTTTTCCATTCGAAGCGGTTGGTCTGGCCGTCGCTGTAGGCTCCCTCGATGTAGCAACCGCCCGGGAAACGCATGAAACGCGGATGCAGGTCGGCCAGCATCTGTGCCAAGTCTTCGCGACAACCGTTGGGACGGTTCTTGAAGGTGGGCGGGAACAGACTCACCACATCCAGGAAGACAACGCCCTTGGCCGAGCCCTTCAGGGCCAGATAGCCGCGTGGCTCGTTGCCCGTGGCCGTGATGGTGGCCGTCAGCTTCTGCCATTCGCGGTTGGCATCGACCTGTATGGTGGCGTGTCCCAGGCGTCGGCCGTCGGCCTGTTGCAGTTCAGCCGTGATGGTGCCCTTGTATGTGTCCTCGGCCCGCAGCCAGAACGAGAGCGTATAGGTGCGTCCGTTGACGATGTTGATGCCCCAGTAGCCCTCGTTGCGGACGCCTCCGCCTGCCGACTTGATGTTCAGTCGCAGTGCGCGCCGCTGCACGATGTTCAGCATTCCCTCGCTGGTCAGGCCAATGTCGGCATTGCCAACCTTCGCCCAGCACATCGGACTGTTCATGTCCTCCTCGAACGAACGGTTCCTCACCAGTTCGGCATACAGTCCTCCATCGCCGGCATGGTTGATTTCTTCAAAGAAGATGCCGTAGTGGTCGTCGGTCACCTTCGGACCGCGTCGGTTGAAGTCGAAGTCGATTTTCACTTGTCCCAGTGCCGACATGGCACACAGGGCGAACAAACAGGTCTGGAACAGTCTCTTGGACCTTAAAAAGGTTGGTTTCATGGTGTTGATTATATGTAATCGTCTACAAAGTTACAATTAATTTGTCAATAATCAAATAGCAGATTTAAGGTTTTTTTCAAGGTTCCAGAACGATGACGCGGATGTAGTCTTTGAGGCGGAAAACGGACGTTCCGGCACGATTCTGAGAGTCGGCAACAAGCAGGATGGTGCGTCGGCCATCCGGCAGCGTGGGACCCTGGCACATGCCTTCGTAGTTGGCAAAATCCTTCTTCCCGAACAGACGGACGCCGGTTTGTAGGGCAAAGAGTTGCTTCTTGGGCAGAAAGCGGTCGGAAGACAGGCTGTCCAGCGGTATGCCTGTGTCGGTCAGGGCCAGTCGGGCATGAGGATTGACGCTGAAGAGGCGTACCGTGCATTTGGAGCGGAGCCGACGCTGGGGAACGGAAAGTTCGCGTTCCATGACGAGAAGGGTGGTGTCGTCGATGACGAGGAGTTCGGGAACACCGAAGGCAAAGTGGCGGAAGGTGCCGCCCGAGGTGGGGAACTCTGTCCGGTAGGCAAACTGCCGGAGGGGACGGAGGTCGGAACCGAACGACTGTAGGCGCAGCAGCGCGGGCTGTGGCGACTGTGGCGAGGCAGGCTCGAGGGCATCGGGGCGGAGCGAATGTTCGGTGGTCGTCCAGAAGATGCCCTGCCTGGCATCGTAGGCCAGTGCCTCGAATCCACGGTTGGGGAAAATCTGCGAGGGGGCAAAGCACGGCGGAATTTGGAGGCGGCGGCCCGTGGGGGTGCCCTCGGACGAGAGTTCGAGAATCTGCTGGTCGTTCTCGGCACTGACGAAGAATCCGTGGCCCGGAACGTAGACGATGCCCTCGCTGTCGCGTGCGTGGCCCAAGGTGTTGGCATCGTAGTGGTGGGCAACGAACTGCATGGAGGCGATGTCGCCAGATGGGAGGAAGGCGATGCTCACCTCCGTCCATCCGTCGGCCTGCTGTTTGTCGCTGATGAGGGCGTAGCGGTCGTTGCCGATGTGTGCGATGCCGCTGTAGTTGCCAGCCGGGATGCCCCACCGGTGCATGTCGTGCTGTTTGAATATCTGTGCCTGCTGGGCCTGCAGTCCGGATGCGAAAAGAAGCATCAGCAGGCAGGCATAGAACCATTTCCCGTTTACTTTCTTATCCATATCTCATTCTCTCAGTTTACAATTTGTCCTTATCGATGGTTTGGTATGCAAAGATACGAATAATTTTATTCTTGTTTGCAGTTTTATTCGCTTATTCGTATCTCTGAACTTCGTTCGAAGATACTTCCGCTCAGAAAACATCAAATAGATTTGTGTTTTCATTCGCTTATTCGTA
>ODAJ012135168.1_pt1 | contig 22161 bp, 27 predicted proteins | sample 1539241 | NCBI WGS metagenome assembly ODAJ01 (sample SAMN02144231, study PRJEB22623) | gut metagenome | biome: sheep rumen | host: Ovis aries | place: New Zealand | reverse complement strand
TCGGAGAAGAAAATAGAGGAACTGATTAAGCCGCTTAAGAAGGAGATTTTTCTGACGAATTCCTATGTTGCGGGTTTTACGGCATTACCTGAATCCGACCGGGAAGAGTTATTTAAAGAGGCCGGCCTTTCCGGGAAATTGGTTTTAAAACGTGAACCGAATGATTTTTCCGAGGATACCATCCGGGTATACGGTTTATCAGGCAAACCGTTGGGATATGTTGCGGATAAGGATAATGAAATTTTAGCCAGGTTAATGGATGCGGGAAAAAGTATTAAGGCTGTTTGCAACACGTGCTTGACAACGAAGGATGAGGAAGAAGGAGGATATCTTCCTTATGTGGGGATTGCCGTATATCTGGTTGATTTTTAGGAGGCAAATATGGAGCTGGAGTTATTGAAAAGTAAAGCACAGAATCTTTTGGATGAGTGGAGGAACGATGAGGCGTACAGATATCTTTTGGAAGCGGCGTTAGTGTTTAACGACCCTGATACTCTTCATTTACTGGCTTGTCTGAATTATTATCCGTCCCTGAAAAAGGATGTTGATTATAAAAAAGCATTCCGGTTCTTTCTGCTGGCTTGTAAAGCAGGAGAATCGGATTATGGTGTTTTAGGATCAATAATGGAAGATTATCAGAATAGCGTAAAAAGGAATGTTGATGCACAGGAAGGATATCGAACTCTTCTGAAATATCTGATGGGTCAGAATAGTTCGGCTGCTTATATTTATGCCGGCGATGAGTACATGGATACAAATTTTGTCTTTGATCCGGATTGGAGAAAGGGATTGGACTGTTACGAAAAAGCCGTAGAGCTTGGAGACCCGTTCGGCTATGAATGCATTGCCAAAGCATATTATACGGGAACAGCCGGCGGAGTAAATTATCAAAAGGCATTCGAATACTACACCAAATCAGAAGAGTTCCACAGTTCAGAGAAATACTATTATCTTGGGGAAATGTATTTTCACGGGTACTATGTTCAAAAGGACCGGGAAAAAGCAAAAGAATACTATGAGCAACTCATAAATGATGAGGTGTATTCAAACACTGACGATCAATACGTTTCGTTGGCCAGGAGAAGATTACTGGAGATGGAAGAATAGTCGAAGAAACGAAGAAAGGATAATTGTTTAGCCATAATAATTCCTTTTTTATTGTGAAGGCAAATTATGGCATGATATAATACAAGTGTTCCGGCGAACGAGGTATTTGAATGGCAAAGACCTATTTTATTGACAGTGAAAATGTCGGAGACAGCTGGATTGAACTTTTAGAACTGGAAGAAGATGAAACCAGTACGTTTCTGGTGTTTTACACATCAAAGTCGCCTCGCGTTGACTATGAACATGTCATAGCACTAATGCGAATTAATAAAAAACCGACCTTTATTCCCTGTTTTGAAGGCAATAATGGCTTGGATTTTCAACTGGTTTCCTATCTTGGCTATCTGCTTCATGAAGAAACACCGGATGAAATGATTATCGTATCGAAGGATACAGGCTTTGATGCGGCAGTTAAATTCTGGAAAGAGCGTGGACAGAAGGTAATTCGAAAAAATCCGGATGTTCTGCTCAAGATAGTAAAGAAGGAAGAAACCTCTAATATTGAGGATGCACCTGTATCGTCTGCAGAAGATGATATTCCGCAGGCGAAAAAAATGAAAAGTGTGGGAGAAGATCAAAAAGAACTCTATACCATCATTAATTGCGTTGGTAAAGACAGTACTGTTGAGATTCACAATGCATGTATTCATTTTTATGGAAGCAAGAAAGGCGAGGATATATACAAGGAGCTGAAGAAAGAGAAGTTTGCCGCCCCTTCGGTTTCGTGGAAAGTTTCAACGAAGAACAAGAGGTTTTCTGATCTGATATTCAAGTATTGTAATCCGTCTAATGTTACTGTTCCGAAGGATTTTCAGAGCTTTTTGAATACACAGATTCTTGCAACGGATACGCAAAAGACTGTAAAAAACAAGTTCTTGAAAAAATACCCGAATGCACAGTCATTAAACAAAATCCTAATGCCTTTTTATTCATCGTTCATTAAGATTAAAAAGTAACAGAAAGAAGCCGGAACAAAACCCTGTAGTGCAATTGGCATTACGGGGTTTTATATGTAATTCAGGCATTTCTTGTGGAATCAAAACGAAAAAGGTATAATGAATGTCAATTGTGTGATAAATATTATTCGTATAATCAGAAGTGAGGAACAACAATGGATTCTAAAATAAACGAATCGGAAACAGTATCAAAAGAAAGCAGTTCGGAAACGGTTATCAAAAAGAAAAAGAAAACGCCGATTATTATCGCAAGCGTTGTGTTAGTTATCGTTGTGTTAGCTGCCATTGTTATTGTAACCGCAACTGCAACTTCAGCGTCCCGCAAATCGGCAAGGCAGGTCGATCTCGGCAATAAATATCTGTCGGAGCTTGATTATGAACAGGCTGTTTTAAGTTTCAAGGAGGCGATAAAGATTGACCCCAAAAACGAAGAGGCATACGAAGCTTTAATTGATACATTAATCAGATGGGCCGATCAGAAGGCCGGTGACGGGGATCCGGACGGGGCAATCATACTTATTGAAAATGAAGCAAACAGCCTGGAAGAAATGAAGAACTCCGATAATTCGGAGATGGTAGACAAATACCTTCAGAGACTTCTTGAAAAACTTAAGGAACTCCGCGAAAAGGCCGATCTTGAAACCCAGGGGGCAAATGACCGGTCGTCACTTGATGATAAGGGTGCGTTAGAGGAGGATAATAATGTGCCGGAGAGTGAGGAAATTGATCCGTCATCCATAGCGTGGACTGACTGGTTTGACCATTCCAATCCGGTGCTTAATCAGTACATGGAGGGACTTGGATACCGGTATGAGTTGCTACAAGAGCCAACTGACCGTACCCCGGATGTAATGGTTCGTTGGGTAAAAGAAGATTTGAGTGAATACGAATACTATGGTGTCGAGTTGGAATATTGTCCGACTCTGATTGAAGAAGGATTTTTACAGACTTTTCATTTCCTGAAAGGACTATATGGATCGCCCATTGGGAATGAATTTAGTGATTATAATATGAGTATACTGTTAAAGGCGGTAAAAAAACATGCGGAATTGTATCCGACTGTCAGTCAGCGCGTGAAGGAACTTGCGGATCAGGGAATCGAAATAGAGTATATTCCTACGGAAGACGGTGGCGCCTGGGGCGGGCATTTTTCGGATGAAGTCTTTGACGGTTGCCTGAATGAGTTCGGAAGTTATCTGAAAGAATTAGGAGATTTCAAGACTGCATACTGATTTGCCAAAAAAGATATAAAATAATGCTAACAAAGAGAGAGGTTCGCCTCTCTCTTTTTTTATGCTCGTAAAAATTACATTTCCCATGGTGAAGGAGGACCAAATTGCCACCGTAACGGCGGCAACAAAGACACTTTGAAACCACTACAATAGTTACATGGAATACCATGGGAAATGGACAGGGTATGACGAATTTAGAGGAGAAGATTAAGGGAGTTCGGATGAAGGACATTCAGAAGTTTTTGGAGGCGAATCAAACGGAGATTATTGAGGAGAAGCACGCATTCGCAGATTACATGCGTGCGGTGTTTCGGGAAAAGGGACTGGTGCAGCAGGATGTTTTCCTACAGGCAGATATTCCGGAACGGTACGGCTACAAGCTGATTTCGCAGGAAAAGCATACGAGGCAGAGAGACATCATTCTGAGGATATGCTACGCTGCACATTTTACACTCGAGGAAACGCAGAAGGCGCTACATCTTTACCGCATGCCGGAGCTTTATCCGGAGTTTGCCAGAGATGCGCTGATTATGGTCGCGTTCAACGAGCGCCCCGGTGACATCATCGAGGTAAACGCGATGCTAAAGAAGAATAAAATGGAGCCGCTGCGCTCCAGCGGAACAACGGAGTAATTGCCACCGTGAGGGTGGGAACGAAGGAAACTGTAATTGGGTACAATTATAAAAACGAAATGGAGGTATCTATCATGGCTAGAATGAAAAAGAATGTATGGATTTCGGTTTTGTTGGTTATTGTTGTTTTATTCTCTTTTACGGGATGTGCACTTAAGCAGTCGGTAACGCAAAAGGAGTATAAGAGTGCAGAGGAAATCTTAACCGAATTAAAGGCAAAGAATTCGAATGTAACGGAAATCCTCGCCTGGACAGAGGATACGGATACAAACGGAAAACTCGGAAGACCGAATGAGTATACTAGTAAAGCAGATTTTTCGGATTCTCGCGTACAAGAATTAGCAGAAACTCCGGCTGAAAAACTGGAATATGGCCTTAGTGGCGGAACAATAGAGGTATTTGCAACCGAGGAAGATTGCAACGCACGATACACATATTTGAAAAGCTTCCTTGATCCGTCATATGGTGCGTTTGGATTAAACCAGTATATGTACAAGTATAAAAAGGCTGTTTTCAGAGTATCATACGATATTAAGCCTTCTGAGGCGGAAATATATAAGCAGCAGATGGATGAAATCATCGGAGAAACTGCAGAAGTGGCTAAATGGGAGCCGGAAAAATAAAACAAATAACGATTGAGAAATGGGGAGAGCAATCTCCTCATTTTTGATTGGTTGGAAGAAACGGCTATGATTTGCTATAATTATTATGCGCCCGTGCAAAGAGCGTCCGACAAGTTCGGATTATCCGGAAGACTCTTTTTTTCATAGCGTAGGCTGTATGCGGAGCATTCTATCCGGGTAGCGGGCGTATTATGAGTTAACAGGTGATTAAGATGGTTAAAGATATCGTCAAAGACCCCATATTTCTGGCACAGAAGTCCGAGCCTGCAACTGAAGCAGATAAGCAGGTAGTAACGGACCTTTTGGATACGCTACGCGCCAATTCTGATCGTTGTGTCGGGATGGCGGCAAATATGATAGGCGTGCGCAAGTGCATCATTGTCGTTGCCTCAGGACCGTTCCAGTTTGCGATGGTAAATCCGGTCATTACAAAGAAATTGAAACCATTTAAGACGGAAGAGGGATGCCTTTCCCTGGAAGGCAAGAGACCTTGTACAAGATATGCCGAAATAGAGGTCGAATACCTGGATCAGGACTTTCAGAAGAAGACCGGCAAGTATACCGGATGGATTGCGCAGATTATCCAGCATGAAGTTGATCACACGAAGGGCATTGTGATTTAAGAAGAGGAATCGCTTATGGTTATTGGCTTTATTATCTGGAGTGCCGTGGCGCTGGTTTTGGTCGGAATCGGAATCTGGTCCTGGAATTCGAAAAAGGCGGCAGGCTTCTATGCCGGGGTGAACCCGCCTGAAGTAAAAGACATTAAAAAGTATAACCATGCCGTTGGCACCATTTGGTTTGTTTATGCGGCATTATTTGAGTTGCTCGGTTTGCCAATTTTGGTTTTGAAACGGAACTCAGCAGGCTTTATAGGTATGACTTTGGGCATCGTTGCAATCTCCATCGGCCTCGCGGTTGCATATAACTTTGTTCTCGAAAAACACAGGAAAAAATAGCATCTGAATTAACAAAAAATACACATTCTTGTAATGGTATTCTTAACCACCTGGTGCTATAATAAAGACAGTCATAAGAAGCATTCATGACAGAGAATAATTCTTCAGGGAGGGCGGTCCAATGGACATTAAAAAAGAAGCTGAAAACCTTGTTAAGAACGTCGATAAAGACGATGTAAAGAAGGTGGTAAATACGGCCCTTGATTCGAAGGTTGCCGATGATGTAATAAAAAAAGTGAATGACAAAACAAAAACAGTAGATATTAATAAGCAAGATGTTAAGAACGTTGTAAATAACGTTTTGAAGTAATCGAAAGAATTACATAGTGCATATGAGACAGGAGCATTGATTTTGCTCCTGTTTTTTTATTGTGAGGGACACTAGTGGGACTCTCAAAGGGGTATTATGATACCATCAGAAAACTAAAAGCGGTTAAAATGCCGCAGAATCGACAGAAGGAGAATCAATTATGGTAAAGACAAATGTATGGGTAGTAGCGGTTAAGAATTATAAGGGCAGAGACAAGTTGTTGGATTATTACTTGGTTCTCCCGAACGGAGAGAGAGTTTACGCGTTCTCCAAGCTCTACACGGACAACACATATAAAATGTGCAAGGGCGGTGTCCGCTTAAACGACCTGCTCTGCAAGAAGACCCACGACACCGGCGTCATGGGCCTGGTAAAGCGAATGAAGTTCATGCTTCCGTATCTGAAGGAAGAGTATTGTGTAGCATAAGAAAAGGAGGGAAAGACTATGGAAGACAAGAAAAAGTTTTGGGTATTCGCAGCACTTTGCGCAGCATTGGCATTACTGTATTTCGTGGCACCGGTTGACTTTGTACCGGATCTCATCGCCGGAATCGGCTGGATTGATGACCTGATTATCACTATCTGTGGCCTTGGTGGACTCGTTCTGAACATCTGCTGGGCACTCGGAGTCCTTCCAGCTCCCGGTAACAACGATGATGGGTATGAAGACGATTATAATTATGACGGTGAATATGGGTATTACAGAGAGGTGTAAGAGTGTGACGGGGATTACTAAGTGAGTAGTCCCTGTTATTTGCCACCGTGGCGGTGGCAAAGTTTACATTCGTCGCGAAATGTTTAACGTTTGTTCATATTTTTCTATGTTGGATTGATAGACATATTTCGTCTGTTCGATTACAATTATTATTGTAATTGAATAGTTAGGTAAAACCGTGGAAACGCGGCGGCACAAAGCTCGAGAGCCTGTCAGATGGTAGTCAGCTGCACTTATGGACGCAAGTTAAAGCATCTTTCTACAAATACAGGATTTGATAGGAAAGATGCTTTTCGTGTCTATAGGAGAGAGCATATGAACAAGGACTATATTTCGGCAAAAGAATATGCAGCTAAATATAACCTACATCCCAGAACGGTACAGTTATGGTGTGCGGATGGAAAGATAGAGGGGGCCTATAAGTTTGGTGCATCGTGGGCCATTCCGGATGAGGCTCCGAGGCCGGACGATAAGAGGTTGAAGAACGGGGAATGGGTTGGATATAGAAAACGGAAAGAAAAAGAATAAAACTATAAAAGAAAGAGAGGAATGATAATTGTAATAGTTCAAAATACTAAATTGGCATATGGTTCAATTCATGAAATAACCATTAGGAGAAATGGATGAAAAATAGGATTCTATCTTTATTAATACTAATTATACGGATTGTAGGTAGTATTCCGATTGTATTATTATTTGCTTATTTATCTTTTTGGTGTGCAATGATTCCCATACCAGTAGTAGGCCTTATACCATTTGCACTATGTATTATTGTTGAGTCTGGTCTATTATGCTTGATTTGGTGGATGCTGCCGGAAATTACAAAGCAAAGTTTGGCAGGTCAAATCCTAAGTCTTTCTGTATTATTGTTGACTGGTGTAAATGGTGTGGGGGTATTAGCAAAAATGGTTCCAGGAATTGGAACAGTTGCGGGTTTTATCATTAACCTGATTTGTATGATTTTAACAGCGCTTGTATTAGGTATTTTTTTTATAATTACGGGCATAAAAGCATATTCATCTACAACAGCATAAGTTTACCCAGAGAAACAAGATAGTTGAAGGAAAAACAGTAAAGGAGAACTAGTATGGTTAAGGCGGAATTATATTACAATCCATACAAGATTGAGACTAAGGTGAAGTTTAATGGTAATGAACCGCGTATCAACAGTCTTATTGAGAAGTATGAGAACAAGCGATTACAAGAATGGCTGGATGAGGTACCGACTCTTTTTAAGGAAGAATTAAACGGATACGACTTTGATTTAAACTTCATTGGGACTGATTTAGAATATGAAATCGTAAAAGATGCTTTCGATAAAGCTGTTGGTGATGATGAATTTGTAAATATCACTCACACGGAAACATTAATGGATAGAAAAAGTAAAGTAGCTCAGATTAAAGATTTTTTAGGGTGGCTATCAGGCGAAACCAGCAATTATTTTGATTACAATGAGTTCTATAGTTCATACGAGGATTTTCTGACCAGTGTATTTCCATTTATGGTATTGAATGGAACGGAAGAAGATGTAAAAGATATCAACACGGATAATCTTGCCGTGGAATATATTGGTGATTTCGATAAGCTTATTAATGCAAATCTAAGATACAATCCATTATTAATTTGCGTGGATGAAGATTATGCAGAAATCATCCACAAGGCAGTTGAGGTTATTGAAAAGAATAATACGGTAAATGCAAAACAGGTATTCTTTTTGGTTCGCGAAAAAACAATTGCAGATAAGATAAAAAGATTTATTGAAGATCTGGGAATAGTAAATCCTAATATAGTAATATCCAGTAACGACAACATGATTATTGAATATATGGATGCGTATCCGCTATGCCAGTATATTCATGATCTTTTGGTTTTGCTACGTGATAATTCGGATGAGATTAACAAAAATATTAAGCAGGAACGCGATAAGATAGAAGAGGCTCACAGAGAAGAATATGATAAATTAGATAAGTTGGAAGCATCCTTAGAACGAGTTGAAACGGCGTTGGATTATTTCCAAGGCTATACATTGGATCTTTCCAAAACAGAACTAAGTAATTATAAAGCATATGTAAACGATAAAATTAACAAATGGAAAGAAAAAAGTGTTGTGGTAACAGGAGATGATGCGGCACAAAAAGAAGTGAATCATTTAATTAGCAGTTTATTCAAGTGGAACGAAAGATTTTTCAATGATGTACAATGCGATGCGGCCGTTTTTTCGGTAAAAGCATGTAATGATTTTGCAAATGCTTTTATGGAAACGGAACTGGGGGAGGAATTCCTTAAAAATGATATGGTTGACTTTTCGCAGGTTTGGGATGCGAGCAGTGTTATGAATAAACTGGCTGAATCAATGCTTTTAGTTAGGCAGGAACGCTGGGTTGAAGAAAAACATTTTAAGTTTATGCAAAAAGCAGAAGTACAGAATGTACTTAAGGCTGAATATGATGTCTTTAAATGGCGAAATATGGTCCGAAGTGAGATGGAATTTGTTATGAATAAAGAAATAGATAGTTTTTATGAAATAGCCTCATCATATTTTTCTGGCTTAAAAAGGCATTATTTTGAGGTTTTAAAAAACGCTAAACAGAGATTTATTCAGGAAAAACAACAAATTCTAAGTCAATTATCAGATGACGTAAAAGATGTGGAAAAAGAAAAAATCTGGGCAGATGATTTGTCAGATAGAATAGATAAACTTGAGAGGACCTGAATATGAATAGTTTGGTAAAAGAAAAGAATAATCCTGTAGATGTAGCAGTAGAATTTGATTATGGAATATCTATTGTTGAAGAACAAATTAGAAAAAGCTATTTGTCCCGTATTTCTGAAATGAAAGTTGCACCGGTAGAAATGCTGGAACTGGAATATGATTTGATAGATAATGTCCGGCTGTATCATTTATCAGAGGTAGTATATAAGAAGGGCGAATCCGCGAAAGATAAGTTTACCACAGTATTCAATGCATTATCTCCGTTCAATGCGACGGTATTTGTTGTAATTGATTCTGACGGCAACTCTACGGATTTTTATATTGGTGTTCGGAATAATGAATCTAATGAAGAAATCAAACGCTCTACGGTTACGCTTGGAGACACACTAAAGAATACTCTGATAGGCCAGTTTCCTGGAACACGAATTGAAGAACGAAACCGAAAGCAGATATCAGATCTGTCAAAAAAGATAAAAGGAAGGCAAAGCTTTGCGGCTGTCAGTGTTTTGGGTAGTGACAAAAAAGAAGAAATAAAGAACGAAGATGAATTTGTTCAGGGTATGGAAAAACTTGGCATTGCCATGGCAGGTAGAAAGTATATCGGTATTTTTATTGCTCAGAACCAATCATCTAGTGAAATACAGCAATTAAGAGAGGAATATCAGGAAGTATATACCAGGTTAACACCTTTCCAAAAGGAACAGATATCCGATGCTGTAGCAGAAGGAAGAAGCCATAAGCAAAGTTTTTTTGAACTAAATAAAGATCAAAGAGCAGCATATATTGCACAGAAAGTTGCGGATGCATCTGTTGGTGCCTTGACAGGTGCAGCGGCCGGTGTGGCAAGTGGTGCTTTTGTGGGGTCGCTGTTTGCCGGAGTGGGTGCTGCGCCTGGTGCCGGTATTGGAGCAGCGGCTGGCGCAACAATTGGAGCTGTGGGGAAAATTGTTGCTCCTTCAGAAGGAGTTATTCAGGATTTTATTCCGAAGCAGCAAGTATCTGAAACAAGGACAAGTAGTAAAACTGTAACTGTGGAGAATAAAAAGATTACAGATTTACTAAAGCTAATTGATGATAATTTAAAGAGAATAAACGAATGTGAAAGCTATGGAATGTGGAAAACGGCGGCATATTTCATTTCTGATGATATGTCATCTGCGGAAATAGCAGCCAGCAACTATCGATCATTAATGAGTGGCAAGGACTCAGGTAGAGAAGTGTCTGCCATAAATTCCTGGAGAAAAAAGCTAAACGATCAAGATACCGATTACTTGTCAGAGTATCTTTCACGATTTGTACATCCAGAATTTTGTTATGGATTTAATGATGAATGCGAAGTTATTACAAACGCAGCGACATCCATCAGTGGAAAAGAATTAGGACTGCACTTAGGCCTTCCTAGAAGTACTATAACAGGACTGCCTGTCATAGAACATGCAGAATTTGGAAAGGAGGTCATATCGCACAATCTTGTAAATAATAAAACATCTGTAAATCCAGAAGATTATATTGTGCTTGGAAATGTATTTGATTTGGGACAACGTACAACAAAGCAGGTGCATCTTGATAATAACAGCCTAAACATGCATACATTTATCACGGGTTCAACTGGATCCGGTAAAAGTAATACAGTATATCAGATGCTTTGCGAGCTTCATCAAGATGATATAAATTTCCTTGTAATAGAACCGGCAAAAGGGGAATATAAGGACGTATTCGGCAGTTGGAACGATGTAAATGTATTCTCAACAAATCCGAATGTGGCGGAAATGGTGACAATTAACCCGTTTATGTTTCCGGAATCTATTCATGTTTTGGAACACGTGGATGGACTGGTTGAAATATTCAGCGTATGTTGGCCATTGTATGATGCGATGCCTGCATTTTTGAAGGAGGCAATCCTAAAATCCTATGAATATGTCGGATGGGATTTGGGTTCTTCCACTTATGAAGGAGAAACATTGGAATACCCTGATTTTGATATTTTGGTAGAACAGTTGGATAAGCTTATTGAGGCGTCTGATTATGCATCGGATATCAAATCCAATTACAGAGGTGCATTAATCACAAGGGTAAAATCATTAACAGTTGGATTAAATAAGTTCTTATTCAATTCCAATCAAACTCCTTATGAGAAGATTTTTGATGAAAACTGTATTTTAGACATTAGCCGTGTGAAATCCAGTGAAACTAAGGCATTAATTATGGGTATTATGGTATATGCCTTAAATGAATATCGGATGGATCATAAAACCGGAAATAACCGTGAATTAAAGCATGTTACGGTAATGGAGGAAGCACATAATCTATTAAAGAATACAGAAAAAGGCGGTGCACCTGAAATTGTAGGAAAGTCTGTTGAAATGATAACGCAGACAATTGCGGAAATTAGAACGTACGGAGAAGGGTTTATTATTGTTGATCAATCACCATCTTCGGTAGATATTGCAGCAATTAAGAATACGAATACTAAGATTGTATTGAGAACACCCGAGGCAAATGACAGAGAGGCGATAGGACGCTCCATCGGGCTTTCTGATGATCAGGTAAATGAAATTGCAAAACTTCCTAGCGGAGTTGCTGTAGTTTATCAGAATGACTGGATTAATCCGGTTTTAACGCAGATTAATAAGGCAGATGTTAAGGAGATTCCATACAGAAACAAATCCAGTTTTCGTATTATTTCAAAACGCCTGGCGAGGACAATTATTCTAAGAGTTCTTATGGATCCGTGGATTGGAGACGAAGAATATTCGGAACAAGACATTCAAGAAGCAATAAGTGTTCTGGATATCAGTTCTAGGAACAAGCGTAAAGTCGAATCCTTGGTAAATGAATACTTGAAACAAGGTGGAAAACTAATTTGGCGAGAAGAGGAACTGGGGACTCTTTCTAAACTGGTACAAGGCGTTTTGGAAATTAAAGATGAGGATTATCTTGAAGTGGAATCTCAAGATGATTTAGTACTTCTTGTTAAGTCCAAGATAGTTGATATTTCGGATACAGATATAAATGAAGTTTGCTTTTATTTGACTTATGGAGGTGATGCGAATGATTGAGCAGGCCGCTAAAGAGGTAATGGTAAAGGAAATAAAGGAAATTAAGGAAATAGCAAAAGCCGCAATGGAAAAAAGACAGTCTTTGCACGCTCATTTTGATAGTAAAGTAAAGCCCATAGATGGATGCTTTGAAAAGAGTAATATCAAGTTTGATGATAAGGGAGTTGCTTTTAGAGAAGGCAATAAACTCCTGCCGGAAAAGAAGTTTGAAGTAAATGGATATAAGTATGAAACCGATAATCTTGGAAGAGTTACTAAAGCAGAGGGCAAACTTCGTATAGAAAAGGACTATAATAGAAATATGGAACAAGTTCAAAAGTATGAAGGGCAAGAGTATAGAAAAGAAGACCATAAAGGTCACTTAATTGCGCATGAATTTGGTGGAAGTGATAAGTTGGAGAATCTTGTTCCTATGGATGGAGAAGTAAATCAAGGAGATTATCGTAAAATTGAAACAAAATTGGAAACAGCGTTTAAGGAAGGGGCGGATGTTAGGCTGAAAACAGAACCGGTTTATGAAGGTAATTCCACAAGGCCCAAGGAGTTTAAGGTTACATATACTATAGACGGAGAAAAAGAAATAGAGATAATTAAGAATGGCGGGGGTATTAAAGCATGAATAATAAAGCATTTCAAGATGTGTTTGATGAGTTCTCACAATATTTGCCAAGTGGGTGGAATAAGCTTGTTATCTATTTGGAATATGGTATTGAGTCATATTCGTTTTCGTTTTATGTTTTATTGGGCGAAGAGTATGTGAAGTGTTATGATTTGCCTGATGTTTTAGAGGAAAACCTTCTTGATTCTTACAGAAAAGTAGACAGTATCATTTCGAAGATTCGTAATGAGCAGTTTGGTAAATGGACTAATATGACAATGACGGTAGATAATGAAGGAAATATGCAGACAGATTTTGATTATACAGACTTGTCTGAAAACTCATTTCAGTATAAAAAGGAGTGGAAGAAAAAGTATTTGCAGATAGCATCGCCTAATCATGATTAGGAACACTTAGTAGCGATAAGAAACTAGATGACAACTAACAACCTTACCATCCTCAAAAAACTCAAACTCGGCAACACCGAATACGTCGAGCGTGATCAGCATACCGGAAATGTCAGCAGTGCAGTGCGTTTAAAGACTGCAATTGAAGGGCAACATCCGTATGCGATTGTGATTGCATGCTCGGATTCGAGGGAGATTCCCGAGACGATTTTTAATGTTGGAATCGGGGAACTTTTTGTGATTCGTGTTGCCGGAAATGTGCTGGATAATCACCAGCTTGGAAGCATTGAGTATGCGGCATCGCATTTGGATGCAAATCTGATTGTGATGCTCGGGCATACGAAGTGCGGTGCTGTAGGAGCAACGATTCAAAGCCACGGCGGAACGGACAGGTATATCCGATACATCATGGAAGATATCCGCGAGGCAATCGGAGATGAGACGGATGATTATAAGGCAACGGTGCTCAATGTGGAGCATGGTGTGCGCGTGATTAAGCAGGCATTTGCGGATCATCCGGAGATTGACAGCGCGGAGCTTGATGTAATCGGTGCGGTATATGATATTGAAACGGGAAAAGTAGAATGGCTGGAAGAACAGTGAGCAAAAAACTTCAAATGATTTTCCCATTTGTCTTAATCGGACTGATTATTCTCGGCTGCACCGGGTATAATAATGCGACGCACGGTACATGCGGGAATTTTGATACGGTGATATCCGGCAACGGAAGCAGGGGATTTGTGACCACATATCATTGGAGCGGAAATCCGAACGATAATGTGATTGCTGTGCCGGACACGGACGGAAACGGTGCGGATATTGTGAAGTTGGGCGGCTATTTTGGCACGGGCGTACCGGCGATGTTTGAAGTGGAAGGACCGAAATGCAAGTATGGTTATCTCGGCTCGGATGCGAGTCAGTATGAGGTTCCGGTTGAATTTAAGGACCAGATTTTTACTTTGAGAATCGGCGAGAATATCGATGAGATTAACAGCAATCTCTACCTGGAAGGACAGGCGGATCCGTTCCCTTATATCGGTGTGGAGCAGGCGGACGGAAGCTTTGTATTTTACAGAATTCTGTTCCATGTGGAGTGCGATTCGAAGAATACCGAATTTTATTCGAAAGACGGGCAGTTGTTCCTGAAAGAGGACAATTCGCTTGTAAGGAGTCTGCCTTACGAGCAGGATGTGCAGTAATTGTAATAAAGGAGAAGGCATGCACAAGAGAAGGACTTTCGATGAGCGAGAAACAGGAATACGATACCGAACAAAATGAGAAAGAACTGACGGAATACAGTACAAGTCAGTATAAAGAGGACACCGGAATCATCGGCGACCAGGCTTTGGTTACCGGAATTCTGGCGGTGGTATTTTCGTTCTGTCTCGGTTTGCTTGGTTTGATTTTCGGAATCGCGGCGATTGTGATGGGAATCCGCGGAAAGAAGCAAATGCCGAAGGCAGCGAAACCCGTCATTGGGATTGCACTCGGTGTAGCTGCAATCGGACAGTCTCTGTTCTCTTCATACATCCTGTTTATGGTGTTTGTTCAGAATCATTCGATGCTTGGATTTTGAGATTTTTGGGACCGGATATTTGAAACAACGAAGCCTATCGTATGATAGGCTTTTTTGATGTCAAAAGACCATCTTATGGTACTCCAAATTTGCAATACTGTGTACAACAGAAACCAACAAGGAAACCAACAAGGAGGACCTAAACATGGAAAGAGAATATCAGAACGCAGAAAAGAAATACTTCACGATTACCGGAACTTTCTACAGGTACGGTCTGGAAATCTTCGAGAAAGGCCAGATTGTAACCTTAAGAAAGGATCCCGAGAACGAGCACGACAGAGAAGCCATCAAGGTTTTGATGGACGGTCTGGGACAGGTCGGCTGGGTAGCCAATTCCGTTCACACTGTCAAGGGCGAGAGTTTCTCCGCAGGCAGACTGTATGATAAAATCGGCGACACCGAATTTGCCGAAGTCGTATACATTTTATCCGATGCCGTGCTGGCAGTTGTGAAAGAAGATTTGAAAATGTAAGAAAGGACGGTGATATACCATGAAAATGAGTGATTACAACGCAAAATACAATGAAATCGCCCGTGTATTACTGAGTGATTTTGCAAGCAAGAGCAGGGACGAAAACATGGTTATATCGCCGTTCTCCATTCTGGTGGCTCTCGCCATCGCTTCCGATGCAACGCAGGGCGCCACAAAGGATGAAATCACCGCGATTCTCGGAGAGGAATACTCTTACGACGATGTAAGAAGAATCCTTACCAGACTTCAGGCAAAGCACACGAAAGATACCGGCTTTCAGTCGTCCAACGAAGTCCGTGTATGTGATCAGGTAAGTATCAAAGAAGACTATCCTGCAAAACTGGCGGAATTCCGGGGTCAGCTTATTCCGGATAATGATGTCTTCGTCCGCATTATCAATACCGTTTCGTTCGATGCAGAATGGAGAAAAATGTACAGCGAAGACAATATTTCCGAAGATGTTTTCGAGAATTCGGACGGCACGGAAACGGATATTGATCTTTTGTACAGCGAAGAAAAAAGGTATGTTGAGGACGACCGTTTTGAGGGTTTTATCAAACCGTATAAAGGATCGGATTATGTCTTTATGGGCCTGCTTCCGAAGTTTAAAAAGATACCGCTTTCCAAACTGATTCAAAAACTTGACTGGACAAAGCTTATGGAAAATGCCAGACCCTGCACGGTGCATGCCCATATGCCGGAATTCAGCATCGACAGCGATCTGAATATGAATGCCTGGTGCCAAAACCATGGGATAGTCACGGCATTTGAAGACATTGCTGATTTTTATCCCATGTCGGATGACCGGATTAAAATCGGATCCGTCAAGCATAAGGCACATATTGAAGTGGACAGAAAGGGAACGAAAGCATCCGCGATTACGGAGATTGACTGTTGCCCGGGCTGTGCATGGGAGCCGGAACCGTCCGAAAAATACATTTATCTTACCAGACCGTTTATCTATGCAATTATGAATAAACAGACTAAATTGCCGGTGTTTGTCGGGGTGGTGAACAAGATTGAGGGACAGGAGGAATAGACATGTTTTGGGATGATAATCAGGACTACGACTACAAGCGTCTTCGAAAAGACCTGGAAAATGAATATGGTGCACAGGGTATCGCCTTCTCCGGCGGCTTCGGTTTCATGCAGATGATGGAAGCATCGACTGCAAGTGAAAAAGAGCTGCTGGAGATGGCAAAGGATGAGGGGTTTAATCTCGAAAAGTATAAGCTATAGCAGAAAAGTTATGTCAACCACAAAAGAAAAGCCTCAGGATAGCATAAATCCTTATTTTCTGCTATAATACAGATGTGTTCTTACATGCAATTGGGGGAGAGGTATAGCATAACGTATGAACAGCATCTGCCGGGATATTTTCAAGGCAATCCATGAGGGTAAGTGGCTCGAGATTGAATACAAAAACAAGTCCGACAATGTTACCAAATACTGGATTGCCATTAACGATATTAATATGGCAAGCAAGACTCTGAGTGTTGATGCTATGCACTTGGGTTTATACAGTATTGACCATTATCCCTATATCTACATCGATTCCATTCTTTCTTCAAAAATAATCGATGCTTCTTACTACGAACCCAATAAAAAACTCATCTATGATATCCAGATGAATCCCCGAAAATACAAGCCAATATTCGGCAATTCCTATAATCTTAAGATTCTGAACTATCTTGAGATGTGTAACCGTATGGATACCACGCCGTATTTTACAGACTATACGCTTGTAAGCCAGCTGGATCAGGACAGTTTTAACGGTTCCTTTTACCATTTATCCGATGAACAATTCAAGGAGGTTGTAACCGGCCTTCGCTTCAACAAAGATAAGGTTATCCGGAAAGACGGCTATACATCGTTCAAGCAACTTGCAATGAATGTAGTCAGCATTCATACAAAGGACGGACTTTATTTGCTTGCCTACCGACGATTAAATCTTGACGTTGCAGCGAGATGCTTCCGTCCATCGGAAGACATTACCATTTGTATGGAGTTTACAATTGATGAAAAGAGAGAATCAATTCGAAAGTTCCTTGAAGCAGATGATTATGAGCTCTTAAATGATTTTGAAAAGAACCAGGAAATTATCAAAGACCGTCTGACGAAAGACAACCGCAAGATTGATGATATGCCTTACATTATCGGAATTGGCAATGATGTGATTCTCGATTTGCACGAGGAATACAGTGCAATCATCGATATGTATCAGAACAATACCATTACTATTCCGCTGAAGGCGTTTTTCGGTGATTTATTGGAGCGCCCGAGAAGAAGCAAGGCATGGCCGATTGCGCTACTCAATAACCGCATCAACATGGATCAGCTTCTGGCTATTGATAACGCCATGAAATATCCGCTTGCGTATATTCAGGGACCTCCCGGCACCGGTAAAACGAATACGATTCTCAATACCATCATTACGGCGTATTTCAACGACAGAACCGTATTGTTTTCGTCCTACAATAACCATCCGATTAACGGCGTTTTTGAGAAATTGTCCTCGCTTCATTACAAGGGCAAGAGGATTCCGTTTCCCGTGCTTCGAATCGGCAATAACGAAAACGTATACGAAGCCATTAAATACATCAAAAACCTGTATGAATACGTGAAGGATATCGAAGTCTTCGAGGCTACTCTTGATAAGAGAAAAGAAGACCGTAAGGAGCGTGCAAAACGCCTTTCCGAGCTTTTGAAGAACTATGATGCCATTCTTGATTTGCAAGACCGTAAAGATGCCATAAAGAGCATTCTGGATTATCAGAACAAGAACGGAAAGGACTTCAGTCAGGAGATGTTTTCCTATGATCTTCAGGAAAGACAGCTGGCAGAGGTGAAAGAAGCTATTACCAAATATGGTACCATCGGAGAAGAGAAGGCATTGGAACTTCTTGACGATAATCAGGACGAACTGTTCCAGTACTTAATGTACAGCTCCGCAAAGTGCATCAAACGTCTTAACGAGCCAAAGTATGAAAGCTTTATCAACATCCTGTATTTGGATAATCCTGTAGAGCAGGTGACTGAATTCAACAAGTACATGAAGGAAGAAGATAATGTGAAGATGCTTCAAAGAGTGTTTCCAATCTTCATCACGACATGTATTTCTGCACACAAGATTGGTTCGCCAAAGCCAATGTTTGACATGGTTATCATTGATGAAGCAAGCCAATGTAATACCGCAATTTCACTGGTTCCGATTATCCGCGGTGAGAACCTGATGCTTGTGGGAGACCCGCAGCAGTTGAATCCGGTAATTCTTTTGGATGATATCGATAACGAGAGGTTAAAGAAGAGATATCAGATTTCAGAAGAATACGACTACAAACGTAATTCGATTTATAAGACATATCTTGCAAGTGATTCCGTAAGCGATGAGGTGTTGTTGCATAATCATTATCGCTGTGACCCTAAGATTATAACTTTCAATAACAAAAAATATTATAATAATAAGCTTGCGGTTCTGACGGAAAGCAGGAATGATAAACCTCTGGTATATTGTGATGTTCAGGATGACGGAAGCGATATCAAGAATACATCGGCCTCTGAAGCAAAGCTTATCGCACAGTACGCAGCATCCCATAAAGACCGAAAAATCGGCATCATCACACCTTTCGTCAATCAAAAGAAAATGATTGAATCAGGATTTACCGCTCCTTGCAATCGAACTTGACGGAAAAGAACATTGCGAGGATGAAGTTGTAATGGCACGTGACAGCAAAAAGGATGCGATTTGCAAGGCTCACAATCTGCAGCTTATCCGTGTGGATAATACTTATGCAAGACGATATAACCATATCAAAGAGGTTTTGATTAAGTTCTTTAACAAGAAATAGGTCCTGTAATAAAAGAGTTAATTCTGAAAGGTTTTTTTAGTCAGATAAACGAGAATAAATTACAGATAACATATGAAGGATACCTATTCTTGGAAGATAACAATAGCGCAGATTAAGATTTTTCGTTGTTTGATGAATGAAATGTATTTTCACAGGATGGTTTTATTTGTTCTGGAACAAAAGCTAAGTAGAAAATGGAATAACGTGTTTTGAATGTTTAAGGAATCATAGGTGAGGGTCAGCATGAAACTTATTATTTATAAGGGGTTTGATAAAGAATTCTTAAAAGGTATTAAATACAAACCATTGGTTGAGAATGATATTTCTGAGCGTGTTAATGTTATTAAGTTTGACAAAAAGCATAAGAAGGCATTAACAATAGCTATTATGTCTTTGGAGGAGAATGATGAGAAGTGGCTCACCTATGAGGAATATGCTTTTATAAAAAGCAGTATAGATGATGCGGTTCGAGATGATGGGTTAAAAATAGTGATTTATAGAAATAATTTGTACCCCGATTGCTAGAGAAAGATTTTGTTTATCCGATTGCATTTACCAGAGGAATGAAATATGTAGATGTGGTGGGAGAAAAACAAGAAATAAGTTCGAATCCAAAACCGCAATCGATTGTTATAAAGAGCCCGTCAATACAGGAGGTTGTTATCAATAATAACCCTAAAAATCCTGAGGTTAACAGGGTTGAGCAGGCAAGATTTCTATTAGAAAAGCTCAAAATCATACGCACTTGTCTTGCATCTATAGAACATATTCCGGCATCTTATGTATTTTCAGATAAAGCACTTGAAAGGATGGCAGAAGTTCAGCCGACTACGAGATGGGAAATGCTTCAGATTAGCGGTGTAGGAGAAAGCCAATTTTCTAAGTATGGGGAAGCTTTTCTTTCAGAGATTCAGGATTTTAAGGGCATAAAGACAGACGAAATAGATCCTGAGCCAATGAAAGAATTAGAAGCTGAGCCATTAGTAAAAACGAAAATTAGCAATAACAAACGAAAAGATGAATTTCAAATGACGAGAGAGGAAGCAGCGCAGTTTACCTATCAGGATATGCTTTCAATTGTTGAGATTCGGGATGAGTTAAATCGAATTACGGAGCAGTCAAACGTTAAAAAAACATCTGCAGCCGTTATTTGGAGGTTTTTACTAAAACATGGGTATGTTGAAGAACGAAACATTAAAGGTGAGTTTGTTAATATTCAAACGGAACTCGGGGCGCAAAAAGGTATAAAAGATGTAGATACAGTAAGTGCGAAACTATTTTTGAAAGAAGCAATGACAGACAGGTAATTCGAAGCATTCTTTCAAGGTATACGTCAATCCTTCGCAAGTTAGAGCAACCGGAAAAGGCAATCGAAACTGCGGAAAAATATATTTCCATTTATGGAAAATCAATTGGTTCACCGGCTTTATATACCTCTTTAGCGGGCGCATACTGCGACATAGGAGACTTCACTGAAGCCAGAAAGAAAGCGAATATAGCAATGGCCATGAGCGGAGGAAATGCCGGTCCTGAATTACAAAGTGTTTATGCAAGAATAAAGTCGATGGAAAAATAATTCCTGAAAGGAGTAATATGAGCCGACTAAAAGAAATCCGAAAGGTAGTAGAAAAGAAACTGAACAAGATGGAAGATGAGGATAAGCGTAACAGCGCCGTGAATCATCTGTACGGCGTATCACTTGCCGCTACATTGATTGCAAAGAAACGCGGGTTGGATCCGGAACTTGCAGCCATAGCCGCCATGCTTCACGACCTTCATGCTTATAAGACCGGTTCTTATGATGACCATGCGCATCTGGGAGCAGAGCTTGCAAGGAAGATTTTGGAAAAGCAGGAAGATATGACGGAAGAAGAGATTGATATTATCTGTTCAGCTATTTACCACCATGATGACAAGGCCAATATTGATTCTCCGATGGACGAGGTATTAAAGGATGCGGACGTAATGCATCATGTGATGAATGATTTATCCAAGCCGGTCAAAGAAAAAGAACAGGCCCGTTATGATGCGCTTTGTAAGGAATTTGGACTGGAATAATAAGATTGTGTTTTGCTATGGAGGGGGTTAAATGGCAACGATTGAATTAATTCACGGTTCCTGTGCGGACCAGAATGCGGATGTGATAGTAAATGCGGCAAACCGCTACCTTGCGGAAGGCGGCGGAATCTGCGGCGTGATATTTAAGAAGGCAGGATCTTCGGAACTTGCGGCGGCATGTCGTGAGTACAAGACGCCGTTGGAGGACGGAGATGCGGTAATTACTCCGGCGTTTGGATTATCGAATGCGAAAGGGATTATTCATGCTGTGGGTCCGAATTTTGCTGCTACGCCGGAGGCGTTTGATGAGTTGTTTGCGGCATATTTTAATTCATTGGTAGTGTTGAAGGATAATGGATATCACAGTATTTCGTTTCCGTTGATTAGTTCGGGAATTTTCGGCGGAAGACTTGAGAATCCTGCGAGAGAGTCCGCTAAGAGATGCTGTGAGGCGGTTCGGAATTTTGTGGCAAAGTACCCGGACTATGAGCTGAAGGTGCTGTTGTGTGCGTTTTCTGATTCGGAATATCAGAAGGTGCTTGCGTATTTCGACGGTAATACAACGAAGGAAATGCATCTTTCCACGGGAGATGCTTTGACGAACATCTTAGGTGGAAAGATTCAAGAGGATGGCACACAGTTCCGCGTTGTGGTTGAGGACGGAAACAATATGCTTCTGAATGTGAAAGTGGGACCATAGGGGACGGGGTTAGTGGTTCATAATATAGCAAATGTAGGAGAATCGTATGCCAGCAGGATATATGCTGAAATTTAAGAATTCGGACAGCAGGGAAACTTGCTGTCCGTTTGCGTTGTATGACGGGCATGCCGTCAATCTGTGGTGAAAGTCCACGTGGGGCGTAGTTGCCGACGAACCCCAAAGCGACTCCCAAGGC
>ODAJ012187961.1_pt1 | contig 22164 bp, 19 predicted proteins | sample 1539241 | NCBI WGS metagenome assembly ODAJ01 (sample SAMN02144231, study PRJEB22623) | gut metagenome | biome: sheep rumen | host: Ovis aries | place: New Zealand | reverse complement strand
TTAAAGCATAGTCGCTGAATTTCTTTCCTGTGCTTGTGATAGTTCCAGCATTCAAATATACAGGAGTATCAGTTGAACCTACTGTGGCTGATAAAGCAGTTGGAGTTCCTCCATTGATATATACAGGCTTTGAAACTGTGCCTATTGTAGCAGTTCCCACCTTGTCTGCTGTGGTAGCACTTACTGCTTTTGCTGTCTTTCCTAGATAGTCATCATCGTGCTTGTGAGTATCAAGGGAAAAACTGCTATTTTTAGATAATGTAATTGTATGCCCAGAAACACTAATGTCTGTAACAGCATTTCCTGTCCCTGTGGTAGTTCCCTTGGCCAAATTAGGAATTGTTGGCAATTCTGATTTTAATGCGTAGCCAGATAAATCTACTGTATCCCCTAATTTGTCCCAATTAGAACCTGTCCAAGCATAGTTGCCACCATCTAAATCAGAGCCAACATTGTAAACATCGCCTTCCTTGTTTCCTGTAGATGGCAATAATGATACGGAAGCAACTGTTCCTTTGTAATGATATGCTGATGAAGCAATAGCTTCTACTGCTTCTAATTCTGATTTAGTAGCATATGTAGTGGAAATAACATTTCCAGAAGCATCTTTTTCTGCCCTTTCTATTTGTGTCGGAATTGCGTGCACGTGGTCTTCCCTTGCGTATTTTACAGAAGTTCCTACGCTGGCAGTTCCTAGATTTGCTGGAGAATTTGTTGCTGGAACAGGAATATCTCCAACTAATCCAGTAATATCAGTAGCTTTAACTTCTGTGGCAGAGGAAACGTGTCCTAGATTGTCTACTGCTATTTTATAAAATCCAGAAGTTTTTGCCGTATGTGATGGATGCTCATAATTTTCAAGACTGTCTAATTTAGCCTTGTCTGTGCTTGACATTAAGCCATTTGTTGAAGTAGTAGCGTTATTATATGTGGTATCCTGTGCTGGAATTCCAAGGCTGGTAATGTCAGATTTTACAACTGCTTGAACTTCAGAAACGTGTCCTAGGTTGTCAATTGAGATTTTATATAATCCTGATTCAGTTGCAGCATAAACAGGGTGGGTATAATTATTAGCATTTTCTTCAATATTATCAAGCTTGGCTTTGTCCGTGCTTGACATTAAGCCATTTGCTGTTGAAGTGGCATTTTGTTTCAGCGCATTTATTTCTTGCGTAATGGCACTATTGGCAACAGGAAAGCTTGAAGCAGAATCCAATGTATCATCTACTTTAGTTTCTGGCAGTAGTTGTATTAAACTGCCAGTATTGTCTTTCAATACTAATTTAGAATATTTTTTAGGTATTGCCATTTTACTAGTAAAATATGTAATAAATGTATTTAAAGAAAAAGGACTGATATATCAGTCCTTCCCTATACAATGTTTATGCGATAATTCATTCTGGTATGATAGTCAATCCCAAATTAGATGCTACACTATTGAATGTTATTTCTGTAGTAGAACCAGATGGAACATATATTGTTCTTGTTGTTCCTGCTTTTTTAGTTGCAAAAAAATCTGCAATACTAACATTTGGTGAACTAATATGAATTGTGAAATTATTTAAACTGGAACAATATCTAAAACACTCCCAAAAAGTAAAAATATTTGTTAATTTTGAAAATAATGAAGAATGTATTCTAGTTAATTTACTACAATATAGAAATACATCAGCAAATTGCCTTTGATTTAATGTATTTCCTTCTGAACTAGTATTTGTTGAACTAATACTTAAAGTTCCAGCAATATTTGGAATAGCATTGTCAATTCCTACTAATGTGTTTCTAAAATAATATAAACTTTTAGTCCAATTAACTCTCAAATAAACTAAAGAGTCACAACTAGATATATATAAATTATTCCAATTGTTACATTTTATTTTAATTTCATATATTCCAGCAGTTTCATATGTATGTGTTGAGGCAGTATCATCATTATATGTATAATTGTCATTAGTTAATGTACTTGTAGTTCCATCACCCCAATCAACATCTAATATTATACCTATTTGCTCATTAAGATTGAATGGTATACCAGTTATTTTATTGTCATTATTGTCAGAAGATAATTTAGTTGTGTCAACTGTAATTTGCCAAGTATCATCTGGTATTAAAATAGCTGAATCAACCCACCCAATCAATGTCTTATTTGAATAGCTGGCAGTATTTGTGGCATTTGGTTCTTCATACATAATCTTAATGCCACCTTTTTGTGATGCTTCTATTGCCCTCTGATTTAAATTGTATAATGTATCAGATAAAGTTTCATTGCCATTGCTAATTAAATCTGATTTCGTGTTTGGATAGAATTCAACTAAATCACCTTCGGCATTCTTTATCTTTATTTTTCCATTAGCGTATGCCATACTATTCTCCTATAATTGTTAAACCTAACGATGAAGCTACTGAATTAAATGCTGTTTCTGTATTAGAACCCGATGGAACATATATTGTTCTTGTTGTTCCTTCTTTTTTAGTTACAAAACTAAGTGCAGATGTAACATTTGGTGATGTAATATGAATTGTAAAATCATTTAAACTCGAACAATTATAAAAACAATAACGAAATATAGTAACTGCAGTACAATTATCAAATAATCCAGATGAAATATTAGTTAAACTTGTACAACTACGAAAACAATAAGTAAAATCAGTAACTGCAGTATTATATTTGAATAAATCACTAGGAATACTTGTTAATGAAGAACAATTATCGAAACATCTATAAAAATCAGTAACTGCAGTATTATTATCAAACAATTTATCACAAATAGTTGTAAGTTTATTACAATAATAAAACAAATAACTAAAATGATTTGTTTCAGTTGTCCAATTTGAAGTAGTTAATGCCGAATCATATGATTCTGGTTTTACAGTTCCTTTCAATGGTGGTAATATATCATCTATACTAATAACTGTATTTCTGAAATAATATATATTTGATGTTAAAGTATTAATAGTATTAAGATTTGAACCATATTTTGTAATATATGTATTTTCCCAATCTGAACTTTTAACAGTTATTGTATATGTTCCAGCAATTGAATAAGTGTGAACACTTCCATTTTTTGAAGCACTATAATTACTTCTAGTTAATGTAGTTGTAGTTCCATCACCCCAGTTTACAGTTAAAGTAATGCCACTATGATATAGATATAAATTAAATGGAATTCCTGTTATTTTATTGCCAGAAGATAATTTAGTTGTATCAACTGTAATTTTGAAAACATCTTGTTCTATCCATCCAATCAATGTTTCATTTGAGAAATCAGCAGTATTAGTAGAATCTGGTTCCTCATACATAATTTCAATGCCACCAGAATTTTCTGCTTCTGTTATTTGAGATTCAAATTCAGTTATCGTATTTGATATGGCCTGGCCACCATTCGAATCGATAACATTATCTATTATTGATTTAGGATAGAATTCAACTAAATTTCCTTCAGCATTTTTTATCTTTATTGTTCCTTTTGCGTATGCCATATTATTCCTCAAACACTGTTACAAGAGTTTCATTTGATTGCTGGTTAACAAAAGTTTCTATTGAAGCTTCATTAAATGCTGATTGTTTCAGTTGCTTAACCCCACCAGAATTATATGCTTCCTGTATGTTATTATATATGTTTAACATAGTTTCATCAACTGTCGAACTTGTATTGCTATATAATATGCCAGTGGTTTCCACAACAGGATAAAATGGCACTAATTCTCCATCAGCATTCTTTATCTTTATTGTTCCTTCTGAATACATTTTAATTCACTTCCTAGCTTACACGAATGGCCCAGTAGAGCTTCCAGATTCTTCATACCCAGTAACGCTTTCAATTTCATACAATGTTCCACCAACAGCCAAATTAGATACATCAAGATTTGAATAAAACCCTTTAGAAATTTCACCTGGATTTGATGTGCTAATTATGCTGGCAATGCTTGAAGGAGCAATTTGTAAATCTTCTGATGTAACAGTACCATCAGCATCTTTTTTTGTAATGCTTATAAATTGCTGTTGCTGAACTTTTTCTGGCACCAATTTATATGTTAACGAGTATTCATTATTTCCTTGTTTTGTAATTTCATATAATAATTTCATAATGTGATTCTCCTTATGATTCTTGGACCACTACTGGACCTGGGTTTGGTATACCAGTACCAGCATATTGTAATTCCCCAGATACTGTTTCTCCTTCATTGACAGGAAATGTTATTTCAGAATCATTAAGGAATACGTAAGCAGGGGATTCCGTATCACTAACACTATATATTTCAATAGCAAATCTTTGAGTAGGAATTCCTGTTCCGTTAGCAGTAAATGTCATTGGACTAGTCCAAACATTTTCGTACACATCACCATTTGTAAAATCTCCACTATATATTGTTGACATTTTAACTTTTCACCTCATTACTCATTATCTTCTAGATATACTTTGCCACCATAAGCTGTGTCATAGTTTGGCTGTGTTGAACTAATCGTGCCAACTTTTTCCTGTACATTAAATACCACATTCTGTAACAGCCCACTAATAGGCTTTGTTTCTATTTCAGTAGTATCATCATTTCTTACCACAGTTGTCTGTAATTTCTTTACAGTAACTTGCAATTCATATACAAAATCAATCTTGTAATTTGTATCGTCAATATTAGTCACTGTAAATTTCATATTGTTTGGAACTGATAATTCAGTAATAGTAGGATTTCCAGAACCATAAATCATATTAGCACTGGCATAAAAATCCTTGGAAATTCCTATTGATGGAAGTTCATCCCAAGATACATACCCATTAGTTCCAGAATAAGGAGAATTAGTAACGCCAGCTGCACTTAAATTGCTAACCACCGCATTAACATTGTTTACATTGTAATCTTTATAAAATGCTAGCATAAATCCAGTATTTTCTTTATCTGGAGTTACTGTTGCTGAATATACTGTATCAGATATTAATTCCCCTTCGATAATAGGTGTGCCATAACTGTGACCTGGCATACCATTGTCACTATAATATACACCGCCAGTACTAAAAGTTTCTGGAGTTGAAGAATTTTCTTTTCCATCAATAATCTCGCTGAAAACAGATTTTATTCCATCACTGTCATCAGCAGTAATATCCTTGAAAATTTCCTTTACAGTTCCATCTCGCTTTACAACTGTTATTAGCAATTCCTGTTCTGGAAGATTGTTATTCGTAATTACATTGATTCCATATATATTGCCAGCAGTCTTTTCAACTTGGAACACAACATTCCTTGTTCCAGGATATATGTTCTTTGTCGTTTCAGGCAATTCTGATATGTCTAATTCTTCTGTGGAATATTCTTTCTCATCCACAACATATGAAATCTTGAATGATTCATAACTGCCTATATTAAATGATAATGTGGTTTCAGTGCCAGAAGCAATTTCTGTTCCTTCACTAGTAACAGTCAATGTAAAATTCGTGATTTCAGCAGGAAGGGAATTTTCATTATTCAATACTTCTGCATATATATCATTGACATTCTGTTGTATGGCACTGGATAATTCCGTACTGACTTTTCGCCAGTCACGCACCTTATTTTCCTGATTAAGTAAGCTCACTCTTTCCATCTATTAAAATCCTGCCTTTATCACTTTATTATTTTTAAACGCAACAATGAGGTGCTGTACCCCAACTAATTTACATTGCCCAGTTTCCTTTGCTTTCTGCAGTAAATCCTGTCTTGATGCCCTCTTGAAATAGTTGCTTTCATATTCGCCAGTTAAAACATTGAAGTATTTCAAGCTATTGGATAATTTTTCCAATTTATAACAGGCTGTTTCCATATCATCGCCAATTTTCACCGCATTGAGAATTTGATTGTACATATTTTCAAGATTGGCGAAATTGCCTTTCATTTTTTCATAAGCCTTTATATCATACTTTCCAGTTTCAGCCGCAATGATTATTTCTGGCCTGTCATTTTTGTTAACAGTCTTTATGAAATCCTGCATCTTTTTCACATAATTGTCATAGACTGAAAATACAGACCTCAAGGATTCGCCTGCCAACAGCTTTGAAGTCATATTCATTAACTCCTTGGAAATCCTTTTGTATTGCGGATGCATTATCTGTATGAATTTATGAAGCTCCTCTGAAACATTAATATATTCAATATATCCTCTTTCATCAGCTTCTATAATATATCTGCTAAAAGAAATCATTTTTCGTCAATTCTTATAGTATTTAAGCAATTGCTAGTTTCTTCAATTGATTTAGAGAATCATACAGCTCATCAAGCCCACCTGGACTGGCTTGGAATAAATCTCCAGATTTGGTGTTTTTGAACACAAACAGCCTTACAATATCGCTTGCTTCTAATTGCTTCAAATCAGAAATGAAATCATTAATGTCATCATTATAATAATTGTCTGCCTGTATGCTTTCCAAATCGTCAATATCCGTATCGTTATCAGAATAGACAACCAAATCATCATCTTCAAAACCAACCCAGACAACTCCATCCTTATCGCAATGTTGCATTAGGTTGAAGAAGTCCTCATCTTCAAATTCTTCAAAGGCATTTAGCAATTCTTCCTCAATTTCCGTATCGTATATGAAAAACACTGAATACATAGCCGTGCCATCATTTATCATAATGTATCCACTAGCGTAATCAGTGTTGTAATCATCATAAGAATCCATAGAAAATCTTTGGTCTTCAATATTGTTTAGTGTTTGCATATTGGTCCAACTTTCAAAATATTTAAGGGAAGGCATAAATCCTTCCCTTTTTCTTTTTATCGTAAGGCAGCGGCAGCTTTTTCTTCTCTTTCCTTTCTTTCCTGATTGTCTATCATTATCAAGCCTGGAAGTATGGTTTCCAATTCGAATGGAAGCATATCGTACAAGTCTGAATATGAAAATGCCCTGTACTCGTGGAGCATAAACAGGTTTTTGTAATAGTCAATCAGTTCTACTCCGCTGTATCTGGCGTAAAAAAATCAAGAATGTTTACCGCCTCAAAATGCCTCTTGTTTCCGCATTTTGGACAAACAACGTCATAAGACAATGTTACTGATGGCATTGACTGCACAAAATCCACAAAATAGTGGAGGTATTCTCCTGGCAAATCATTGAACCATTCGGTAATTTCTTCCTTTGTAAAATCAGTAATCATATCATCGCCAGAATAAATGGCATAGATACAGTCAATATAGATATTGGATATGTCTTCTTCGGTTGGCTGTTCCTTTTTCCTGATAGGAGCAATAACCCTGTATTTTGGATAAACCAATTCAACAGACGTATTGTCATCCAATTGAACCATCTTATGATTTTCAGAAGTTCCATTAATATTGTAATTGGCAATGTCTAGTTTCAAGTCAATCCTTGTATTGCAAGGCTTCCCATCAACTTCATTGGAACATCTGAAAGATAAATCCTGCGTTGAAGTCTTGGAAATGCTCAATATTTCAACCAATAGGATAATCATATCCGACATACACAAGTCATCAATGTTCACCCCTTCAGTTTTCAGCCTGATTAAATCAATGAGATTTTCTTCCAAGGATAAATCTCCAAAATCCCTTGAAATTAATAATGTTTTTTCTTCCTTTACTGTAAATGCGTAAACTTTTACATCAATATCGGCAATAGGAAGATGTACAGTTTTAGATAATGGTAAAATTTTAGGTAATGCCATATATATTCTCTCCTAATGTTCAATCACTTTACATAGTTGGGTCCAGCATTTTCTGCGCATTCAATGTGGCAAAAGTTCCAGCAGTTCCCATACCTTTCGCCTTTTCTGTTTCATAATTGTCTGGGGAATTGCGATTTATCCCCTCCAAATAATCAATGGCGAAACTATATGATTTTTTCGTACTGTTATTTAAAGACGCTTTATTAGCATCAATATTTTCGTTATAAATTACATTTGTTGAAAAATAATTCATTGAAACTGTAAATGTCTGCGCTCCATTCGCCTTATCATAAGATAATTGCCCCAGATTGGTATTGTATGGTGTACAATCAAAATACTGATGCTCCAATACCCATACTCCATCAACTCCATACTGAACCACGAATAAGTTTACAGCAATATCATCGAAATAAGCGTAATGCCTCTTGTTTCCATTGTATATTTTGTAAAGCCAGCCAAAAATAACATTGTATTCAATTCCCTGATTGATAATAGTCAAATCCAGATTTCCTTTCTGATGACCAGAAGGCACTGATAGTTGTGAACCACCAACATATATCACCTCGCTATCTATCTGATAGTTTGGCAGCGATATTGAACTTACCTTGCATTCAAGAAAATCATTTGGATAGCTCTTCTTATTGGAATATGTCTTAAGCATTTGAGAAAAATAATTTGAGCTTGCATTGTTTTTTGGAGAAAAATACACCGTATATCTGGAAGTCAATAAAGGCGTTTGAACCAATGCCTTAAATTCTTCCAATGTGCGTAGTTTCTTTGGAGCTTTGGCTTTATCAGAATTGATATTGCCTCTTGGTATTGCACTGCCTTGAATTGTGTAACCTGCTGGATTCTGTGACATTATCTTATCCTGTTCATTATTTTATTGTTGCTTATCCTATGGACTTGCGCTAAAACCTGATGTATGAAAGTTTCATCATTTACCTTATTTATTTCTGTTAAAAGAATTGGGGATATTTCACGCAATTGAAGCCTTAACACCTTGGATAACCTATATTGCTTTATGGCTTGCCTGTACATCATATGATATCTTCCTACTAAAACAGTATCAAAATTTTCAGTCATTATCCTGTCATATGTCTTGTGATAAAGTTTCTTCAATATGAGATTTATCAAATGCTTTCTGTTTCCATATCCTAGGTAGTGAAGATTTAATCCAAAAAATGTATGGGTTTTTATGTTCACTGAAGTAACCAATACTAATGGATACCTGTCATAATAAGGCAATGTCTTTTTGGCAATGGCATCATATATGTATGTGTAAACCCTTCCAATAACAGGATAATTAGTTCTTACTTTCAACGCATTTTCCAAGGCCAATATTCTTAATGAATCTTCCTGCGTAGGATTTTTCAAGCTTTTCAATGTTTCCAAGGCAGAATCAAAAGGCTTCTTATAATGGCGTAAATGCGTAAAATAGTTTATCATTTTTTCAGCAATTCCTTTTCAGTCAAGACAACAAATTTCATTCCGTGTTTCTTGCAGAAATCATCAGCATATTTCCACTTGGCTTGGTTCACAGCAAATGTTTCCATAGATTTCTGATAGCTTTCTATCAGTGATTTCTTTCTTGGCATTTTTGGAGGCTTTGTCTGTGAATAAGGCTTTATTTCCACGCAGTATTTCTGCGTTCCTTGCGAGGTTTGGATATATACAACAAAATCAACAAAATACCTATGCATCTGCCCATCAACTGGCGATTGATATGGTATTACAAGTTCCTCGCTTCCCCATTTCACAACCTGCCTTGTCATATCGCACCATATCATAAACATTCGTTCCCAGCCGCTTCTAAAAAGAATTTGACTTGGATTTCCTGAATATTTTGAGGGATTTCTTGGCTTGAACAATCCCTGCTTGTAGTGTTTTCTTCCTGTCAATAAAGGCTTGTCTGTCATAGCTGCACTATTTTAGTTTTTAGTTTTGAACGCAAATTTTCATCATAAGGTACAAATTTCCCACTCGAATTAAAAGCTTGTTTCAATTCATCTGGACTTGCGTTTGTCATTAATCCATTATAAACAGATTTTGGATTGAATTCTCCTGCCTTACAACCTTGTGTAATATCAGCTTTTCTTATTATCAATCCATAATTTATCGTTTCGGGAATTCCTGTTTCCATATCAACAACAGCCTTATATACTCCAGTGAACGCATAAGTTATTGTTTTATCTGCTGCATCGTGTATTGTATTAGCTTTTACAAAATAACTTGAAAAATTTCCTTCACCAAAATACACATCGGAACCATATAAGAATGTTGGTTTGGGTTTTTGAGGATTATCAACATATAATTTTCCAGAACTTTGTACTTGTATTAAAGATGCATTGGAGAATATACTATTTTTTTTAGATATGTAACAACTCCCTTTGAATACTGCCTGAACCAAATCTTCTATATTGGGAATGTCCATTACGCACAAATAATCTTTAGGAAATGAAGAAAATTCCTTGCATACTGAAACAATAAGATTTTTAAGTTCAACTATTTCATTCGTTTTCATTCCTTTGCCATAGCATTTTGCGAAAAAGAATTTCCATTTATCGTTGGGAGCATTTATAATGTCTTCACAACTGTCAGATTTGCTATACACTGTTCTAGTACAGTCATAATAACTATCATTATAGCATACAGCATTATTAAATAAATTGCTTTGGTCATCGTATCCTGAATTATAATAACGATAATCTAGTGGAGTTTTTTTCATTGCATCATATAAAGGCTGTAATTTGCTGAATTCTCTTGGACTGCCAAATTTTAATGGCATAGAATTAAGTGTGGTTTTTAAAGAAGCAGCATCACTAACATATCTTTTTTTATTTTCCTTTATGGCTTTTAAAATAGATGTCAAATTTTCTTTAGATAACTTTTCATAATCTAATCCATTGAGAATGTATCCACTTTTAAGAAATGCTTCAGTTAAAAATTGACTAAACGATTTCATATAATATTCCTGATTAAATTGTATAATTGAACATAATCAAACTTCGTAAAATAGAATGCCAATAGGAAAACAACTGATACAATCATAGGATTAATCCAATCCAACATTCCCTTCTTTGTCCAAGCTTCCTTGTAAAATCCAACATACCAAGGAAAATCAGCCCTGTTTCCTTCGTGGCTACTAATATATCTGTGTTCTGCCTGTGCTATCTCCCTTCCCAGATAGAAAAATCCTGGAATCATACATAGGAATGGATTTATCAGCCCTAATAATAAGCAAAATGCTATTGAAATTAGTATGTGCGAATATTTTTTAAACATAATTATTTCCACAATTATTTTGTCTTTTCCCAATCTGAATGCAAGTATATGTGATGTCGTTTTTCATATGCTGTTATAAATTCCTTAACTAATGTATAGCATATGTTATTATTTGGAAATTCAACCTTATATTCTTTCTGATAACTATTGTCTGCAAGTCCATAAAAGTCATTCAATACTTTTACCGCTTCCTTTTCCTTTGCCTGGCCATAGGCAGCAAAGCAAACATCTTTAATAATCAAGAATGAAATCCAAGCGTAAAAGTTCTTTCCTTTTTTTCTTATGAATTCTTGATAACTGCTATCAATAATTTTTTCAAACTCCTTCGGAGACTTATGAAGTCTTTTAAGCCAATCATCAAACAAATCCATAAATTCAGGAATTTTCCTGCTATATTGTCCTTCTGTAATAAATTCTTTAAAACTTTTCATTTCTAATATTTTTTATTTGACATTATTTAATTGATTGGCTTAACACTCTATTTGTGTAGTATGATTGAATATCCTCTACATTTTCCAAATCATAAAGTGGATAAACATTGTTATTGATTAAATTGATGGATTTAACTCTTAATCCAAATCCAGCCATTAAGTCACCCTTTTTAAGTTTTTCTGCTTCAATGAACTGATTGTTTTCCACCAATATTAAATGGCTATGCGAGCATTTCAGATTGCTTCCATCAGAAAATTCAATTATCAAAATATCAGGAACATTATGCGTTATTCTTATTCCACCAAAATGCTTATATCCTTGATTTGTAAAAACTGTATATTGGCTCAATATGTCTTGGCTTATTTCTTTTAATTCATCAAAAGTCCTTAAAGCCGTATAGCCATATTGCGTTTTAAAATGTAATGTTGTGTCACCTGTAACCATATTCCAATTTCAGATTGCCAGAATCATAAATTTTAAAAAATCCATTCATTGACATATTTTCATCTTCTGTCAGCAATCCATTATAACTGTATAACAAATTATTTAATTTGTGCTTCTGTGTTTGAAAACGATTTAATGCTATGTTTCCTTTAACCCATTTATAATTTGGCTCTGTTATAGATAATTCCTTAAATCCTAATGCTTTATAACCATCTCCAGAAAAATGAGCTAAATCTACATAAGTGATAAAATCAGTTAGTCCACTATGCTTTATTAACTTACTGAAAGCTCCTGGAATATGGTAACCTAGTTTTGAACAAAACCTATGAAGTTCTATTTCTCCTTGTTTGAACCTAGATTTACCAAATCCTATAACAGAAACTAATTCATTTTGGTAATAAAGTCCATATCTTATAGAACTATTGATAGCTCCCTGTAAGTGGTTAATATCTAAAAAGTTCCTGTAATTATCTGAATTTATTTCCTTAACAACACATCTTCTAGCATATATTGTTTTATCATAAATCCCTAATGCTGATTTAATAATGGACTTGCAGATTTCCTGCTTATTATTCCATTCGTACTCGAATATATGGATTAACCTAATTCCTTTCTCCATACATTTTAATGATTTTTCCTGATGATATTTCTTTCCAACCTTGTTATCAGAATGCCAATAATCTCCATTGAACTCAATAGCTAAATGTTTCTCTGGAATGTATATGTCAAGTTCCTTGCCATCCAATATAGTTCTATCGTTTCTAATTATCTGATAATCGCATATTTCTGATATGTATGTTGTTAAAATATTCTCATCTTCGGACTTTCCTATCAATTTAGAACACTCTGGACATATCACTTTCTGAAAGCTTGTATATTTTGATTGAAATTCTGTTCCACATATTCCACATCTATAATCCACTAATGAATTATTAACATAGCTGTCAATGCCAGATATTATTTCAATCCCTTTCAATGCTAACTTATCCTTATTAGACTGATAATTTTTCAGCCTTTTATTCTTCAATATTTTTAGCTTGACTGTATCAGATTGGCTAGCCCATTCAACACCATACTTTTCAATGCAAGCTTGCTTGTATTTTTCCTTTAATTCATTTGATTGAAATGGAAAATCAGTTCCATATTTTTCAAGGCTGGTTATTTTAACCTTATCCTTCCATTCATCAGTTTGAGAATAGCTTTCAACTCCATATCTGTCTAAATTAGATTTTTTTATTTTCAAGCTATGTTCTTCAATTTCTTCCTGCGTTTTGTTATTCCAAGTTTCTTCAACAGATTTCCTCCATTCATCTGTCTGGGAAATCCATTCAACTCCATATTTCTCTAAATTAGTTTTTCTAATCTTATCTGTAATGATAGAATTATCTGAATACCTATCAAGAAAAGTTTTCCTTCTCTTTTCATTTATTTCTGGATTTTGTAATGGATTTTCAGCTCCATATCGTTCTAAATTAGTTTGCTTGACTTTATTCTTCCATTCATCTGTCTGGGAAATCCATTCAACTCCATATTTTTCAATGCTTGTTTTTCTAGCCTTTTCGTTTTTCTTATCTATTTCAGATTGTGGCTTATTCTTCCAAGTTTCCTCAACAGATTTCCTCCATTCTTCAGACTGCGAATATCCTTCAACCCCATATTTTTCTAAACAGGAATTTCTGTATTTTTTCTTCCATTCATCTGTTTGGCAATATGCCTCTGTTCCATATTTTTCAAGGCAAGTTTTCTTAATTTTATTCACCATTGAATTGATTTCAGATTTATCCTTGTTCTTCCAAGTTTCTGTAACCATTTTTCTATTTTCTGGATTTAATGATTGGCATTTTCTAGAACAATATTTGACAAGCCTACCTCCTATTAATTTCAATCTCTTTCCACAAGTATGGCATAGTGGAATTCCAGGAAGATTGTGTTTATGGATATTGAACAATTCAGTTGAAGTAACATTGTTTTCTTCAAGGAATAAATCAATTTCTGGAGTTTTTATGTTATTGAATTTCTGAAAATTGAAATTGCCATTAGAAGTCTGGCAACTATCTAAAATCTTTATGATATATTCTGGAATTTTGATTTCTAAATATTGTTGTGACATAATTTATACTCCGAATATAAATTGTGTTATTTGAAGAAGGATTATCCTTCTTCTTTTTATTTAAGCATATCATAAAAATCAGAAATATGCAATCTTTTTATTTCACCTGTTTTCTTATTCCTTACTGTAATGAATGAATTTCCTCCAATGCACTCATCGATGAAAATACAATTATGTGAAATAACATTATTTGTATAATATGATTGAGTATCCTCTACATTTATTAAATCATATACTGGTTCTGTATTATTATGTATTATTTTTATGTCTGTAACAGTTATATTAGAATACAATATGTCATTTACTTTTAAATTGGATACTTCTATAAATGTGGTTTCATCATTCAATAACAACCTATGTTCTGGGGTGCATTTAATATGAGAACCATCAGAAAAACTTATATGATATATAATATTGCTATTAGTTATTCTAATATTATCAAATGATTTATATCCATTAATAGTGGCAACTTTATATCTTGAATATTCTGATTTGTCTAATAACGCAAGATAATCAATGCGTGATACTACTGGAATATCATCAAACAATAATGAAATTTTAGTATCTCCTGTTACACAAGAGAAAGAAGAACCACGAACTGAATCACTACTTGTCGCGGCTGCTATTATGGAACAACCATTTTCCAATTCAATAGAACCCTTGTTCCAAGATTTAACTCCTGATTGTAACCACTTGGGAAGATTTATATATCCGAGTTGTATTCTCGCCAAGATCTCCCTGGCCATTGAACCTTTGTTGGCCAGTAATGCAACTTTCTTATCAAAATTGAACAAGATATAATGTAATATAAAACAAGTTACAGTGGTTGTGTTATGGCTCAATATTCCATCAGCATAGTACCTGTGATTATCGTCATCAAGTTCTATGTCATACATATTTTCATATCTTCCTGTATCAATTACTTCGACAACTTCCTCAATTCCATTCTCCGTCATTATCCGCATTTTTGGCTTCAAATTTTTGGCATAGATTTCTGCCCCATTTTCGTCAAAAACTATATGATTATCAGCGCATTTCAGGCTGTTTTTAACAGTCTTAATTTCAAAAACCCGATATGGGACCGTTTTAAAAATTTTCTGAACATTTATATAGCCTGAATCTGAAAGGGCTTTAAAACCCCTTAATTTTGATTTTTTTACAAATTTCCTTTCTGGCAAATCATTCATATCATAACATCCTTAAGCTTTTCATATTGTGCGTAGTGAAGTACCTGTTGTCAATGTATTGCCTGTATCTCACCTCATCTGTCCAGTTATAATCATATTTCTTGAACACATATATTTCAACATTGGAATCAGGCTCGACATTCAGCATCATTTTCTCATTCTCAATTTGATAATTCTTGTATCTCAATCCATTGACAAACACCAAAGCATATCTTCTCAAATCATAATCATAATACCCAGGAAAATCATATGCACTTTTGTATTCCTTTTCCACATATTCAATGTCTTCTGGATTGTAATTGTAGCATACTATTTCCCTGCCATTATCGCATAACGCCACAACCCTTGTACTGTCTAAAATATCCATAGCATCAGTGAAAACAGCATTGGCAAACAAGGAGTCATCTTCAACTGCTACAATAGTATCTGTTTCTGTAAAAGAATATTTATTGTCACTGTCAATGTAAAGCATATGGTCAGTATCAGTCAATTTTGAATATTCCCTTGTCCTATACCTTGGAACATCATATTTGGAGAAATTATGTATCCTGTACATATGCCTTTCTTTCAGCATTTCAAAATCATCATCAAAAACCTTATATCCATTGACAAAGCAGAATATGTTATCCTCAATGTAATCATCAACATTGACAATGAATTTCATAAGGTCTTCTTCCTCTGCTTCCTCAATCCAATAAACATAATCATTATTTGACAAGAACAACCATTGCTGGGTATTGGATAAATCGTAATCGACTGGAACAAATGAATAGTTGGTATTGTTTTCGATTGACTGCATTATTCCATCTATCTGTATCACATCATCAAGGCATAAGTCCATAATCTGCCTTCTTTCCAGTGAGTTTTCGTAAACCTCTCCAATAATGGCTGGATAATTGGAATTTAATGGCAATATTGATATTTGATTATCTTCCATAGGATAATTGAATTCAGTGAACACCCAATCAATTGAATCTGGAGAAATCAAATATCCCCTTTTATCAAACATTAATGTGGAATACCTGTTCATCTCCTGTTCCAGCTTATAAACATTATTCTTATAGGAATCATATATGGAGGATAAGTCAATGTCAGTTTCCCTTATGTATATGTATTTTGTCATAAGCTGTGAAACTAATTCATAGCCATCATCAATGGATTCAACAGGATAGCTTATTCTCAATACATATCCATCAGCATTATTGAAAGTGAAATTGTCAATGCTATTGGATGGATACAGGATATTCCCATAATCATCTGTTTCCAAAGCATCATTTTCAATGTAAACCTTGAAATTCTCTGGATTGTTGAAATCAGTGACAACATTATTCAATGTCAATGCCAATACATCATTGCAATACACTTTCAATAATCCATCATTCAATTCAAATCTGAAAGACAAGCTTACTGTCAAGGATTCAGTATCGAATACCCATTCCCTATGGTCAAACATCAATTCAAATTTTCCCTGCAAGCTGTCATTTATGAAGTTCCTAACAGGCATAGAACCATAGTAAAGGTTATTGTCAACTGTATCAAAGCAATTAATAACTCCTCTGAATTCGCACATCTTAATCAATGTGGAATTAATAACTGAACTGTAAAAATCAGCTATGTTATTAAATGTCAAATTATAATGCAATCCACCCAAATGAATGACATCACATTTCAGCTTATGGAACACTGTGACATTATCATAATGCTCCATATAGATGTTTTTCCTTAAGTTATTCAAAGCAAATCCTTGGTCAGAGGAATTAAAGTTGCACTCACTAATGGAGAAATATCCAGACTGAATGAAGGAATCATTAATGTCAAAGGAAAAGACATCAAGAACAAAATCAGAAAATATAGTACAATCAATAAGAAATGAAAAAGGAAGAATTAATTCAGACTTTAAACCAGGAAATTTCAGGACAACATCGAAACAATCTAACAAGAGCTTACAGGTAAACCCATCACTTTCAGTCTGATTGAAATCTGGGTTTATCCCCAGTTTATCAACATAAGTTGAACATAAATCCTCATTGAACTTAAACAACATTAAGAACCCATTTAAATCAGGTTTATATCCAGTTACATTAATTTCCTTTAATAATTCATTAGCAAACAATTGCGCGGATGCGCAATTGTTTGCGTGTTCGTTGCCAAGCAACGAACACTTATTACAATCAGAAGGTTGAGATGAAGATTCATTTAAATCAAATAATGAAATTAATGATAATAAGGAATTTTCCTTTAACTTATTGTAACATAAGGGATTTAAGGAATTAAGTCCTTCAGATGTAAAATAAGGATGACAATAAGCAACAAAATTGAGATATCTTTTTACTATATTACTATTAAAGCAATAGCCATAGTATAAATCCCGAACCCTCTTTTTCAAAAAATCGATGAATTCAGGCAATTTTGTATCATTTTTGTCCAGTTTTAGCGAAAAATGCGAAATTTGTTCTTGGCGTTTTCCGTCTATTGTATTAACGTAAACCTTTGGATAGAAGATATTGAGGATATGTTCTTTTTCGTCAGCATAGGAATTATCCAATTCGATGTATGTTTTTCCTTCGCTTTCTGAAATGGAATATGATGTGTCAGCTTGTTTCCTTCCATCAACAAAGACCATCATAATGTCACTGCTTTTAGGAATTTCAAATTTAAGCTGGTCACTTCCATTAGTTATGAATTCACGCCTTATAAATCCTGTGTCAGATTGTATCTGTAATGCTGTTATCTTATTCAGTATATGGGCATCTTCATCGAGGCTGTCATCATTTTGATAAACATTGTTCAACAGCATATCAGACAATAATAGGTTTTCACCTTTCTTTACACTTGGATAGTCCTTTATGTAGGCTGTTTCTTCAAGATGCAATGTTTCAAATGTCTTTCTGAAATATGTATCGTATTCGTATGTCTTTCCAGAATCCAATTGGACAAGCTTGTAATTTGTTTCATATAAATGCTTGTATCTGTATTGGTTCAATGGGTCGCGCAATATATGTTCATCAGCATCGTGTTCCACAGATGGAAAATATATTTCACCAGTGTAAACCCTATCTTTAGGATGTTGTATTTCCACAATATCCCACGAACTGAAAGGAGCTAATCTCTTATTGAACCAATCTATTGATATTGGGTCAATCAATTGACCATACTGGTCGAATAAAAGCGTAGAACTGCTGTTGGAAGTTCCATATATGTCTTCAACGCCAGCCCATAGTGAAAAATCTTTGCTCCATTTGCTGTCTTGTTCGCATAGCTTTTTCCTTACTATTACATCTTCATATGTTTCAGATTGATTTTGAACCACATTCCTTATTGTAATTTCAGCGTGATTTTTCATTTCCGTAGCTGAAAATTTCAATAAGCATTGGTAAGATATTTCTTCTCGCTTTATGAAATTCTTTATGCCGCCTTCATCAACAATAAAACGCTCCGTTGAATTCAAATGATGTTCTATGAATTGATTAAGGCGTAAATTATTGAATGTGAATCCAGTTTCTGTTTCAGACTTATACACATATGTGCTGTCTTGCAGGTTATAATCAAAATTTTGAAGAAGATATATTTCTATTGATTTTTCTGGCAGGCTATCTTGATTTATTAGCAATACGGAATTAACGCATTCCCAGTTTTTAGAGTATTTTCCATCAATGAATACCAATATGAATTCTGGATTTATCCATATATGCTTTTCATAGACTGATAGATAATGATATTTGGCAGTTGCCCTCAATAGATAATCTGCTGATATTAAATGATTATGATATAGTAATGGGGCTTCGGAAAAAGATATGTCTTTCAGCAGTTTCTTTTTCCCATTACGCATATTAACCAAATCAGTTCCAGCGCAATATTTCAGTTTCTTTATTGATTTTCCAGAGGTAAAGCCAAAATACTCTAGCAAATCAATGCCATATTTTAAATCCTTGTCAAATTTCTGTTTTTCATTTTCTGTGTTTGTGTCTATGATTGTATAAGTCCAATTTTCTGCCATTTAGTGATAAATACCCTGCTTATTATTTAAAATAGAAAAAGGGCTTTTCAGCCCTCTTTCAAGTCAGATAGCTTTTTCTATCGTGATTCTTTGTTTGATTCGTTGTTCTCCTTCTAATTTTTCCAATAAGAAATTATTTCCAAAATCGTATATTTCTATGTCTTTTTCTTGGCCATCAAAATATTTTTCATCTATTATATATTGATATTCAGAAACATTATATGTTATGTCAGTATCCAATACCTTTATTCCATCAATGAATATCATAGCGTTAGTTGGCTTGAAATATTCTGGACAAGATTGTATCACGTTACGTGGTACTACATTTCCAGGTTGAACGTAATGCTCTTTCACTTTTGTTGCCATCAATGGCACTGAATATAGCTTGTCAGAAGAAATATTTATCAGTTTATTACTCCAATCTATGCTATTGGAATTTATCTTTTTGCCCTTGCTGTCAAATACAAGCGTTGAACTATAATTGGCAGTTGCCAGTATATCGTAGTTTTTAGCAATCTCCCTTATGGTTCCAGTGTTCATATATCCAGTGTATCTTTCAATGAATTTTTCAAGTGATTGTTCAAATGTAAATTCTTGAGTGTTGATTTTAGGAGTTAAATTCTGGTATTCAAATCTATTCAATACCATATCCAGCAATTCAGAATGTGATTGTGCTGGATTGGTTTTCTTGATTAACGTATGGTTAGTATGCCTTGCTTCTAAATTGTAAATTCCAAACCAAGAAATCTTATCGAATTTCCAAGGCTTTATGCTTTCCTTGTCTGGATTGATTTCAGCAACACTGTGCTTCTTTACATTGCTGTAATGAGGCATAAAGGGCATTAATCTTACATTATCATAAGTGAAGTAGCTATCCTTATAGTATGGATATGATAGAATTCTGGGAGTAGGTGCTTCAATCTGCGATAGAACATATAATTCAGCATAGGAAACTTGTGTTTTTATGTTTGTTCCTAAAATATACGCCAATTCTGATTTCAGTGTTACATTCATAAATTCTGCTTTCTTGTTTTCCAATAAGGCAAAATCAGTCAATGTAAAATCCCTTAATTGCTTCAAGTTGGTTTCAGTTATGGATATTTCATCTAATTGTGTCAAGCAACCTAATTTTGTATAGCTCGATTCATATTCAATATTTTCATTTTCGATTGTGTCGATTGACAATGTTGTTTTATTGTTGCTATGGTTGCTGTCAATATTAGTTGATAATAATCCATTGGTGAACAGCATTATTCTGCTATTGTCAATATATTCTGGAAATACAATGTCAAATGTGGATATTTGTATGTCACTTTTGAACTTATATGTAATTACAGCTTTATTAGCTAATTTAGAATATTTCTTGGATATTAGTTTCAGTCTTTGATTGCCAATATATTTCAGTGTTGTGTTCAGGATTGTGTTTTCATCAATTGAGGCAGGAATTTTATTTCCAAAGAAGGTAAATGATATTGTTACATCAAAATTATTGCGTTCAATAAACACACGGTATGAAAAATCATCATCTGCGTAGTTGTAAATCCTTATTTTTTCATCTAAATATGCGTTTTTATTGAATATATATTTATATATCGTTTTATTTCCTTCATCAGTTACTTTAGTGGTTACTTCAGTAGTTACATATTCATCTGGTATCTTAACCATTGAATATTCATTGAATACCCTGTTGGAATCAGCAGATATGTAAATGAAATCAGTAGTTACTAAATCTCCCCATCTGGTTGTGCTTTGTTCATTCAAACCAAATTTTTTGGATAGGTAGTCTGTTATCGTTTCCGCTACGGTTTTATCTGATGGTATGTCTTCATTATCCGTATTGTAATTGAGATAATTGTTTCCTATTGTTAAAGTTCCAACTCTTGATGTGTTCATTTCCTTGGAAGAAGAAATGAACACTAGGTAATTGTCTGGTATGAAAGTTTCACCAGCTTCATATTCATTAGAAGATATGGTTCCTGATATTACATCATACTCTGGTCTTAATGTAACTCCATATATTCTGCTTGTGTTATAAGTAGTAACCAATTCGTTCTTATAATAAAAAGGTTCGTCAATAGATTCAGTGAATTTCAGTTCTTTCCAATCTGTTATGTCTGGGTCAATCAGCGTTCCTAAATCCCTGAATAATAGAACTGAATTTCTGTTTATATATGGAGTTAAATCCTTCAATGTGAAATCATTGGGATACCATAATGGCAGCATATTTTCAGATAAGAACTTGTCTGTTATTTCTGAATGCGTTTGGGCTAATTTATAATCCTTAAGGAATGTCTTGGAATATTTCTTTGGATATTCTTTTGGAGAATAGGTTTCAGTGTCTTCAATAAATCCTTCAATGAATGAAAATAATGAATCTGGAGGCAAGAGATTATTATCTTCATCATATGTGCCTACTGCTAAATCGCCATCTTCATCATAATATGTTTTCCCATATTCAATGATATGGTTATATAAAACTATAAACTTGCGTATGAAATCGATGTAGGTTTCTTCTGGCTTCTTATATCTGCCATCTATGTCTTTATAATAGTATATGCCATTACCATCTTCCAATTCTCCTGTCAGATTGACTTCGCTGAAAAATTCCAATCCAGCAGGGTGCAACAGCTTTTTCACTATGTCACGCCAATAACGCATACCTACATAGGAACGGACAACATAGGAATAATTCTGATAGTAATGGTTATCCTGTACCTTGTTTATGTCTGATAGAAATCCCTTGTTTGATGTATAATATCCTTTTCCTTCAGCATACCATTGAACTACTGGATGATAAGGCAGTTCTTCTCCTGTGTCTGGATTTGTTATAGTCAGTGTTTCACCTGGATAGAACCATTGAGATGTGGAAGTGATTGAAATTCCAGACTGTCCAAACACATTTCCAAATCCATCAGATAATTCAGCTAAATCGTGAACTATGACTTCTCCATCATCGTTCCTTACATTAACATTTCCTGCCCAGTTAACTGGACTTTCAATATAAGATACTGATTTTGATGTATCGCCAGTTATTCTCCAATAATGGCAATTTCTTA
>ODAJ014729108.1_pt1 | contig 22197 bp, 15 predicted proteins | sample 1539241 | NCBI WGS metagenome assembly ODAJ01 (sample SAMN02144231, study PRJEB22623) | gut metagenome | biome: sheep rumen | host: Ovis aries | place: New Zealand | reverse complement strand
CGCCTGATGCCGCAGTTGCCCGAGGGCGAGGAGGACACGGGGAAGTGGTTGTGGAACACGGGCGAGAGGAGCCGCGAAATCGTCGTCGAGTCGAACCGGAACTACATCTATCGTGTGACCTATACCAACGCCAGGGGCATCGAGAGCCAATTGTGTTTCTCCATAGCCGTAGCAGAAGAGACCTACGAACCGCCGACCGAACCCACGCTGTACGGCGATGCGAACGGGGATGCCGAGATTAGCGTCTCGGATGTCACGGCCGTTGTAAACATCATCCTCGGACGCGACGACTCGGGACAATACGACCACCAGGCTGCCGATGCCAATCGCGACGGACAAATCTCCATCGCCGATGTCACGGCCATCGTGAATCTGATTCTCGGCAGGAAAGAGTAGTTTCTCCGTAAGCCTGTTGACCATTCCCTATGTCCTTTCTCTTGACGCACAATTGTCCGTCAAGAGAAAGGACACGTCGTTTCGGCTCCAACGACACGTCGTTTGCCTTGACGCACAATTGTGCGTCAAGCAAAGCCTTATTTCAGATGATTGCAGGAATGAATAGGTTTCAAGTCTTTCCTCGCCTTTCTGGATGTAAAACTCCCCCGTCTTAGATACTCACGCTCGGATAAAACCAAATAAATTTGTTTTATCTCTCGCTTAATCGTATCTTTGAACTGCGTTCTAAAATACTCACGCTCGGATAAAACCAAATAAATTTGTTTTATCTCTCGCTTAATCGTATCTTTGCACTCAAAACGATGAGAATATGGCAAAAGAGCAGTCACAGATTAGGGAGCGGCAACGGGTGAACCTCAAAGAGCCGCGACGCTATAAGGTCATCATCTACAACGACGACTTCACGACGATGGAGTTTGTGGTGATGATACTGGTGCAGGTGTTCCTGAAGAGCGAGGAGGAGGCAGAGGCACTGATGTTGCAGGTGCACCACTCGGACAAGGCCGTGGTGGGCATATACAGCTACGACATTGCCGTGTCCAAGGCTCGCAGGGCTGCGAACATGGCTCGCGAACAGGGATATCCATTGAGACTGACTGTTGAGCCGGAAGAATAGTTTAGAGAGATTATGGCAGAGATTAAACAGACATTGCGTGCTTCGAGGATGCTGAACAAGGCCTACGAGTGTTGCAAGGAATACAGACACGAATTTGTGATGCCCGAGCATCTGCTGCTGGTGCTGCTGGATGACTTCAACTTCAATGCGGCGCTGAATATCTTCTACAGCCCCGACCAGCTGGAAGAGCGTATCAAGGAGTATCTGGAAGGGGTGGACTCCCTGCCGGAGGGAACGGAATATATGCCGGAGCCGTCGGTACAGATGTCGAAACTGATGGAAATGGCCTTGCAGTCGGTGGCATCGAGCAGTGCCGAAGCCTTGGACATTCCGCATCTTACAAAGGGCATATTGGCACTCCAGGACTCGTGGGCGGCATACTTGTTGAAGGACAGCCTGTATGGCAAGGAGGCCAACTTCATGAGCCAGATGATAAGTTTCTGTGACTTCGACGATAGTTATGGCATAGATGACGACGACGAGGCAGACGCCACATCCGACTCGACGGAGAAGGCTGCCTGGCGACGGCTGGTAACCTGTATGAACGACCTTTACAAGGAGCAGAACCCCCTCATCGGACGGGAGCAGGAACTGCAGAGGACCATCCAGGTGCTGTGCCGCAGGGACAAGAACAATCCGTTGCATGTGGGCGAGCCGGGCGTGGGCAAGACAGCCCTCGTGTGGGGACTGGTGCGGATGATAGAAGAGGGCAGGGTGCCCGACCGTCTGAAGAGATGTCGGGTTTACCAGCTCGACATGGGCACGCTGTTGGCCGGGACACAGTATCGCGGCGACTTCGAGAATCGCATCAAGATGATTATGGACGGTGTGGCTGCGGAGCAGGAAAACCCTGCAGAGCCTAAGCCCAACATCGTGTATATCGACGAGATACACACCCTGGTCGGGGCCGGAGCCACCAGCGACAGTGCCATGGATGCGTCGAACATGCTGAAGCCCTATCTCGAATCTGGTGCCATCCGCTTCATCGGCTCCACGACCTATGAGGAATACAATCGGCACTTCTCGCGTTCGAAGGGCATGATTCGTCGTTTCCAGCAGATTGACATCAGTGAACCAACCATTGAGGAAACCAAGAATATCCTGAAACAACTGCAGCCAAGATACGAAGAGTTTCACCATGTCAGGTATGACGACGAAGCCATCGACTTCGCCGTGGAAGCCAGTGCCAAATATGTCAACGACCGATTCCTGCCCGACAAGGCCATCGACCTCATCGACGAGGCAGGAGCTAGTGCGGAGGTAAGTGAAGAATCAAAAACGGGGAAGGAAGACTGCGCTGCCGCTGTTGTGACCAAGACCGATGTTGCGGATGTGCTGGCGAAGACCTGCAAGGTGGATGCGCTGGCCATGGCCGAGGAGGACGACTATCAGCGGCTGGAAAGTCTGGCGCCAAGGATTCTCGCGCAGATTTATGGTCAGGACGAGGCTGTTCGCCAGGTGGTGGAGGCTGTGCAGATGTCCCGTGCAGGACTGCTGGACGACAACAAACCCCTGGCTTCGCTGCTCTTCGTCGGCCCTACAGGTGTGGGCAAGACCGAGGTGGCGCGAGTGCTGGCCAGGGAACTGGGCATCGAACTGATTCGCTTCGACATGAGCGAATATACAGAGAAACATGCCGTTGCCAAGCTCATCGGTTCGCCTGCGGGATATGTGGGATACGAAGACGGCGGACTGCTGACCGATGCCATCCGCAAGTCGCCCAATGCCGTGCTGCTGCTCGACGAGATAGAGAAGGCCCACCAGGACATCTACAACATCCTGCTGCAGGTGATGGACTATGCCCGGCTGACGGACAACAAGGGCCACAAGGCCGACTTCCGCAACGTGGTGCTCATCATGACCTCGAACGCCGGAGCTCAGTTCGCTTCGCAAAGCATCGGGTTTAACAGTGGCGTGAGCCGTGGCGAGGCGATGATGAAACAGGTGAAGAAGACCTTTAAGCCCGAGTTCCTGAACCGCCTGTCGGGAGCCGTCGTCTTCCGTGACATGGATAAGGAAATGGCGACACTCATCCTTCAAAAGAAGCTACGCGAACTGGATGCTAAGCTCGAAGTCAAGAGCGTCAGGATGACGCTCACTACGGAGGCTTTCGAACACCTGCTGAAGGAAGGCTTCACGGCGGAGTATGGTGCCAGGGAGATGGATCGCGTCATAGCCCAGCAACTGAAGCCGCTCTTGATGCGGGAGATTCTTTTCGGCTCGCTGAAGGACGGCGGCGAAGTTATCATTGGAATTATCAATTCTCAATTGTCAATTCTCAATTAACATGGCCGTTTGGAAATTGGACGACGACTTGTGGTTTCCCAATCCGCGTCTGGGCGAGGAAGACGGTCTGGTGGCTGTCGGCGGCGACCTGTCCGTAGATCGTCTGCTGCTGGCCTATAGCAACGGATTCTTTCCCTGGTACGCCTTCAACATGGAGCACGAGCCACACTGGTATTGTCCCCTCGACCGCTATGTCATCTTTCCCAACGAGATTCACATCAGCCACTCCATGAAACAACTGTTGCGGCAGCATAAATACAGTGTTACCGTCAATCAGGACTTCGAGGGAGTCATCCACGGCTGTTCTGTAGCTCAGGGCCGCAACGAGGAAGGCGGTGCATGGCTTGGGCCGGACATCATCGAGGCCTACACCCGTCTGTACCGCCTTGGCTATGCTGCCAGCGTTGAGGTATGGGAGCCGACGACGGATTTGCAGCAGCGCAGGCTCGTGGGTGGTCTCTATGGTGTGACTTTGTGGAATGCCTTTTTTGGTGAAAGCATGTTCTCGTTGGTCCCCAATGCCTCCAAGCTGGCTCTCATTTATCTGGCTAAGGCTTTGGAGAACATCGGCGGACATTTCATCGACTGCCAGTTCGAGACCCCATTGTTCGTGTCAATGGGTGGGCGGCACATTGCATACGACGAATACATGAGTCTGCTGTCGTCCTCCCCCCATTAGAACCTGCTCGGCGCCTGGCGGTCGGCGACAATTTTCGCGAAAAAGTATGCGGCATCCTTGCGTTACGCATAAAATTTTGTAACTTTGCATCGGATAATGCTTTTAATCAAATCAATGCCATGAGAAGACTACGATTGACATTCGTGCTGGCAATGCTTTCAACTATTGCCGGCATCGTGAAAGGACAGACACTCCCGACATTCAGTAGCGACAGCCACGAAACGTGGTACTACATCCAGTTCAAGAACGGCAATGCCGTGCTTCAAGACAAGGGCGAGTGGAAGGCCGTCCAGACGGCTGCCCTCAGCCTGACTGGCAGCGACCAACTGTGGAAACTGGTGGGCACGAAGGACAACTGCGAGATTGTGGGCCGTAGCGGGCGACATCTCTACTACAATGGTAGCCGCTTCGCCACGGACGATGGCATCAGCAAGCGGGGCGAGATGAAACTTATCAGCACCACCAATGGAACCTATGCTCCGGCTTGGGAAATTCAGGCCAGCAACACCGGCGGCAACAGCATGAACCAGTGGGGCGGAGCTGGAGCCGGCAAGGAGCTCGGCGCATGGACCGCCGGAGACAACAACAATCCGCTCGTCTTCATCGAGGCTCCCATGTTCAGCACCGATGAACTGGAAAAATGGTATATCATACAGTTCTGTAACGGCAACGGAGCCCTGCAGGACAAGGGCGAGGGGCAGAAGGTGGTCACTGCAGCGCGCAGTTTCCTTGACCAGTCGCAACAATGGAAGTTGGTGGGCAACGCTGGCAATTGTGAGATGGTGAGCCGCGCAGGCCGCCACATCTACTACGACTCGTCGATGTCGCGCTACGCTGCTTCGGAGAGCCAGACGGGCAGTCTATGCCTGATTCCGACTGCCAACAAAACATACGCTCCGGCATGGGAGATACAATCGACATCCATTAGCGGAAAGAGCATGAACCAGTGGGCAGGGGCAGGAACCGGCAAGGAAATCGGTTCGTGGAACGCCGGAGACAACAACAATCCGCTGATGCTCGTGGAAATACCGGAACCCGACCTGCCCGTCTTCAGCACCGAGGACAACGAGGTGTGGTATCTCATACAGTTCAGCAACGGCAATGCCGTGATTCAGGACATGGGCGAAGGTCAGACGCTGATGACCGGCGGTGTCACGAAGCGGGGCAGTCAGCTGTGGAAGATAACAGGCACTGAGAACGACTGCGAGATAGTCAACAAGGAAGGTCGCCATATCTACTACGACGCATCGGCGGGCTTCTTCTCCACCTCTGCCTCACAGAGCGGCCACCTCAAGCTCGTTGCCACGAACAATGCCGCATGGTATCCGGCGTGGGAGATTCAGGCCGGCAACACCGGTGGCAAGAGCATGAACCAGTACCAGGGAGCAGGCTCCGGGCGCAAGCTCTCGACATGGAACTTTGGCGACACCAACAATCCGCTGAACTTTGTCGATGCGGCTACCATAGAGACAAGGGAATGGGCCATCAGTCCCGCCGCGAACTGGCTCCCCGAAAATGCCCTGACGCTCTGGTACACCTTCCCCGTCACCAATCAGGACGTAGGCGACCCCTGGATGGAGTATGCCCTGCCTATTGGTAATGGTCAGCTTGGAGGCATGATTTACGGGGGCGTCCTTCACGACCTTGTGCAGGTGAACGAAAAGAGCCTCTGGTCGGGCTCCACTACGAATTACGACCGCGGTGGCGGCTATCAGAACCTCGGTTACATCAAGATCGACGACCTTGGCGAGCACTTTGGCACGGAACCGGACATGGCTGCCAAGGAGTATGCCCGCAGTCTCGACCTCACCAATGCCACAGCCTCTGCCACCTGGCAAAGTCCCGATGGAAAGGTCACTTTCCGTCGCGACTACATCTCGTCCTTCCCCGACCAAGTCCTGGCCATCCACCTTACGGCATCAGAAGGGGGACAAATCAGCCAGCGCTTCTCCCTGCAGGGCACCCACAACGAGACTCCCTCATACACTAACGGAGAGGGCACATACAAAGGAAAGATGGAGGTGGTGAGCTATAATGCCCGCATGAAGGTCGTCGCCACCGGAGGTACGATGACGACAGACGAAACCGGCATCAGCGTGGAGGGAGCGGACGAGGTGATGGTGCTCTTTGCGGCTGCCACGGACTACGATGCTACGGGCGCAGGCTACCTTACAGGCATCAGTGCTGAGGCTCTGGCCGCCAAGGTGCAGGCCGTCATCGACGCTGCTGGCGCAAAGGACTGGAGCAGCATCCATTCTGTCCATGTCAGCGACTACAAGCAATACTTCGACCGTTGCCAGCTCAGTCTGGACGGGGCTGTTGCAAACATGGCGACGAACAAACTCATCGACAACTATTCCTCCAATCCCGAGGCGGCACGAACCCTCGAACAGCTGTATTTCAGCTATGGCCGCTACATGCTCATCGCCTCCAGCCGGGGCATGGACCTGCCCAACAATCTGCAGGGCATCTGGAACCACAAGAACAATCCGCCATGGTGCTCCGACATCCATGCCAACATCAACATCCAGATGAACTACTGGCCTGCCGAGAATACCGGCCTGCCCGAGATGCATGAGAAATACCTCAACTATCTCTACTACAATGCCCTCGTCAAGCCCATCTGGCACGACTACGCCACGGGCACCGGCACCGATGGCCGCTACCTGCACCACTCCAAAGGCTGGGCCTTCTTCACCGAGAACAATATCTTCGGCTGCAGCAGTACATGGATGGCTGCCAACTATCCCGAAGCTGGAGCATGGAGCGCCGATCACATGTGGCAGCACTATGCCTTCACGCTGGACAGCGACTTCCTGCGCGACAAGGCCCTGCCCGTCATGATTCCCGCTGTGCAGATGTGGATGGAACGCCTCGTCAAGGGCAGCGACGGAAAGTGGGAATGTCCTAACGAATACTCACCTGAGCACGGCCCCACGGAGAATGCCACGGCCCATTCCCAGCAAATCGTCTGGAACCTCTTCGACAAGACCATCAGGGGCATAGACATCGTTGGCACGGCGGCTGCCGGAATCTCCGAAAGCGACTTCGCTGCCATCAAGGAGAAGTTTGCCAGCCTCGACGATGGCCTGCATACGGAGACCTACAATAACGGCGACCGCAATGGCGTCAGCAACGGCGAGGAAATCCTCCGCGAATGGAAGTACACCGACTATGCCACAGCGGCTGCCGGTGAACCCGGTCATCGCCACCTCTCTCACATGATGGCGCTTTATCCCTTTGCCAACCTTCCTGCCGACAACGACTACTATCAGCCAGCCTTGCGCAGCCTCACACTTCGGGGGCTACCCTCTACAGGATGGTCGATGGGTTGGAAAATCAACCTCTGGGCGCGTGCCCTGAACCCAGACAACTGCATGGCCATCATGAAACTCGCCCTCACACACTCCACCAGCTACGGCACCGACCAAAGCCGAGGCGGACTCTACTACAACCTCTTCGACTCGCACGCCCCATTCCAGATTGACGGTAATTTCGGAGTTACCGCAGGCATCGCCGAGATGTTGCTCCAGAGCCATACCGGCACACTGCAGTTGCTCCCCGCCCTGCCGTCGCAGTGGGCGGAAGGCAGCATAAAAGGACTGCGTGGCGTAGGTGCCTTCGCCGTTGACATGGCATGGAGTGCAGGCAAGCTTGCCACCGCCACCGTACACAGCCTCAAGGGTGGCACCTGCACCGTCAGCTATCCAGGTGTGTCGAAAAAGACGGTGAAATCGGGAGGAACTGGTGTCAAGGTCACGGTGCTCGCCGACGATAAGATTTCCTTCGAGACACAGCCAGGCACATCGTACACCATCGACGACAGCGTCCTGCCTGGCGACGTCACCAAGGACGGTGACATCAGCGTAGCGGATGTTACGGCACTCGTCAACATCATCTTGGGCCGCGACAACGAAGAACCCTACGCCTATGACCACCAGGCTGCCGACGTAAACGGCGACGGAACGATAAGCGTAGCCGACGTTACGACACTCGTCAATATCATTTTGGGAAGAAACTGAAGAACCTGAGCCCCACGGGCGAGGGCCTTCAGCCGTATGTCCGCACTATTGTGCTGTCTGCTTCGGCCTGACGGCAAAGCGCAGAGTGGCCAGCAGCGTAGCCGCCGAGGCCAGTGCCAGCGACAGCCAATAGTCGAGACCCAGGATGGTGGGCGATACGAAGAAGAAGTCCGTCACCACCATCGTCATGAACATGGCAGGCACGAGTGTCATCCAGTAGCACTTCCGTTCCTGACGTAGATAGACGGAGCACATCCACAGGGTGATGGCTGCCATCACCTGTGTGCCCCAGGCTACATACTGCCAAACCGTGCCGAAACCCGACGGATTGCCTATCTGCCAGGCCAACAAGGCTATGCCCACGGCGAAGACGGGCAGCGACAGCAACAGGCGGCTGTGCATGCTGGTTTGTTTCAGGCCGAAGGCTTCGGACAGGATGAGACGTGCCGTGCGGAACGACGAACCGCCCGTGGTGATGGGGGCAGCCACGATGCCCAAGAGGGCCAGTATGCTGCCAAACGTGCCCAGCCACGACGAGCAGATGATGTTCACCACCGTGGGAGCATCGAAGAACTGGATGAGCGACAGCGCCGTCTGTCCCTCGAACTTGGCTACGACCTCGGGCGAACACACCTCGCGCCAACCTCCGGAGAAGAAGAAAAAGCTCGATATGGTGGCCCACACCAGGGCTACGATGCCCTCCGTGATCATGGCTCCGTAGAAGATGGGGCGCCCCTGGCGTTCAGACTTCATGCAGCGGGCCATCATGGGCGACTGCGTGGCATGGAACCCACTGACGGCGCCGCAGGCGATGGTCACGAAGAGGGCGGGGAAGATCGTTTGCTTCAGGCCAAGGCGTTCGGCTCCCCAGTTCCCCAGTCCGTCCCACACCTCGGGCAGTTCGGGATGCTTTATGGCGAGCACCAAACCCAGGGCCACCACCATGAAGAGCATGCTCATGGCAAAGAGGGGATAGACGCGGCCGATGACCTTGTCGATAGGCATCATCGTGGTGGCTATGTAGTAGGCAAAGATGATGAACACCCACATCATGCGGTCGCCCCAGATGCCGCTCAGAATGATGGCGGGGCAGTAGACGAAGAAGGCGCCCACGAGCACCATCATCATCATCGTGAACACAATCAGGAACTTCCGGGCCACGGGGCCCAGGTAGTGGCCTGTCAGTTCGGCCAGTCCCTGTCCGTCGTTTCGGAGCGACAGCATGCCGCTGATGTAGTCGTGTACGGCACCGCCGAAGATGCAGCCCAGCACTATCCACAGATAGGCCGCCGGACCGAACCACATGCCCATGATGGCACCAAAGATGGGCCCCGTGCCGGCAATGTTGAGGAACTGGATCATGAAGATGCGCCAGCCCGGCAATACGATGTAGTCGATGCCGTCGGCCTTGCGCAGGGCGGGAGTCTCGCGGTCATCGGGTCCGAATACGCGCTCCACCACCCGACCGTATACCATGTAGCCCACCACGAGGGCCACCAGGCTAATCAAAAACGAAATCATAATACTTTTTTTTACCTTAAAAACGTTATACAAATATTAATTTACTCAATTCACTGTTCGGTTTCCCTCAGACCGCCGCCCTTCGGTGCCTTGGCGTCGTGCGACTCCCACTTCTTCTGGTTGCGGTAGAACGATTGCATGGAGCTGTAGCCCACCCTGTGCGCTATCTCCCCGACGGTCAGGTCGGGATGACGGAGCCGCAGTTCCCGGGCATAGCGGATGCGCTGGCAGTTGATGTAGTCGGCAAACGACAGTCCTATCACCTGGTTGATGGCCAGGGAGATGTACTTCGAATTGGTGCCCAGTCGGCGTGCCAGTTCGGTGATGCGCAGGTCGTGTTCCCTGTAGAGGTGCTCCTCCGTCATCAGTCGTTCCACCTCCGCGGCCAGGCTTTCTATGCGCGAGGGATGTTCCTCCTCCGGCGTCAGTTCCTGGGCCGGCACGTCTTCGTCCAGTTCCTGACCATACTCCCGGTAGGAGAACATCGGTTGACTGCACACATAGCCGATGGCAAAGAGCATGGAGGAGAAAAGTATCGATGGAATGGCCAAAAATGTGTTGCCGACAGCAAATCGGCAGCGGCCCAATATCAGGAAAACAACCGACACCAATGAGGTGACGGTAAACAGGTACAAGAGCACGTGCAGGGGCAGCAGCATGCGTCCCTCCGTGTCGGCATATCTCGAGGTCACATTGTGTCTGAACTCGCGTATCAGGGCGTTCCCCCTTACGAACACCATGACCACGGTAAGCAGGAATAAGCCCTTGCTCACGTTGTGTGCCCAAGCCAGAGCCAAAGACAGGCCCGTGAGGCCCGATGTGGAGTTTCCGTAGAGATACTGTTGCATAAAGTGTTGGCGCTCAGCCTCGTCCATCAGGCCATAGAGCACGGCGTACACCACTCCGCACAGCGCCGCGGGAGCCAGCATCAGCCAGCAGGCGGGCCTGACCCGTCCGGTGGTCATGTATATGATATATATAAGGAAGAGCGGATAGACCGCCAGGTTGCATATGCCATAGACGACATCGGTGCAAGTCAGCATCTCCACCGCCCGCATGAAGAACACGCAATGTCCAACGTAGAGCAACGTGGCCGCGGACATGAAGATACAAAGATATTTGCGGTCTGCCTGGCGATTCAGATAGTAGTCGAGCAGGTAGACTATAGCCCACATGCCACACACCATGAGGGGCATCAGGCTCCAAAGCAATGTCACATCCATGTTGCAAAATTAAGGATTTTTAGTCACATATTCTTAATTTGAGACGGTAAAGATGCTCTAACAAGGTATTTTTCTTAATTTGAGATGCCGATTTTCTCTTTATGTTACACAGCGTATGCCCAAACCAGCCTAACTTTGCATAAATTAATCAACGTAAAATGTAACAGACCATGAGAAAAATTAATCTTTGGCTGTTCGCCACCTTGGCAGCAGGACTTTTTGTTGTTTCATGTAGCAAAGATGATGGACCCGCAGAGCCAGACCAACCATCACAGCCTGATGTGCCTGTTATTTCGGAAATCGCCTATGAGTTGAGCGACGATGCCATGGTCGTGCCAGAGAATACCACGAAGAGTTTCTTCGACGTAGATACAGCCCAGCATACGTTTTGTCTGCCCACAGGGACTCCCTCCGACCAGGTGCCCACGGTGGGGAAATGCCTGATTGTGAACACTCCTACCAAAGACCTGCCCGAGGGACTGCTGGCAAAGGTCGTCAACGTGCAGGAATCCAGTAAGGGCTATGTGGTCACCTATGAAGATGCTGAACTGGGCGATGCCTTCAAGGAAATCAACATACCCGAACAGATTCTGCCTCTGGGCGATATCGTGGAACACGTCTATAACAGCAGGGGGCAGGAAATCCCGTTCAAGAAGGTATCCTGCACTCGTGCCACAGGCCAGAAAACGACCAAGATTCAGTTGCCCGAAATGAGTTGGGAATTGCCTGCAGGCCTGGAACTGACACCCAGCATGTCGGCCGACCTGACGATGAAGTATTCCATGCAATTCTCCGATGGCAAGCCCGTTTACATTGGAGCGAAGATGGATGCCGACATCGAATTAGGTGCATCACTGAAGTTGGGCGCTGAAAAAGAATTTATAGATAAGCACATTACCCTTCTCACCGTCCTCTGCGGCGCCATTCCCGTCGGCCCCATTCTCATTACGCCCACTTTTGACATCCATGCCATCTTCAAGGTTAACGGAGAGGTTTCGCTGGAGGCTTCGGTTTCCTATAAGCGTACGGCCCACGCCATGTTCATGTATCAGGAGGGTCAAGGCATGAAATTCTCGTTCGATATCGACCCCGAGGCCGACGATGCATGGACGTTCACATTCGGTCCGAAGCTGGCAGGCAGCGTGGAATACGGACTGGCCATTGGTCCCCATATCACCATCTACGCAAAAGCATTGGGCATCGGTGCCATGCTGGACGTGACGAAGAAAGAGACCATCAGTCAACAGTTCAACCTCGTAGAGTTTGCCGACGGCAAATGGGACTTCCTCAAACTCGAAGCGGCAAATTACTCGGCAACGATGAAATGCAGCCTGGCCGGATACTACCAAGTCTTGGGCAAGCCCATCAAGGGATTCGACGGACTGGACTACGAGAAGGAAGTCGACTCACGCCCGGTGTTCCCACAATTCACGATTGACGAGGACAACTTCATGGAGATGAAGAAGAACGTCTGCACCCTGAAGATGCAGATGACGAAGAAGGGCCTGCTCTATGGCAAGTATCGTGCCGAATGGACACCTGTGGACGACAAGAATGCAAAGGCTGTCATCGAGTACTTCGACTTCGATGACGAGAAACGTGCCTTGCTGGAAGCCGACCAGGCAGCCGACATCACATGTAAGGGTACACTGAAGGACGACGTGACCTACAAGTTGGATGTTTACTACGAATATATGGGCATCTCGCTCAATGTCTATCACAAAGAACCCGAGACGCTGAAAATCTCCATGATTACCATTCAGGGCAGCATCTACGGCACTTCGCCCGACGTAGCAGAGGGTGCACCACAGGAAATCCAGATTGGTGGCGCGTTCAGCAGCAAGAGCACCTACACCGTGACGCCAAAGGGCAAGTCGGCACATATCCATGGCGTTTACAAGGCCGACAAATATGACCTCATGTTAGATTGCGATATCGACGATGTCAATGCCATTGAAACCAAGAAGGCGAAACTGGAGAACATCCAGTTCTCCCGCATTTCCGACTTTGACCAATACGGAGCACATACCCACGCGAAAATGTTTATCGCCGTAGAAAGTCTGCCTATGTCATCAAATCATACGCCTACGTGGGAGAGTTCAGGAGGAGGAATGAACATAACGGAATTTACAAGCACCACCACCACCACTCCTGACGATACCGCTTATCCGCCAACGACTACCACCTACTCGCTCTATCCCAGCAGTTACAATACCATGTCGATAACCATCTATTTCAAATAGTTGCGGCGTCTGGCAAAAAGATAAAAGTTGATAAAAGTATTACATGTTTAACTAAATCTTACTATTATGAAGAAACTGAATCTTTGGCTGCTTGCCAGCCTGTTTATGGGCGGTCTTGCTCTGACTGCTTGCTCCAGCAGCGACGACGATGGAGGTAACGGTGGCAATCAGCCCGCAGTTACTCCTGGAACGTCCGTTAACCCTGCAAACATGAAGATGTCAGCTCTGTCCGGCTTTGTCAAGGACACTGATGGCTATCCCTTAGCCGGTGTAACCGTTACTTCCGGCACTGAGTCAACAAGAACCGACGGTCAGGGCGGTTTCGTCCTGAGTAAGGTAAACTCTAAGAATGGACGTACGGTTGTTAAATTCGAGAAGGACGGCTATAATGCCATTGTCCGTGCAGCCGAGAATCTTGATGGCGATATATGGGAAGTCGTGATGGCAAGTACTTGGAGTAGTACTGTTACTACCGACAATTATTCATCACAATATGACAGGACAATTGGCATTCAAAACATGGCAGTGGGCCTGCAGGGTGAAGGCTATGTTAAAGATGCCAATAAGACTCCATTCTCTGGAATTGTTAGTTCGACAGTTCAGTATCTTAGCCCCGATGATAAGGACTTTGCAGAGATGATGCCTGGTGGCGACCTCGCAGCTGTTCGTAGTGCAGAGAATGGTGGCGGCGAATGCCAGCTCATCTCCTATGGTATGACCAAGGTAGATTTGACAGATTACAATACCGGTGAAAAACTGCAACTGGCTGATGGTATGCCTGCAACCCTGAGTTTCCCCGTTCCTGAGAAGTTCAAGGACAGCAAACCCGATCAGATTCCTCTGTGGAGTTTCAACGAGGAGACAGGTCTTTGGGAAGAGGAAGGCATTGCAACCTACGATGCTGAGAACGATGTATATGTTGGTACCGTTAAGCACTTCTCTTGGGTCAACCTCGACTATCCCGAAGTTCGTGTTCGCCTGAAGATTACCGTTAAGGACGAAAAGGGCAACTTGATTCCTGGCATCAAGGTGGACATCGATGCCCAGAAGAACGTTACCACAAACAACAAGGGCGTGGTCAGCACTTATGTTCCCAAAAACACCAAGTTCTACGTAACCATACACTCTGAGGACTATGCCAACTATGCTGAAATGGAGCCGATGGTTATTGATCCCCTGAGCGAAGACAAGTCTATCACCATCACTCTGCCCACCGTTGCCCACATCAGCGGTAAGGTTGTCAATCAGGGCGAGGGCAACAATGTTGCTACCGTATGGATTGAATACAATGGCAAGACCACTAAGAGAATGCACACCGACGTTGACGGCCAGTTCTACATTGTCGCTCCAGCCGACTACAAGGGCGAGGCTAAGTTGAAGGTTCGTGGTGGCGATGGTCGCATCAAGACTGCCGATATCACTCTCGACGGCGAAGACCATGCTTACACGATCAACTTCACGAGCGACATTAATGCTGGTGGAAAGGGTACATTCAAGTTCAAAGGCAAGACCTACGACTTCAACTTTGGTGAGGTAAGTGTAGAGCGTGATGGCGGTGCCGTCATCATGGGTAACAGTTTCTATGCTGAAACAGGTTATCCCGATTCTGAAGAAGGGGAAATGGAAGGATTCGTTAGAGGTATAATTCAGATTTCCGGTTTCTCTGCCGATAAGACCTCGTACATGCTTGGCGATAAGGACTACATTAATATGGGCTTAGAGGGTCAAGGTGGACATATGATGGTAATGTTCGTATCAGGAGCAAAGGTGACAATCACACAGAATGGAAACACCTATCGCATTCAGGCCAGTGGTAAGGCCATGGGTCATGGAGAAGAATTTGGATGGAATAAAGAACCTGATAATGAGGATAATTTAGGCGATGCCACATTGGATATCACAGTGCCTTTATATGCTCGTGGTAAGAAGCTTACCGATGTCACTTCTGCAAATAACCCGCTTCCCAGCTGGGCACCCATTCTGAAGGATACCCCTGCCGACTTTGCTCTTGCTGTTACGGAGAGTCCTGCTATTGGCAAGGGCGGTGTCATGATGTACTATGCCGACACCCTCGTTGTCGAGGACTATAACGAATTGAAGGCAGAAGCCGTGGAGACGTTCGGCAATCCCGTTAGCGATTATAATTATGAAGGCAGCAGTAGAGCTATGTTCTATAAAGACGGAAAGTATCTTTACATCAACTTCGACAACTATTATAATGAGAGCAACCGTCCCGACTTTACGGAAAATGTCATTGGAAAATACAGTCTCACCTATGCTCAGGCTCGTATAGGCATTGTGGCTTACGACGGTTATACATTATATACCCCCGACGGCCGTAAGATGCCAAGAAAGCGCCAATAATCCAACGCGGTAAAACCCTTTTCAACTCTATACACGTTGTCCGCAGCCTCGGGGCCATGTGCCCCTGGGGCTGCGGACTTTTTTTATTGAGGTGAGAAAGAGATTTCCGCTTATTCCTGCGGTTCCGGCGTGGCTTGCTGGCGGTCTCGCCGCTGCAAATTGTACTCGGTGAGGAACGAACAGAACAGGCCGATGCCGCAACCGAAGGCGATGATAATCCAGAAATACACGCTCATGGGACTGTTTGCGGGCTCCAGGTGGAGCAGGTAGTCGATGAGCGCTCCCAGTCCCAGACCGATGAGTACGCAGGCCCAGCGCAGCGCAGGGTAGGGGTTAGAGGTCTGGCGCTTCTGCGGTTCGTCCACCAGATACTTGGCTGTCTCCAGGTCGGTCTTGTTCTCGATGATGAGACGACGGATTTCACGGGCATTGTCGCTCTTCTTCACACTGCTTATGATGCCGGCAATGATGGCTACGATGGGGATGCCCAGGCTCAGTGCCACGGCCAGTACGCCAGCTAAATCTTTTGAATCCATATTCTTACTGTTTTTTAGATGTTAATACTATTTTATTACTTCTGAACGTCGTTCATCTTTATGACCCGCACGGTAGCGGATTATTACACTTCGGCGATGGAAAAATTCTTCATCTCGCGCCAGGCCAGACGGAACATCCCGGTCAGGGGGATGAGCAGGAGCAGGCGCAGGGGGCCGAGTGCGGAGTTGGTGGCGGCCACATAGATGCCCCATCCGAAGACCAGCCCCATCAGGGGCAGACCGAAGGAGAAGGCCACGAGGCGTGCCCAGCGGCGCATCCACTGCCGGCGTGCGCGGCGGCGTATGTCCTTCACTATCGTATGGTTCAGTGCCTCCAGCGTCTGCCGACGTTCCATCGTTGCCATAATCAGTTTGTCAAGTTCCTTGTCGTCCATATCAGTTCGGTTCGTGAGATTCGTGTCAATCATGGTTCAGCATTTTTCTCAGTTTCTCGCGTATGCGGTGCAGTCGCACCAGTACGTTCGGTTGCGAGAGCCCTGTCTGCCGGGCAATGTCTGCCGTCCGCCGTTGCTCGTAGTAGTGCAGTGTGATGATTTCGCGGTCGTCCTCCGGCAGTTCGCCGATGGCCCGTTCCATGCGCTGGATCATCTCCTCGCGCCCCTCGTCGTAGTCGTCGGGCAGCGTCTCGGCCATGTCCTCTGCCGGGCGTCCGCGCCGGCGCCGCTCCTTGTCCAGGATGTGCAGTGCCGTGTGCATGGCTATGGTGGCAAGCCAGGGCCCCAACTCCTGTCCGCGCCAGAAGGCCAACTGCTCGTAGGCCTTGACGAAGGTCTGCTGTGTGACCTCGGCCGCCTCTTCCTCGCGATGCACGATGCCCAGTGCCTTGGAGTATACCATGCCCGAGTAGCGCTGGACAATGTTGGCAAACCTTTGGGTCTGTCCGTTGTGTAGTATGTCCTCTATGAGTTTTCTGTCATCCATACACTCTATAGACCCACGAGGTGATGGATTATTACACCTGTCTCATGATTTTTTTGCAGCAATGGCCTGGAGCAGGTCGTGCTGGAAGTGCCCGTTGGAGGCCACGATGTCGTCGCCCCAGAGGCAGGCTTCCGAGCCCTGGAAGTTGGTGACCTGTCCGCCGGCCTCGCGTATGATGATGACGCCGGCCATGTAGTCCCAGGGCTTGATGTAGCGTTCCACCCATCCGTCCCACCGTCCGCAGGCCACGTTGCAGAGGGCCACGGCAGCCGAGCCGTTCATGCGGATGCCGCCGCACAGGCCATAGAAGTGGCTGATGAGGCTGGTGCCCAGCGTGCGGTAGCGGTCGGCGTCGTAGGGCAGTTCCAGCCCCAGCATGGCCTCGCCGATGGGTTTCGAGCTGACGTGGATGGGCCGTCCGTTGAGCCATGCGCCGCCCCCCTGCCAGGCATAGAAGCATTCGTCGAGGCTGACCTCGTAGATGACGCCCAGCAAGACCTCCCCCTCCGTGCGCAGGGCTATGCTGACGGCAAAGGGGTTGAAGCCATGGATGTAGTTGGTGGTGCCGTCCAGCGGGTCGACCACCCAGGTGAGAGCCCTTCCGTCGTCCTCCGACTGGGGGGCTGCCGGGCCTTGGGGTGCAGGGCAGTCGGACACCTGTTCCGTAGTGCCCTCTTCGGTCAGGAACTGGGCCTGGGGCAAGAGGCTCCGCAACTGCTCCACCACCTGCCGTTCGCATGTTTTGTCGACATACGAGACGTAGTCGTGCGCGTGCTTGCGCTCCACCTGGTCGGCATGCAGCCGGCCTTGTTCCTCTCTCAGGTATGCCCCGGCCTCGCGGGCCACGCGGCACACCTCCCGGGTCAGTTTTTCTAAATCCATGTTTATCCTTATGTCTTTATGCCGGCAAAGCATGGCCTCCCCCATGCTAAAACCTATGCAAAGATACGACATTTTCGGGGTGAAGTCAAGCGAATGATGATTTTTTTTGCGCCGCATCTAGCGCATAAAACTTACCCTCACTACCCTCACGCCATCACGAATCCCCTGTTCATCGGGTATCGGCGGCGTGAGGGTAAAGTGAGGGCGTGAGGGTAAAAGGGCCAAAACGGGGGATTGAGACGAAATTTTCGGGTCTGAAATTGCGTCTCAATCTACTTTTGAGGCTGGCAGACCAGCTGCGAGAGTCATGCCTCAGACCAATATCCCATTGGGGCCTGGCTCGAGCCTGCGTATAGTCTCGCGTTTTACCTAATATTACCAAGTGGTTTACCTCGCCAGGTAAACGAATTTTCTCCTTAGGTAAACGAATTACCAGGTTGGGTAATGAGCTGGTAATTGAGTTTAACCGGCGAATAGGGACAAAGAAACAAAATTTAGCAAAATCCGTCCGCATTCGTATTACATCGAGTTGGAAAGGTAGTTCTGTGCCGACATAGGAAAAATAGAAATTTCTCTGTCCCCGGTGGTTCCTAATTGTGAAATTATCCCTATCTTTGCAGTGCAATGAAGACGAAACTGGATAATAACAACGTGATTCCGGCCAGCATACTGCGCCGCTACGGGCAATACCTGCGGCTGGAGAAGGCTTTCTCGGCCAACACACTGGATGCCTACTTGCGCGACCTGCAGAAGCTGGTGGACTACTACGAACGGGAGGGGATAGACTTCCGCGAGGTGACGCTGGAGCAGCTCGACCAATTTGCGGCCACCCTGCTCGACCGCAGCATCTCGCACAAGACCATCGCCCGCGTGCTGGCCGGGGTGAGCTCGTTCTACCACTTCCTGTTCCTGGAGAAGGAAATCAAGCAAGACCCCACCGAACTGCTGGCTTCGCCCAGTCGCGGACTGTACCTGCCGCAGGTGCTAAGTCTCGATGAAATCGACCAAATTGAACAATCCATCGACCAATCGAAGGACGAAGGCATACGCGACCACGCCATCATAGAGACACTCTACAGTTGCGGACTGCGCGTGTCGGAACTCTGCAATCTCCGCTTCTCCGACCTCTTCCTCGAGGAAGGCTACATCCACGTCAAGGGCAAGGGCCAGAAGGACCGTCTCATCCCCATATCCGAATCGGCCATCGACGAACTGCGCCGGTGGTTTGTGGTGCGCCAGCGGGTGAACATCAAGCCGGGCGAGGAGGACTACGTCTTTGTCTCCATCCTGCGTGGACGCCACCTGAGCCGCATCACCGTGTTCCACAACATCAAGCAGTATGCCCAGGCAGCGGGCATCGGCAAGGAAATATCGCCCCACACCTTCCGCCACTCCTTTGCCACGCATCTGCTGGAGCGCGGCGCCAACCTGCGCGGTGTGCAGGCCATGCTGGGGCACGAGAGCATTTCGACCACCGAGATCTACCTTCATCTCGACCGCCAGCACCTGAAGGAGGAAATCCTGACGTGCCACCCGAGAAACATCAAGAGGAAGTCATAATGCACAATGGAGAATGTAAAATACCTACTTTTGTGTATTGTGGGCCTCGCCAAAAAGGACTAACTTTGCAACGAAGTACAAAAACATGATGAAATGACACTGAATGAACTGCAGATAGGACAGTCGGCTCGCGTCCTGAAGGTGGGAGGCGAGGGCGCACTGCGACAGCACTTCCTGGACATGGGCATCATACCCGGAGCCCAACTGACACTGACGAAATTTGCACCCATGGGCGACCCCATGGAGCTCCGCATACATGGCTACGAACTGACCCTCCGCATCGCCGATGCCAGGGACATAGAGATATCTCTCATGGCTCCCGCACAGGATGGGGTCACGGACGCAATAACGTCCCTGGATGAGGCTTTGCGCAAGACGGTGGAGCATCCCGGCCTGGGCGAGGGCGGCCGATACCACGACGAATCGCCCGAGGCACACGCCAAGCCCCTGCCGCAGGGACAGCCCCTCACCTTTGCCCTGGCCGGCAACCAGAACTGTGGCAAGACGACCCTCTTCAACCAACTGACCGGGGCCAACCAGCATGTGGGCAACTTCCCCGGCGTGACCGTGGAGCACAAATACGGCACCATCAAGGGACACCCCGAGGCACAGCTCATCGACCTGCCCGGCATCTACAGCCTGTCGCCCTATACCAGCGAGGAGGTGGTCAGCCGCCGCTACATCCTGGACGAGCATCCGACGGCCATCATCAACATTGCCGATGCCACGAACATCGAGCGCAACCTCTACCTGACCCTGCAACTGATGGAACTGGGCGTGCCCATGGTCTTGGCCCTGAACATGATGGACGAACTGGTGGGCAACGGCGGCAACATACGCATCAACGAGATGGAGCAGATGCTGGGCATACCCGTCGTGCCCATCTCGGCCATGAAGAACGAGGGCGTGGACGAACTGGTGGAACATGCCCTCCACATTGCCCGCTATCAGGAACGGCCCCAGCGGCAGGACTTCTGCCACCCCGACGACCACGGCGGGGCCGTGCATCGCTGTCTGCATGCCATCATGCACCTCACCGAGGACCACTGCCAGCGGGCTGGCATGCCTGCCCGATTTGCTGCCTGCAAACTGGTGGAGGGCGACCAGACGGTGCTGGACCGCCTGGGACTGGACCAGAACGAACGAGAGACCCTGGAACACATCATCCGCCAGATGGAGGAGGAGCGCGGACTCGACCGCCAGGCGGCCATTGCCGACATGCGCTTCTCGTTCATCGAGAGCGTGATACGCCAGACCGTGCTGAAGCCCCAAGAGAGCCGCGAACACCGCCGCAGCCGCCGCATCGACCGCATACTGACGGGACGCTGGACGGCCCTGCCCTCGTTCGTCCTCATCATGGGGTTGGTCTTCTACCTCACCTTCTCCAGCGTGGGCCCGTGGCTGCAGGACGCCTTCCAGGCCGGCATCGACTGGTTCACGGAGGTCAGCGACCAGGCCCTGACGCACTGGGACATAGCCCCCGCCGTCCACTCCCTCATCATCGACGGCATCTACAACGGCGTGGGCACCGTACTGGTGTTCCTGCCCCTCATCTGCCTGCTGTTCCTGTGCCTGAGCATGTTGGAGGACACGGGCTACATGGCCCGCATAGCCTTCGTCATGGACAAACTGCTCAGGCGACTGGGACTCTCGGGCCGCAGCATCGTGCCCCTGCTCATCGGCTTCGGCTGCTCGGTGCCCAGCGTCATGGCCTCGCGCACACTGCCCAGCGAGCGCGACCGCCGCATGACCATACTGCTCACGCCCTTCATGTCCTGCACGGCCAAGATACCCATCTATGCCTTCTTTGCTGCTGCCTTCTTCCCGGGGCGGGCCGGATGGGTCATGGCTTCGCTATATATAATAGGTATAGTGGTGGGCATCGTGGTGGCACTGGTGCTGAAGCGCACCCTCTTCCGGGGCGAACCCGTGCCCTTCGTCATGGAACTGCCCAACTATCGCCTGCCCCTGGCCAAGAATGTCCTGCGACTGCTTTGGGACAAGGCGCGCGACTTCCTGGAGCGTGCCTTCACGGTCATCTTCCTGGCCAGCATCGTGGTGTGGTTCCTCCAGACCTTCGACTTCCGTCTGCAGATGGTGCAGGATGCCCACGACAGCATGTTGGCCCAGTTGGCCGGCCTGGTGGCTCCCCTGTTCCAGCCCCTGGGCTTGGGCGATTGGCGCATCGTGACGGCACTGGTCAGCGGATTCATGGCCAAGGAGACCGTCGTCAGCACCCTGGGAGCCCTGTTCGGCGATGCCGTGCTGACGGACCTGTTCTCGCCTGTGGTCATCTTCGGCCTGCTGGTCTTCTGTCTGCTCTACACGCCCTGCGTGGCAGCCATAGCCACCATCCGTCGCGAGCTGGGCGGCCGTTGGGCCATGTTCGTCATCGTCTTGCAGTGCGTAGTGGCCTGGCTTTGTGCCTGGCTTGTTAATATCATCTTCTGAGTGCCATGAACATACAAAGCATCATACTGCTCGCCGTCGTCCTGGCCGCCTTCCTCCTGGTCGGTTACCGCTACGTGCGCAGGCAAAGAAGAAACCCCGGTTGCGGCAGTTGCAACTGTGGTTGCAATGGGGGAAACGGGTGCGAAAAGTGCGAATTAAATGTTAAATAACATATCCACGAAATTTTACTATACCACGAATTACTCGAATTTCACGAATTCTTCATTTCCGTATATCTAAGTAGTTATAAATTCGTTAAATTCGAGTAATTCGTGGTTAAAATATCTCGAGTAATTCGTGGTTAAAATATTTCTTCGTGGTTAAAATTAGACCTATAGCTCAATTTGCAGGATGCGACAGTCTTCAAAGGCCGATTCCTACAGGTGTTTTGAGCGATTCAAACGTTTCAGAGTACA
>ODAJ012136933.1_pt1 | contig 22238 bp, 32 predicted proteins | sample 1539241 | NCBI WGS metagenome assembly ODAJ01 (sample SAMN02144231, study PRJEB22623) | gut metagenome | biome: sheep rumen | host: Ovis aries | place: New Zealand | reverse complement strand
GTTAAGTAGTCAATCTCAAATGGTACTTCTATTATTCTTGTATTCATATTGTTTTCTTGTTATAATTGTGTCAGTATTACGCAAGGAACTGGCCACTTTTTTAGGCGAAAATTTATAAATGTCTATAGAACGCACAAAAAAGTGACCATTTTTTGACCAGCAGACATAGAGAGAAGAACGTCGCTAAAGCTCCCAATCCGTACATCATAATTTAGCATATACGGTTTGAGGACACCGTAGGTGGACTGTCCCACTCTCATCATCTTTCCTTCATCAATAAGAGAATAAGCCTGTAAGTTCCTGGCTCACATAATGCCCAGAAAGAGATACCGCAACATTTTTGACTGCGGATCTCTTTCTTTGAGTTACTCATAAACATAATGTGACCTTAAATATTCAGCCATGTGTGGATTTAACTCTATAGTTCTTTCCCTCATATCCGCTTTTCTCTTCTCCACATAGTTTATAAATTCATCACTATCGCTTTCGACCCACTCCAGATTGTCTAAGGCACAGTTCGTATAATCCATGTCCTTATGAAGTAATGCCGGGGATGTAATGTCATTCGGGCATTTGAGATATGTAGCAGCAACCAAATCCTCCAAGTATTCGCGTTCACCACTTCTCTTGCTTATGTCAAGTCGTACATAAGGATCAATAGCAGCCTCCAAGTCCGTATCACGATCGTAAAAGCTATTGCCGACCGTCAGGATTTTGCCATTCTCCTTAATCTCAGCGTTCTTGGAAACATAGACATTGGCTTTATAAAGTCTAAAACCATCTTCTGATTTTGGATTCATTATCTCAGCATATTCTATTGGCGTAACCCATTTCAAGTTATCTGCCCAGCAATGTTCCTTGTTATTATCTATGTGAATAAGAATGGTCTGTCCCTTGGTGGGCGCAGGCAAGAAGCATTTTGCTACAAGCTCATCGATTCTAAGGTTTTGCTGTTTTGGTTTCCTTATTTCTACATAAAGGTTCCCATCTTTATCAACCTGTCTTTCTAACATCGTTGGTATGCTCTTTCCGTTCCATGTTCTTTTGTCATCGTAAGTTCTTCTGACAGCACCGCCCTTTGAGACTTCCAATCCCTTGACGACAAAATAATTTCTCCATTGTGCCATAATCAATTTCCTTTCTTATTTTTAGTTCGCATTGATACCACTTTCAGCGTGATATTCTTCTCTTCCAGAAACTTCACAAGTCTTTCGTACATCAAAGTCCTTTGGTAGCTTCTTGGGCAGATTCCAAAGAGGTCTGATAGCATTATCGTCATTGTGTATTGAGTACCATTCTGCCATGCCTCATTGAATCCGTCATCATACTCACATAGTGCCTGAATGTCAGCACTAAACATTCTCTCTTCGACTTTTATGTCATGTTTCATAGTCATCGTGTTTTTGGGGGAGAATATTGAATAAATCCTTCAATCCCGGCAATAAATAAAATACCCTCTTCCCCAGGTTAAACATACTTCACATCAAGGACAAGCATATTCACCCATTCCTTTACCTTTATACTTTCTACTTTCTGTCCTGTCTGCTGCTCAATGGTTCTCTTGCAAGCCTTTTCAAATTCTGGAAGATCGAAGTAGTGGGTAAACAATCTCCACATGCCAGGATCTCCAATGTCTCTATATTCTGGCATATCCCTACTGTCGCCTTCTCCACTTATCAGAAAGGTATCAGCTTCCAGTATGCAGCCCTTTTTTGTTTCAACATTCAACGTCCTATGCAGCATCACGGAATAGCCATCATCTTCAACAGTCAGGCACACACCAATACCTGTGTCTGTGTATTCCTTCAATCGAGCTTCAATGTCTTTTTCAAAATCGACAGCGGATATACTATCATCGTACACCTTGCCGAAAAACCATATCTTCATTTTCTCTTTCTTGATTTAATCGTTAATGTAACCCCGTACTCTGTTTTCAAGTAGGACACCAAGCTTTGATATGCGTCTGTCCGAGGTCTGTTCCTGGGGCATAACACTAACAAGTCTTGCAATGTTTCCTCAATGCAGAGACCAGTTTCAAATGTACCCCACTTCTTCTGGAGTGCTTCGACATCAGCATCATATTTACCAGTTGTAGGTAATGGTACTGAAGGGCTAATCTTTTTCTCAACAACAGGAACAGCCACTTCCTGTGTTGGCTCTAAATCAGGACGTGTATTTGTCCCAAATAAAGTTTGTAATAATGTTTGTTTCATTTCTTATATTAGAAATTAATTAATAGAATTTCGTGACAAAAGCCCCATGAGGGTAGCTTCGTCATCTATTTATAAGAATCTCAGGGGAACAAATCCGCGTTTTTTCGATTTGAAGTTACAGCATAGTTACACATGAGGTTACAAGAATAATGGCTGAATGACAATGACTTACACCAGTTGTAACCTTGTAACACGGAAAAAAAGCAGGGGGTATATGGCTTTCAGATGTACTACCTGAGAATACCAGGGTTACAGGTTACAAAGCCCTAAAAACGGCATATTTTTACCTGTTTTTAACCCTTGAAAACGACCGCCTCAGAAGGTACTCAAATCCTTATAAATAAGAGAAATACAACGTTGTTAGAGTGGTAGAATATGTCTACCAAGACTCTAACATTTAATTTTATTGGGCGTGGAGAACTGATACGAAGAGTATTAGAGAAAACTCCAGACCCTGCCGTTGGGATTCGGTCACCATTTCCAATACTAAAGTTATTGGACTTGCTGACTTGGGAATAGGCAGAACTTTGAAATGAGCGGATAACATCTGAGGAAGGTGTTTATCTGCTCACTTTATTTTTGAATAAGAAACAACAAGAGAAATTTAACATCAATATTAACTTTAAAAACAAGAGAACAATGAACAAGAGAATTTTTAGAAAAGTGAGGGTAATTGGTGATGTAATCATGTGTGTAGACATTTTTTGTCACACCATCCGCATCTTGAAGAACGACGTTTACCCTTGGATCAGCAAGAAGATCCACAAAAACAAAAACAAGAACACTGGAGCAGCCGAAGAGGTAGATGCTCCTACTACGAGTATCGCACCTAACGTAAATGAGCAGTAATGACGATACTTATAACCTGCTTAGAGGCTGCACTATCGGTCTTAAAAGCAATAAAAAAACTCAGGGGGATTCTGGGCAAAGTAAAGTCCAAATCCCCATAGTCTTTAACTTTTAACCATTATAACAATTATGGCAAAGAAGAACAACAATCAGACAGAAGGCTTTACGCCTACAGTGGAACAGGAAGCAGACAATGCCGCAATGGTAGTCGAACCTGAACCAGAAACACGTAGCCCTTTCATCCTTGGTAACACAAAGGAAATAGGGCTTACAGAACTTGGTGACATGTTGACTCCCGTTTTCAGCCGGGACAACGTGGAAACTATCAGCCATACGGAAGCTATCAGCACCGTAATGGATGCAGTGAGTACATATTTCGACGGACAGGAAATCAATGCACCCGTCGTAAGAGTATCACATGAAATGAAACTTCGGAACCGCTTCGGAGCTGGCAAACTGGTCGAGAACCTGAATCCAGAGGACAGCGATTCCTACTATCAGAGAGCGATGGCAATGATTGAAATTCCATCTATCTCACACGACATCAACGGAAGCATCTGCCATCTACAGGTATGCCTTGTACGAAACTATGCAGATTGCAACCTACTGGGTAATTCATCCCAGAAGCAGACCTTCAAACTGGCAATCGGTTTTCTGAATACCGTATGCACCAATGGTATGGTCTGTACTGATGGAGTAAACCTGGCCATCAAGGTAACTAACACTGCCGACTTCTACAAGTATTGCATCGAACTTTTCAAGCAGTACAACTATAAGCAGCACCTTGATGACATGAGACGACTGAACGATACTGTTGTCACAGTCAGCACCTTGGCTCAATTCCTGGGCCGTGCGAGAATGGCAACAGCTCTACCGACAAGCATGAAGAACGAGCTTGGCCTTCCTGAATTTACACTTCCAGAGGCACAGCTGAACAACATGATCCGTGACTACTACACCGACGAGAACTTTGGTGGATTCGGACGAGAAATCACGGCATGGCAATTCTATATGCTACTGACAAATTACAAGAACAACTACATTGACGTGACATTGGAGCGTTCCTGCAACGCATACCAGTGTGCTAAAGGCGTGGCATCGGCAATCAACAAAGACGATGATGCCTGGAGTTGGTTTATCGAGTAATTAAGACTAAGAACGACCGAGGAACAACAACCTCACCGTTCTCCGAAGAGGGGGACTATCACTGTAACAGGTGGTGGCCTCCCTTTTTTCATTTGCGAGAACAGAAAACAATTTCAATAATCAATTAAAAACAAAACAATTATGCTTTACATCAAATCATTCAGCAACTACACCGAGTTTCAAGAAATTTTCGGTGTTCGCGTGTTCGGAGAAGAAAAGGCGAGGAAGAACAAAATCCTGCTGGCTCTCCTAAAGGACAAAGCGGTTCATAAAAGAGCCATCGAAACTGGAGATTTCACCTTACTCAGCATCAAGAACATGGTGGATCTCAAAAACATCTGCATCAAGAAGCTCCATGAAAGCGGAGCCAAGAGCAGTAAACTTCGCTACGAGGTCAACCTTCTGGGTGTGACCTATTACAGCGACATCTATTCCCTCGACAGCTTGAAAGGCATCTGCGAAGATGGAACTCCCAATGCTGTACGCTACGTCAACAATGAGAACAATCGCCCCTGGAAGATGAAGTGCGGCAAGTTCTACAAGAAGCTTATCGAATGTACAAAGTTCGGTAAGTCCCTTCCACAAGAGGTGGTCACTTATCTCTGTGAAGAGTTCGCCCGTGACTGGCAAGCCTACTCAATCGGAAAGCTGCCAAAGAACAAGCTCTATGTAAATGATAATTTCTCAGACATCTATGATTCTAGCCGATTGAAAGGCTATGATGAGGATTCTGATGCTTTCGTTTCCTGCATGGTCAATAAAGACCTTTGGAGTTTCTATAAGGATTCGGTCAAAGCAAAGGCCGCTTACCTGGAGGACGAGAACGGAATGATTATCGCCCGTTGCATCATCTTTACTGATGTTTATGACGAGGATGGCAACAAGTATCGTTATGCAGAACGCCAGTATTCTACTGGTTGCAACGATGTTTACAAACAGGCACTCATAGATGCACTGATTCAGGCTGGAGAGATAGACTGCTTCAAGAAGATTGGTGCAGCATGTTCCGATGCGAATGCAATTGTTGACATCAATGGCAATTCACTTGCAGACAAAGACTTCCATATTGAATGTGACCTTGATTGGGAAGATGACCTCAGCTATCAAGATACATTCAAATGGTACAGTATGTATCACCACAAAGCTTACAACTACGAAGCTGGTGACTATTCACTTGACGTAACAGAAGGAAGTCTGGACGCTTCTGAGAATGGTGATGATGACCCTGATGAATGGGATAGCTATCATGAGAGAAATGCATGGGAGGTCAGAACGGTTTACTATCACGGTAACGAAGAGACCTGTGACATTGAATGTTGTGATGATTTTGTACGGTTCAACGACAAATGGTATCACGAGGACGATGTTGTAACATGCCCGAAATGTGGCGAAAAGATGCTCAATCCCAAGTATTACGACGAGGATGACGATGTTTACGAGAGCAGCATAACAGGAAAGGGTTATTGCTGTGAGGACTGCCGGGACGAGGCAGAGTTGGAGTACAAGAAAGAGCATTGGCACTATTCCGACTACGATGACCAGTATTACCTGTATGCCAACGACATTACGACCTACAGACAATACAACTGCATCACACAGGAGTACGAGGACAAGACCATTTCCAAGGAATCACTCTTTGAACTGATAGAGCGAGGGGATTTCCATGAGTGGGGCGGCATGTACTTCGATGCAATCAATGAGGAGGTGGGGAAACCCATCGGATATGAGGATTTAATTGAATTTAATTTTGCAGCAGCTTAAACAATGACAAAGGATTTTTCACTATTGAAGAAGCTCTTTTGCATCCATTCTAAGAGTGGACGTGAGGGAAAGATTCGCAAGTTCATCTGGAACTGGATAAAGCAGAATGTTCCAGGTGCTAAGATTGTGTGTGACAAGCCCGGTAATCTCTATGTTACCAAGGGCAAGTCAGAAACGTACCCCTGTATCGTGGCCCATCTGGACCAAGTGCAGGACAGACACTCTAAGGACTTTCTAGCCTACGAAGCCGAGGACATCATTATCGGATTCTCCCCCAAGCGGAAAGAGCAACAAGGATTGGGGGCTGATGACAAGGTTGGTCTTTGGATAGGCTTGATGTGTTTACAAAAGTTTGACTGCCTCAAATTGGCGTTTTTCGTCGAGGAAGAGGTGGGATGCAGAGGCTCAGACAAGGCAAACATGGATTTTTTCAACGACTGCCGTTTTGTGATTGAGCCTGACAGACGAGAGCATGAGGATCTGATAACACAGATTGGATGGACTTCCCTATGCTCTGATGACTTCCTGAAGGACATCGGTTATAAGAAGTTCGGCTACAAAGAGACCGACGGAATGATGACCGATATTGAGACCCTGAAGGACAACGGACTGGCTGTTTCGTGTATCAACCTGAGCTGTGGGTATTACAAGCCCCATTCAGACCAGGAATTTGTTTACAAGCCAGCCGTCTCTAACTGTTTGGCTTTCGTAGAGCATATCATTGAGACGTGTACCAAAGTTTACCCACATGTCGATGATACCGCTTACCTCGAAAGACATAACTACTACGATACTGTTTACGATGACCTCTACAGCGAGATCTATGACCTGTTGACCAATAATCCCAGTATGAGTTTTGGAGAAGTCGAAGCCATGTTCAAGGACTGGTACGGCTCTGACAAAATCAACAAGGGCGATTTGGAAAACAACTATGAACTGGCGAGGGAGGATATTCTCTTCTGGCAAGAACAGGAGAACAAGAAAACAACAAAAGTATTAACCAAATAAACAACAAACGATTATGTGTAAAAGCAATGAAATTTTGGCTGGACTTCCAGAGGGAGCAAGCCAGGACGAAATCAGGGCAGCGTTTTTCGAGGCCCTCCGTTCACTTAACGTGAACGACAAGTGTGAGAAGCGCGACAATCTCACATACCTGTCATGGGCTAATGCCTGGGGTGAATTCAAAAAGGTCTATCCTTCAGCCACCTATCGCATTATCAACAACCCGACAACCAATCTGCCGTACTTCGTTGACCCTGCCATTGGCGTGATGGTCTTTACAGAGGTGACGGCTAACGGACAGACCCATCAGATGTGGCTACCAGTTCTCAACGGTGCTCAGAAACCCATGAAACTGGAGCCTTACGAGTATCAGGTCTGGGACAGGAACAGCCGCCAGTATATCAACAAGACGGTGGAGGCAGTTTCCATGTTCGACATCAACAAGACCCTTATGAGGTGCCTGGTCAAGAACCTTGCAATGTTCGGATTGGGTCTCTACATCTATGCAGGTGAGGATCTTCCAGAGAATGCAACTGGAACAGATGACTCTACTGCTGCTTCAACGGCTACTGTCCCTGCTCCAACAACAGCAGAGGTGAAGCCTAAGAAGGCTACGACAACAAGAAAGGGCAGGACGGTACAACAGCCTACCAATGACCGCTATGCTGGTATCAAAGCCGCTATTGCAGCAATGCAAGATACCAACTCTCTCTTGGCTCTCTACAATCAACACAAGAACGAGGCGGAGAGCAACGAAGCTATCAAGGCTTTGTTTACATTGAGAAAATACGAACTTCAACAAGCAGCTTAAACTATGGCAGCAAAGAAGAAAATTCAACTGAAAGATTCCGGCGTTATTTTCAATGCCGAGGATCATACCTACTTGTTAGGTGACAAATTCCTTTCGGGTATCACACCTGTCTTGCAGAGGCAGTTTTTCCCGACAGAGTTTGAGGGTATTCCAAAGTATATCGTAGATGCAGCAGCGGAATACGGAACTGGGGTTCACGCATCATGCGAGGACTTCGATGCAAACTGGAATAATGACGGTACTGTAGAAGTACAGGACTACATCCAGATTTGCCATGACTATAATCTCACTCACGAAGCATCTGAGTACACCGTAACTGATGGAAAGGATTATGCAAGTCAGATCGACAAGGTTTACAGGGTGTCCGATGATACCTTTGACCTTGGGGACATCAAGACCTATGGTCAGATGACGGCTGAGAAGCAGGAAAAAGCTCGTTGGCAGTTAAGCGTATATGCTATGCTTTTCGAGCGTCAGAACCGTGGAGCAAAGGTTGGCCGACTGTTCATCATCCATCTGCGTAACAAGCAGAAGAAGGACGGTACTTTCGACCATATCAGCGAGATTATCTTTGTCAACAGAATCCCCTCTGAAATATGTGAGGATTTGTTGGCAACAGACCTACGAGGTGAACAATTCATCAATCCATACGGCATTCCAGAGGAATATCGCTCACAGGAAACTATCATCCGTGAGCTTATCCAAACGAAAGCAGCCATCGAAGAGAAACTGAACGGCATCAAGGCCAAGATTCTCAAAGACATGGAATTGAAGAACGTGAGAACCTGGGCAACCGACACAATGAGGCTTACAAGAAAACTGCCTACCCAACGCTCATCATTTAACCTGGCATTATTCAAGACCGACCATCCTGAATATGACTATGACCAGTACATGAGAGTGTCTGAGGTGGCAGGAAGCCTGTCGATTGCAGTATGAGAACAAGAACGGAAGGGCTGGGGATAGCAATATTCCTGGCCTTTTCAATTAAAGGACAATTAAAAAACAAAAGACAATGAACATCAATCAATTCATTTTCAGCAGAACGCAGCCCAAGAAGAAAATCGAGACTATCGAGGCTCTTACGACTGACGAACTGCTTTCCGTAAAGGAAGAGACGGTCATTAAAATCGTGAAAGAGGTTGGCCGTCGAATGTATAAGAGCAGGGACAAACAGCTCTACATTGATGGTGATAGGAGAAAAGGCAACTGCTGGAACTCAACCATCGAGGGCGTAGACCTGATCAAAGGTAGGATTCATCTGAATATCTACATTCAGTATGAAAATACAGACACCAATTCGAGCGAGGAATTTGACAAGTTCTTCGATCGATGGAACAACTACCGTGGAGAAATCCGACGGTTAGACAGGTACGGGAATGGACGGACTTACTACTTCAACTATGACAAAAGCGACAAGGCGAATGTAATGAAATCCATCCTCCTGGACTATGTGTATAAGAAGTATAACGACAAGCTTCACGACGAACTGGCATTAGGAGGATAGTGCCATGAACGAAGCGAAGATTAAGGAACTGAATAAGCGTATCAAGAAACTGGAAGAGACAATACACTTCCTGACGGAACTCTTAACCGAGCGACAACTGGAGGAGTTTATGTCCTACCTTAACAGACAGAAAGGCTTATGAAAGAACCAAAAGCATTCAGGAGTTTCAAGGTTCAGAGAGCCATTGAGATTCAAATGAGTACCCAAGACGAGAAACTGACACAAGAGGACGCAGAGCGTTTCGTTGACTGCAACTATCTTGTCGAGGGCAAATTTGATGGCAAGTACAAGGACTTCTTCTTTTGCAGAACGGAGTTTAGATACAGACCATTTACGCAAAGAGAGAAACTGGATCATTTCGTCGAGGACTTCATCATCTGCCCGAAAGAACTTGGGTTAGACTTGGCAGACCGACGAGACTACGAAAAAGACCAGGAAGAACTTGAACTCTACTTCGACTTCTACGACGGCATTGCAATAGAATGTGACGAAGATGGAAGCAGGGTATCATTCAGACCTCTCATTATCCTCTATCCAACCATTGAGATATGTGAAACCATACCAGAACTGAAGGAAAGGATCGAGCGGTATTGTGGTGATGCTGCATTAGACGGCATGAACTACCACGACATTGCCCTGACCTTCGGCAAAGTACACCGACAAGACGCATTTCAATACTATGGTGATAAGTGAAACATTGTATCATAACATCGAAATCTGCCTGAGAAATCTGGTGGATGAAGATGACGAGGGGAGAAAAAGGAGAATCGTCAGGCACATTCTCCACTCCCTCCGTGAGAACTGTATAACAGAAGATTGAGTATGGCAAAGACAACGAAGATGACCCTCAAATACTGGGCAAGTCTCAGTGGGGGCAGCAAACGACGAGCATTGACCTGCGTGTTCCCATTACACAAACCCGTAGTGGATATGCTCATGGACGAGAAGCCAGACCCAAAAAGCAACCCTTGGTGGAAAAACGTATGGACTAAAGTACGGATTCCCCAGGCAGATGCTAATGGGTACAGGCATTACAAAACTGTAGTAAACAAAACTTTTATACCGTAAAGAAACAATGGATCAGAGACAATACGACAGGCTCTTCCAGGAATATGTTGACTATGTGGTTGGCATTATCCAGAAGAAGGGCATCAAGACAGCAAACGACCTAAAAGACATCGTGAGGAAGAACATCAATCGTGTAGACCTCAGACTGGCAAGGGTCGTAATGGTAAACAACACAAGGTTCGGAGCCTTTCTTGATGACACCTATGAGAGTGTCGGACTGGCAACGAACATAGTAATTGACGATTAGAAATGAGAAAATACAAATTCAGAGGACAAGATGTGAACGGTTGGCACTATGGCGACCTGCAACATCGGAAGACCGTTTTGCTCCATCGGATAGGAATAACAATAGACAGCCGAGGGACAACGGTATTCTATACTTGCAATCCTGACTCCATCGGGATAGGTACTGGCATCATGGATATTAATGCCAGGAAAGCAAGCGACACCATCAATGAGATTTTTGAGGGTGACATTCTGAGGATGCCCGACCGAGAGTTTTTCCATTCGGAGATTATCGGTTTGGTAGTGTATTTCAACGGCTCCTTCGTGATAGCGAGTGACCCAGATAACATCGAGACATGCAGCAAATGGAATCTCTATGACGCAGTTCATGGTGAAAAGGCTTATGTCATCGGTAACATCATGGAGAACCCGGAACTACTGAGGGGCTACAAACAAGAACAATCAAAAACATAACGCATGGGAAAAAGACTTCACATAGCAAAAAAGTATGAAGTTGAGTGGTCAGACTCCGCTCACTTCAATTGGAAAATCAGTGAGTTCCACGACCTCTTAGATGCACTTGACGTGTACTATACAGGAGAAACGTGGGATGACGATTTTGAAGTCAGCAAAGAGGATTGGCAGAAAGGGATAGACACCCTTAGAAACTATGACAAACTCGATGCTGATTCACAAGAGACTATTGACAAAGCCTTGGAAGCTCTGGAATATGAGCGTGAAGAGGTAATACGAATCATGGAGCAGTTCATGGAGCAGTCAGCACAAAACTGGAGCTACATAGAGTGCTGCTTCTTCTAAAGAGAATCATCATGGCAAAGATTGAACAGCATGACATCGAGATTGGGAAGTATATACTATCCATTCTCACAACCCGAATTGACATCGTTTCATCTTGGGGCTTAGACCCTGAGAGTCTGAAACCGATCAAGTACGGCATTGAGTTCCACGTCCAGGGCTTCAAGCATACTGGCATGGTACAAGTAACGCTGAATGAAGGAGAGGATTTGTTTGAAGTCAGCCTTATCTCCGAATCTGGAGAGACGAAGGAAAGACACGAGTCCATTTTCCTTGACAATCTGATTTCTGTAATAGATGACGCTGTGGAGAATGTCGAGAATTACGAGAAAAGGGTATCTGAGGAATATCCGTTTCTAAAAGACCCCGACAATCCTGAGAAAGTCAGACCTATGGAAATCATTATTCTCTAAAAGGATGGAATAGGAGAAATATGCCTGTTTTGTGAAATATCGGAATATGGTATATTCTCCTTTCCTTGATACGGATTTTCAAATACAAGACGCACGTCTAATAACTGAAAACCATGTTAAAAAATGTATAATAACGACGAGCGATTTGTGGCTTACCTCCGAGTGAGTACACAAAGGCAAGGATATTCAGGATTGGGCTTAGAGGCACAAAGGGAAATCATACACAATTACCTTCGTGACAGAAAGCCGATTTTTGAGTATGTTGAAGTAGAGAGCGGACGCAAGACTGACAAAGGAAGACCTAAGTTAAAAGAAGCGTTATCACAGTGCCGGACATACGGAGCAAAGCTGATTGTGGCTAAACTCGACCGACTGGCAAGAAATGTGAGCTTCCTTTCCGCACTCTTAGATTCTGACGTGGAGATCGTTTTCTGCGATTTTCCACAAGCGAACAAGATGGTACTGCATATATTGGCCTCCATCAGTCAATATGAGGCAGAATTAATCAGTACCAGGACAAAACTGGCATTAGCAGCTAAGAAATCCAGAGGATGTAAGCTGGGTAATCCAGAACATCTGATGGATAAGCATAAGGAGGCTATTGCTAACTCTAATAAGACCAACAGGAAGAAGGCAGAGGACAATCCCAACAATAAAAGGGCTGTCGCTATGCTGAGAATCCTAGCGGAGCAGCGCATGACACTTACTGAAATGACTGACAAACTGAACAAGGAGGGATTCGTAACCTCCAAGGGATATGAGTTCAGACCATCACAGGTGTATGTTCTGCTGAAAAGGTATAACATCAAGTATTAACAATCAAAACAAGTAAAACTATGATTATCGACATTAACAATCAGGATCGAGCAACCATCAAGACGCTCCATCCTACAAAGAAAGCAGCTCAGGCTTATATCTTTAGTCAGGAGCAGCGAGACACAGTAAAGCGACTTATCAAGCACGGTTTTCTCCCACACCACACATCGGTAGCAAGGGGAAAGGCAACGCCAAAGAAGTTTTCACTGGAGAAGTACCGGGGACGTTTCGGCAAGGGATTCAAGATGATTTCCTTCTCGCCTTTCTCCCCAGACTTCAACCATTGCACCTATTTCACTATCGCTTAATTAAAGAAAGGAGTAGATATGCCGAATTGGTGCTATACCTCATACGTCATAGACGGAAAGAGGAAAGAAGTCCAGAGTTTGTTTAGCAAAATGAACAATCTGGAAAACAGAAGGAAACCTTTAGTTGACAATTCTTTCGGCAAGACATGGCTGGGATGCCTTGTAACTAAGCTGGGAGCAGATTGGCAGAAGGTTTATTGCAGAGGATCCTGGAGCGACCTGGATTGGAATGGGGCAATACTCCGTTTCAATACAGAAACCGCCTGGGGACCAATGAACGAGGTATTCAAACTAGTCAAGGAAACCTACCCATCCCTCGAAATCTTCTATATGGCAGAAGAGGATGGTATGGGTGTATTCATCACTAACGATACAGACGGCAACTATTTCAAAGACCGTTTCCGCATCGAGTATGATTTGGACTATGAATACTTTACTACTATCGAGGGTGTCTGTACCTATGTATCGGGAATCATCGGAAAGGAAGTCAAGACCAGGGCTGATATGGAACAAGCTATCAGCGACTGGAACGGCAACACGGAAGATGATGACAAGATGATTTATTTCAACGCATACGAAGTGGTATCAGAATGAACACCTATGAGTTTATGGTAACGGTGGCAGGTTCGGATTTCAAGGCTTATACACAGTCCAACAATCCGAGCTATGCCTACCAGAAATGCCGAAGGTTATATCCGACGGCAAGTGAAATCAGATTTATAAGACTGGTAAGAAAATGAAATCATCAACAAAACTCTTGCTGAGGGTTGCAATAACAATAGTGGCTTATGTCCTTTTGATAGACCCTTGGCTGTTAAACAGAAAAAACTATGAGTAAGAAACAGACTAAGTTCGTGCTACTCCTGGACTATACAGGAGGTACTCTAATCAAAATCAAGCTGACGGAAGAGGAACAGGAAAAGTCTCTGGAATACGAGGACTTTGAGGAATTCCTTCACACGTTGGAAGATAAGTATGAATTCCGCTTGCGTGACTGCGAGTGGATGAGTGTGGACGAAATAACAGAACGAGAATATGGAATGTAAGAAAGACCCAAAGGAGGTGCTGAGACAAGAAGTTTTGGCATCCTCAAATCTGGAGAGCTTTTTCCACCAGCTCATAAAAGACAACGGTGGACTGGAGGCAAGGGACATACAGGAGTTTATGGCAGACTATGTAATTGGGCATAGCACAACAGATACTCTTGTAGATGAACTGGATTTGGAACATATACGATGCTGTTCAGAATGCGGAAACCCCATGTACGAGGGATTTTGCATTGAGAACGGTGCTGAGTATTATTGTTCGGAAGAGTGCTTGCATAAGCACTTGTCGGAAGAGGAATACAACGACCTCTATGATGACGGCAAGGGAGAATCATATTGGACTTCATGGTTAGACTAACGATTATGGAGAGTATCAAGCAACAACTGAAAGAACTGAAGGAAAAGGTAAAGAAAGCCATTATCGACCTGGCAAAAAGAGACTGTGAGGTTGGATTGGGTGGCTTGCAGATTAGACAATCCTTCAGCTATTACGAGGAAGAAGTGTATCATATCGACAAAATCTATATCGACCCAGAAAAGGAGTCGGTAAGGATTCTGCTTGACGAGTACGCTGATTCAATAGAACTGTCAGAGTTTTCTATCGAGGATCAGGTTTGGATATACGAGGAACTGGAAAAGACATTCAGGAACCCAAAGTATGATTATCGCATAGAATACTATTAACTATCGAGAGGGGAGCATATCGGGAACGCTATGCTTTTCTTTTTCCTCCTTCATAAAAAAACACATGCCTCAGTAGTATATCATATAACAACACTTGAACCAAAAAAATTTCTATTCCCTATAATATGTATATAGATATAAAAATAAAATTGGTTCTAAGTCTGGTTTGCAATAAACGAGATTTTATTGGCTTATGAACACCTAAAACCATAATTTTTGTTAATAATGGAAGCCTTTAAGCAGATTTAAGATAGGAAATGCCCAAAAATTCACATAAAATGTGTAACTTTACCGTGCCAAAGTTATATGACCACTTGTAAGGCCAGTGCTGCGGCGTATAAAGGAAAACAAGCTGTCGCAACTCCCGGCGATTCGGTTTCGACGTATGAGAATGTGGATTTGAAACTTCCACCAACAACTGACGAAACAGAAGAAAATAGTAGTGATTATAATGACTTTGTGATTAACTAAACATTTTGATTTTATGATTAAGAAGATCGTGTTTATATTTGCTTTAGTGCTTATGCCACTAATATGCAATGGTCAAGTATTCCTGTCTGTACAGGATGTTTTGGGTATGAGAAAATCTGTGATAAGAAATGACAACCAAGCAGCCCAGATTTTGAAAGCGCGAGGATATACAAAACAGTTTAAGTCGGAAGACAGTAACTATTTCTATAAGAATTGCAAATTGACAGTCATAGACGGCTCCATATATGATCCTCGGAAGATGGAGGCGAGTCCTAAAAGTGCACAGGCAAGTTTCGTAGAAGTATATCAAGATGAATATAAATGTACACAATATTTTCATATAGAAGTTACTGTTTATGGAAAAGCAAATGCACAGAAATGGCTTGCACAGTTAAAAGGTCTTGGATATAGAATTAACACGAGCATGAGTTATTCAGGGTTTGGGCAAAATAATTGGTACTACGAAAAACGTGGTTATCCGATCTTGACCCTTAAAAATGAAGGATCGACATACACTTTAGGAATTGCTATAGAAATGTAAGACTCAAGTCCATCACTAATCTGGTGGACTTTCTTTTTGCTCCCATATTACAAGATTTCTGTCAAGAGGAACGAAGCGGTTTTCTCCACGTTTTAATTGAATAATATACACTTGTGCTGCATACTTACCGATAGCCTTGATGAACACAGAGCGAATCCTAGCACACTTCTCTATGATGGAATGGTTTAGTTGGTTTGTCAGGTCAACAATGCTTGTGCTTTGGAGGTTCAATTAGGTTCCAGAGGTCGGGGTTCCAAGGGGTTCCACTTTCCCTAAAGAGTTGAAATCCAAATATCAAAGTGGGGTTCCTTGTCTGGGTTCCAAGGTATTCCAAACTATTTTCCATGAACCCCTTTGGCACCCTTGAAGAAACCCCTCAAAAGAAAGACGGACACCCTCATTGGGCACCCGTCCTTCAGTATAGTTAGTGTTTGAGACTTGCTTCATACTCCAGGACGAGCCGCCTTACTGTTGATCTTTTCATCCCCGATAGTTCAGCCAACTTGTCCCAACCATTCTTTGACTGCCCCTTATCGTCCTTGATGTCATGCAGGGCTTTCAGAGTAGGGATGTCTGTTATGCGTTTCCCTTTCTGCGCAGGGGCTTCAACAGCAGGAGCAGTCTCGTTCTTGACCAACTCTGCCTCCTGATTGAGTTTGCGCTGAATATTCTGGTCTGTACCAAACTTATGGAGGAAACGCTCGATGCAGTAGTCAGCGATAAACAAGGTAAGGTCAACAACCTGCTTGCGCTTCTGCCAGTTAGCAGGTGCAGGGTTCTCGTAGAGCATGTGTAGAACTATAGCGCAATGGAAAGCTATAGCAGCCATTCTCATACGCACGTCCTTACGGGCTGGATTATTCTCTGCTAGAGACTGTTCATATTGGCGGTCGTTCCATTCATCGAGAGCCTTGCAGACATAATCCAAGTCTATGCGCACCTCCTTGACAGCCTCCTCGTTTTGGAAGCAGTAGGTGTTAGTCCAGTTGTCAATTTGGTCTTTCATTGCCTCTAACTCACGCCCCTCTGGTAGACGGAGGACACCAGGATAACGCCCTGCCTCTGGTATGCAAGTCCAGACGATTCGTGACAAAGTGCCTCCTTCAAGCTCTTTCTTAAATGATGTGTTAATGTCGTGAGGCGTTCCTGTGAAGGTGTAGTTCAGGAAGATGGGGAAGATGCCATTTTTGCTGTTCCTAGCCTTGTTGTTGCGACAAACATCACCATTCTCGAAAGCCTTGCGCAAGAAGTCGAAGTTAAGACCATTGCCCTTTTTGAGATCATAGAACAATGCCCTTACCTCGCTGTTGAATATATACATGTGGCAGTCTTGATTCTCTGCGAGGATGTCAACGTACTTAGCCATCGACGTACCAATACCTGTGGTCTGAACAATGAAGTGGTCATCATTCTCTGGGTCGCCCATAATGTCAATCTTTTCGATGCTGCGTTCAATAATACGACTAAAGAGAGCCTTGAACAGTTGCTCGAACTTTGCCTTTCCTGTACCCCAGTTTCCCTCGACAACCACTTGTAAGTTGGCAGCATGAACGATTCCATCAGAGTACAAAGCCCGCACCTTCGAGAAACACATTGCTCCAAGCATTGAGCATAGATGAAGCAACATGGCCTCTTCATATCCTCCTGGGACACCTGTAATGATCCTATCCAAGAATGGGGGAAGTGTCGGCATCGTGAAGTTGGCTTTGAACAACTCAATCCAGGGAGTCTTATTCTCTTCTGTATAGTCATCGCCATCACCTGGTACTTCAATATAACCGGCCTCTGCATTATCTTCCATTCCTGTCTGCTTGGGCTTTCTGTAGAACCCACACTCTGCTTTGGTGCGGATTTCTCGCTCGTCGGCTTGCTTTTCAATGGTGTAGCGTTCAGCATCGGCACGACGTTCCCGAACATAAAGGTCGGTATCTGCTTCACGCTCTTCCCTGTACTTCTTGCCATCAAAACGCTTCTTGCACCAGATTACAATACCTGACACAGCGGCAATAACGACAGCCATACCGAAGAATACTCCCCCGAACTTCTTGATTGTTTTGGGGTCTTTCTCGCTTACTCTTGAAAGTGAATCAATCACCTTCGATGCACCATAGCCAGTTCCTGCTGCTACAGCTGCTCCACGCCCTGATTCAATCAACTTGTCAATCGTTGTCTTTTTCATTTTATTTTCTTGTTTTGTGGGAGAGGACAGTCAAGCCCCTCCCAAGTTAGTAATTAAAGTGCCTTGATACTGTTTATGATACGGCAGACCATAACAGCGTTCATGTTGTACTCGTCGGCGATCGCAGTAGGAAGAACACCATCCTCATATTTCTGCTTGACATCAAACACGTCCTGCTCTGTGAGGGTTACAGGTTTGCCATCAGTTGAGAAGAACACATACTTCACCTCTCGTACAATAGGGGGTTTCTGTGTTTGTGGCTTTTTGTGCTTTACGACATGCAGCACACCAGCCGTGCATACCAAGCCAATGATAGTGAAGCCAATGGCCTTCTTAGGGGTTAAGAACTTGCCCGTGGTTGTGGGCATTGAAACTTTTTTTTGTTCCATAAATAAATTGGTATTATGAGAGTGCCGCCTGTGTTAGAGACAGCACCCTCTGGTTAGTAATTTTGCCTTTTATTTACGAGTATGCCCATGAAGATTGCCTGTACGCTTCCTTACTTTAAGAAGGTCTACGGCCAAATCTGCATCGACAACAATGGTGTTCCCAACTTGGCTGATGGCTGCATCTATCACGCCACTTCTTTTAATACGTGAAGCTGTTGCCGTACTACATCCGAACAAGTCACATAATCCTTGTAGGCCATACACATAATGTTTTTTTACTTTCACGCCTTCGTTAGGTTCTGGCGCGAACAGTGCATCTGCAAAACACTCCTTCAATCTCTCGAAGAAGTCGTCTTGACTCATGTTTATTAATAATTGCTGTTCCATGTTATTTCGTTTAATGAGTGCAAAGAAACGGCAAAATCATAGACTGTACAAGGCTCAATAAACTCAGTAAAAACAAACTGTAACTCAATAAAAATTATTCCCTTCTCAATAAAAACTAAGTAAAATCTCAATAAAAAAGCACCATACCGATTAGGTACAGTGCCTTGTTATGCTTGTGGGTGTGGTAGTCTATTTCTTGATGTGATAACGCACAATATCGTCGCAGCTCAACCTCACCTCTTCAATGATTTCACTGCATCGCTGCTCGTTCATCTTAATCTTGGTGCCAACGGCTATAAAGTCTTTCAGGGTAGGGTGCCCTGTACCGTTGACAGATGTAGCGTGTTCGCCGTTATATCCCTCAGTACAAAGGGTGAGGTCGTAGGCAGGGGCAAGATGCCACTTCCATGAGCCGTTTCTGCCTTTCAGAACGATGAAACTGAAATTCTTGCAATGGTCATCCTTGTTGTCGGTCAGGTAGTTGAACACCATGCGACGGTACATTTCCTCAACGTCACGGGAATTCTGGGTCAAGTAACCTGTAAGCGCAAGCAGGTTGCTATAGTCGAGCACTGGATTAGAGAGCGATATGCAGAGTAGTCCTCCAGCCGTCGCGGTATGGATCCTGTTGCCCTCTGCATCAATGTCGAATCGGCGAGAGGCGAAATAGCGTCCGTTTATCAGCTTAAAGTCTGGCACGCTGATACCGCATTTCCTGGCTACCTCATTGTAGTGATACTCCTGCTGTCCCATATCCTGCGGGTCGTAGGTATGACGAAACTTAACAAGCCAATGACCTTCATCGTCAGAAAATACGGCTTTTGGACGAGCACCGCCGCTGTTGCCGCTATTATAGAGTAGAAGTCCGGCATCATCGTCCTGCTTTTCCTTCAATACTTCCAGAGCTTTCTCTTGCAACAAATCAAAGTCTGTTACATCCGTTCCCTGTTTGAAAGAGGTTTCTGGTTCAAAGGTCAATGCTCCCATGCCACCACTGCCTACAATGCTCAGACGGTCAAGCGCAGACAACTTGAAGTCGTCTATACCTTCCTTCTGTAGCAGCTTGTGAAGAAGATAGCGTCCATATCCATCGGGCAGACAATCCTCAAATATTCCGAAGTTCCCGTAGAAAGGGGAGGGCTTTGCCAAAAACAATCCTTGACGCAGTGGTAATTCCAACGGAGAGATACTAAAACCGTCTGCCAACCAAGAAGGAGCATACTCGAAGGCACACAACTTATTGTCGGGTGTCAGTGAAATAGTGCCAACCAAGCGATTGTGATACTTCACGTTGAGCAATTCAATCTTCATCATACCTTATAAGCCTTTTTCTTGTTTTGGTTCTTGCGGATTTGTGTCAGTTCCTCCATCGTTGCATATTTCGGTTGGGCGAACAAACTTTTTATCTCTGAGGTGTACCCCAAAGTCATAGCAATACCTATGAGGTTTTTAAGAGAGATTAGCCCTTTTTGCTCAAACCTCACGATGTTGCTTACCGCCACTCCTGACTGTTCGGCCACCTGCTCGCGTGTAAGATTCTTCTCTATGCGGCGTTTGCGGAAGTCAGCAGCAATTTCTCCGGCTACATCATCAGGGTTATTGAGAGTATAGCCTTCAAGAACAGATAATATATTATTTGTTTCTGTCATATTACAAAAGATAAGGATAATATCTTATCAGTAGCAAAGTTACATAATTATATTCATACAGCCAAGGAAAAACAAAAAAAAAGTGCCTCAATCGTAATATTTTGTGCGGATTTATCCCCCCGCAGTGGCAAGTTTTTGCTGTATATCCGAAAGCAACGACTTCAAGAAGTCCTCATCTACATCATCCAAGAGGTTGATGATTTTACTCCTGTATTGGTTCTTATTCCACTTTTCCATTTCCAGGGCAGCTGTTTCGGTTGCTGTCTCTATATAGGGCTTCATGGTGTTGTAAGACTTGTGTCCCGTACACTTCATCACGGTCTCAGGAGGTATGCCCATTGCGAGACTACATGAAACGAAAGTCCGTCGTGCGTCGTGGTTTGATATGATGTCGCAGAATTTATTTGAATCTTCTCTGCGTTCCGTACCTATATAATATACCTCGGTAATGATGCGGTCTAATCCAGCAGCCTTGGCAGCATCCTTAACGGCATCGTTAAGCTTTTGTGAACTTTGAATGTCGAACACCAGTCCATCTGGAGTTGCTTCATCCTTATACTTCTCCAGAATCCGACGTGCCTCTTCGGTAAGTGGGATGGTAAGATGCTCGCCTGTCTTTTTTGCAAACATATCAATGCGGCTGTCGCTTACATGAACAACCTTCAGACGTTTGAGGTCTGAAACACGCAGGGAAGTGAATGCCATGAAACACCAAAAGTCACGAGCGCGCTCCAATCTACCGCTTTGATCGTTCTCAAATTTGAAGTGTGCAAAATGGAGTAACTCGTCATAATGAAGGAATGTGACGGTCTTGGGTAGGACTTTGAGGTTGGTTTCAAAATTCAGGACAGTCGCAGGCACCTCATACCCCTCATTGGTGTTCAACCATTTCAGGAATCCTTTCAGCATCGTCACCTGCTTATTGATGGTACGGTTGCGGTATTCGTTCTGTATGTACCAGTCACGCAGTTTATACATGTGCTCAACCGTAATCTTGTCTGGACGAATGCGTGGGTTAGCCTTTGTGATATGCTGAAACGCTTGTGTGTACTTCTCCTTCGCCTGGTCATCCCAGTTCTTTTCTCGACCACATTCTTTCAAGAACAAGTCAATCATTTCCTTGAAGGATTTTTTCTTCTGTACTACAGCAGGTTGTGTTGCTTGTGCATCCACTCTCCCCAAGGCATAGTTGACCATTGTCTTCAACTCGTCGATAGTAGGAACAGTGTTTTTGAGTGCGCATTTGTCGAACACACTCTCAATCTCCTGGCGGTACTCTGCAATGGCCTCGTTGATTTCCAGATAGGTGAACTTCATGCCACGCACATAATGGGTGGTACCCTTTTTAGCTCTAAGGAGATCCGTGTCCCATTTGTCTGGATCTGCCCAAACATTGGTGAAGAATGAGACCTCAGACTTACTTTGGTTCCATCTTACCTTGATGCCGACTTGACCAGTGCTACCCTTAATGTAGGGTCTCATTGAAAATTTTATCTGAATCATTTGCGTACCTCGATATTTTTGATTACCTTTGTTGGTGAAAACAGCAGGTTCCAGAGAGGTTCCAACTGAATACGGAGGCGAAGGTAAACTAAAAAAACGAGACCACCAAGAGGTTCCGCCAAAGGGATTAAGGATGATGAAATTTGATAAAATTTGATTTGAGTTGGATTCGTAACTCCTTGATAATAAAAGCAATTAGAATCAGCCTACATCAACGGTTCTTATATTGAACGTCCCTCTCTCTCCGCTCAAACAATTTGAAACCCGCTGAATTTCAGCGGGTTTTGTTTTTCTCTCCCAAAGGGGTACCCCAAAAGGTGCCCCGAAAAATTCACCACTTTCAAGATAGAAGTGCAATTTCTGAAGTGAAGTGTGACGGATTATCCTCCCTGAGGAGCGCCCGTAATTGGCCAGCAATGCAAATAACAATAAAGGGAGACCGCAGTCTCCC
>ODAJ012041395.1_pt1 | contig 22249 bp, 21 predicted proteins | sample 1539241 | NCBI WGS metagenome assembly ODAJ01 (sample SAMN02144231, study PRJEB22623) | gut metagenome | biome: sheep rumen | host: Ovis aries | place: New Zealand | reverse complement strand
CAGGTTTTCTTTTAGAAAATCCTGTGATCGCTACGGTGGCGGGTAATAAACAGCCGGTCGTCAAGACATTGACAAACCTCCGAGTTAATTGTCGCAACCTGAGCTTCCCGTCTTGTACGGAAGAGTGGTTTTGGAATCGGATTTATCTGTGAACAAAACCTGCGACTCAGAAAATCAGGAACAAATGCATATGCTTTAAGAGCACTCGTCCATCCGGGTGCTCTTTTTTTTGTTATTTTTTTATTTATTTTTCATATATAAGTGAGGGATTTCCCTAATATTAAACCCCGGATCCCTACACTTTACACGGAGGATTATTCCATGTTCGTTGAACTGACAAAAGAAGCATTTGATAACTTTAAACAGTATCTGGATAAGAACAACTACAGCTACAGTGCCAGCGATGTAACGCTTCCAAAAGATTCCATTAACCATATCCGTGTTGATTTTGAATCAGTATCTCCGGATCAGGTAAGTGTTTTAGCCAGGCAGATTGATTTTGCTTATGGATTAAAGCCTACAGCAACAGAAACAGATAAGGTAAGGGAGCTTACCGCAGAGAGGGAATAAGATGGTAGTAGATAATAAAACCTTTGAAAAAGTCGTTTTTAAGAACGGTTTTGAGATATACAAACATCACGATGCCATACCCATTGAGGGCGTGGCGGAAGCGCTGGGCCTTAATCCCAAACCGAATGGCTCGGGTGGATATCGTATCCATTGTCCGAGTCCCGACCATGATGACAACAACCCTTCCACAGATCTTCAGATCAACGGAAAGTATGAGAATACTTTCAAGTGCTGGAGCTGTGGTGAACATGGCGGTCCGCTTGAACTGGTCATCGCTGTGCAGGGAGGAATTGCTCCTTCAAAGTATTGGGATATCTTAAGAAGTCATGGTGAAGCCCCTCATACGAAGAAAGAGTTTTTTCAGGCAATGAGGGCGAGAGATGAAGCCGCAAGATTTATTGAGAATATCTATCCCGGAGCTATAAAGATCGAGCATATTGAAAACGGACAGAAGGTAGAAAAAGAAGAAAAGCTGGAAAGACCGGAACTTCCTTCCTATATCTGGCGTGAGCTTAAAAACTGGGTCAATGTTGACAGGAGTGTGGGCTTTCAGAAGTTCATTACGATCAACAATGAAGATACAGGTAAAGAAGAGAAAGTTAATTTCGGAGCTTTGGACGATTACGGTTATGCGAACCTTATCTACGATAAGCTTTATGAAGTCGAGAGCTGCTTAAAGTCCTATAAGCGCCAGATACTGCATGATTTTCCCGATCTGGATGCAAAGGCGAAGATGGTCATAATAAAGACGATCGAAGAGAGGATAGAAAAGATCGATATCCATATCGAGCGTTACCGTGAGTATATGTTAAAGGTTATGGAAAGGGATTATCCCGCAGAAAATCCTTTCGATCACATCCTTGACGACTTTGACGAGCCGGAGGAATCGAAGGAATAAACAATAAACATTGAACTCTTACAGGATATACCTGTAAAAATAAAAAAGGAGGAAAGCTATGAGCTACAAAAAAGATTATGCTGATCAGTTAACCCGCTATCAGGAAATGCTCAAAGAATACGAAAAGATCACCACAGATCCTCATTATATGTCTGTCTGTGAAGAGATGCCTTTCGTATTTCTGGATGCAAAACACAAAGCAGAAACCCTGGAGCTTTACAGGGATCTGGGAAATAAGAACGAAACACCGTTTAAGTTTGACCATGCCGATGAAGCGATCATCTTCTTTAACAGTATCATCGAGCTTCGCAAAAAGCGTGATGAGATCCTGGAAAATGCTTCCATCATCGTGCGTGCCGGTGAAATGGCAAAGGATATCAATCAGTTTGTTGAGAACAGTCCTTACCTGCCCAACGATCTGTGTGTAGGAGAAAACAGCCGTCTGGTCAACATTGCCAAGGATTGTCTTGAGAAGCTTCCCAAATATCCGACTCTGATGACCAAGGCATTTCAGAAGTCCTTTATCGAGAGCTGCATCGAATGTCTTGAGCCGGAAGGACTTGATAAGATCGTGGAGACCGCATATATAAAGGCAAAGGATATGAGTAATATCCGCCTGACAGGATCTGAAAAGTATGAGGCAAATATCGCATATCTTCAGAATAAGTTTAATCTGGCAGAGCTCATCTGTGAACACAGAACGATTCGCCTTGCAGGTACCACCAAGCCTAACGAAGATGGTTCTTCCAAACAGGAGTTTTTAGCTCAGGCAGCGGAATATAAGGGGGACATCGAGCTTAAATGCAAGAACGGTCTCTTTTATAAAAAAGAACTCGGAAAGGAAGTAAACTCCGTAGAGATATCCTGGGACGGTCATATCCTTGGTTATGTGCCGCAGGGTGTTGTAGACGAGATGTTCGCTAAATACGGAGATCCCCAGTTCAAAGCAGAGTTTAAGAAGATCGTTGGTGGGGGACAGGGTATTAACTATGGCTGTGAAGTCGAACTTGGGGTTATCGCAAAAGAATACACAAAAGAAGAAGAGAAAGAAGAAGAGAAAGAACCCGAGTGAATACTCCCTGTAAACAGAGCATAAAAAAGAGCCTGAAATATGGCTCTTTTTTATTATATATTCTTGTTAATCGATTGTGAAATTGTTCATAACTTTTTAATCATTTTTCCTCAAAATATTCTGTCAACCCTAAATTTGCACAAAAATTTGACAATATATTCTATATATGGTATATTTGGGGTAGAAATCAAACATATGTTTGCAAGATTTCGTGTAAAAGTTATAAACAAACCCTTAAATATGTCGAAAAACATTATGAAAGGGGGAGGAGAAAATGAATGAAAATTTATCCGCCGTAATAGACATTCAATTTCAATACGCTTTCAGCAGAGACGGTCATAAAAGGATACCCATTGGGGTGACTGTATCTGAAGGTGAAGATCTTCTCTACTCATCGGCGATATACGCATCGGATAAGATATACGATATCCCGGTTCAGATGAGAGAAGCCTGCAGAAACGCACCGTGCATTGCAAGCGTAAGGGAACAATTAAAAGGATTTGATGTTCCTGTAATGATTTAAGAGACTTATTTGACAGCATCTTTGTATCAATAGGTTTTGATTTGTGACCTCTAAAACGAAATAAATCACTAAAGTTCAGAGCTTTCGGCTCTTTTTTTTATTCTCAAAACATATTTTTCTTTAACCGTTCATCCGTCAAAAATCCAGAAAATATTTTTTTTCATATAAGAATGGAGGGATTTTTTATGGATGAAGAAAAAACCGTGGAAGAAGAAAGAGAAAAATGGTTAAACTCTCTTCCGCTTCCTTACAACATGAAAAAATCTGAGATGGTAAAGGAAAAACTTTTCTTTGCCTCTTATCCCGAAAAGAATGATCCTGCGTCCGAAGAACAGGACTTAAGCGGTCTTGAATTGGATGACAGTTTTCTTATGGACGATGTGTGAGAAAGGAGAATGATCAATGGACAGAAGTCTTGCGACAAAAGAAGTACCTCTTCTTAATCGTGATGAGCCTTATATCCCTGACGCCGGGCGTACCAGGGAAGATGATGAGGCTCTGATCTATGATGCGAAGGGGGTAATGAGAGAAAGAACCCATATCTCTGCCCGTCGATTTGAAGAGATCTATAACTCTACGATGAAATATTATACCGTTCAGGAGAAGTATCTTTTCAGACAGTATCAGTCCGGAGAAAAGAAGCCAGAACACTTCTATGAAGATGCAGAGAAATATCTTAAGAGAACCTTTCCTAAAGAAATGGATCCTGCGGAGAATCCCGGAAACAGCGACTGGGATCTTAAGGTTATGATGAACAGGCTTAATCTGGCGATGTTTGGATATGATGTTATCCAGCCTCTTATCGATAATAAGGAGACCTCGGATATAAAGATCTGCGGCCCTTACGATATCCGTGTCCGTGTTAAAGGTAAGGCATATAAATCCAATGCAACCTTTATCGATGAAGATGATCTTTTCCGTTTTGTCGATGGTCTTGCAATAAGAAACCGTGTTGATATCTTTGGACATCCGGTCATTACCTTTACCGACTCACATGATCCCAACTATATCATGCGTTTTACGGTGTCTTCGCCAATGGTCTGCGCTGTGGACTATCCTTACCTGCATATTCGTAAAGTTCCCAAGAATAAACCGATGTTTGATGACCTTATCAAGGCCGGAATGCTTAACGAGAAGGTAAAGATGTATCTGATCGACAGAGCAAAAGCTTCTAAGGGTATCGTCTTCGCCGGACCTCCCGGATGTGTAGACAGAGAAACTGAGTTCTTTGACGGGAAGCAGTGGAAGTCTCTCGCAGACTATAAAAAAGGAGATCTGGTTCTTCAGTATGATCCTGCAAGCGGAGAGGCAAGTCTTGTAGAGCCTCTTGCTTATATCAAAAAGAAGTGTGATAAGATGTATCACTTTGAGACCAGACAGGGTATCGATCAGACTCTTTCTCCTGAACACAGGGTTTTATATGCCAATAAGACTCATTTAAACGGAAAGAAAGTATGGTCTAAAAAGGTCTGTGAAATGTCCGCAGAAGAGCTTAAAGACAAACAGAACGCAGGGTCTTTTAATGGAGGTTTCATAACTTCTTTTAAATATAACGGGAAAGGTATCAAGCTTAAAGATGTTGAAATAGAGCTTATGCTTGCCGTGATCTGCGATGGTACTTTTGATAAGCGCAAAGATTATTACAATCGTTGCACTATCAATATAAAGAAACAGCGCAAGATCGAAGAAATGGACGATCTTATGAAACGCTGGGGTGGAGAATACAAGCGTAAGGAATGCCCTAACGGATATGTCCGTTATGTGTTTGCTGCGCCCCGTAAAGAAAAAGAGTTTACAGATGAATGGTATAGTTGCAGCAAAAAACAGCTCAAACTCATCTGCGAAAATATCTTAAAATGGGACGGTTCTATAACCAAAAACGGCAGAAGAACCTTTTGTTCAACATCCAAAGCTACTGCTGATTTTGTTCAGTTTGCTTTTTCAGCCTGTGGATATCGTGCAACAGTGCATCTCGATAAAAGAGCCGGGCAGACTTATATGACCGGAGGAAAGCAGTATATCCGCAAAAACGACAGTTACACCATATGTATCTCAGAGAACACCATAGTTGGAATGGCTTATCATAACGACGGACGGGATAATAATGTAAGACTTGAGGAAGTAAAGCCTTCTGACGGATATAAATATTGCTTTACCGTTCCTACTCACGCACTGGTTCTTCGTCGTAACGGAAAAATCTTTATTACGGGGAACTCCGGCAAGACCACTGCGCTTAACGCTTTCATCGAATGGATACCCAAGACCAGAGAGTCACTGGTCATTCAGGAAAATGATGAGCTTCAGACGAGGCAGAGCGGATTTATGTTTAAGCATGTTACCCATGGTTTCCACGGCGAGCCTTCCTGTACGCTGGAAGATCTTGCAAAGATGGCGCTGGTTGAGGGCTGTAACGAGTTCATCATCGGTGAGGTTAAGGGCGGTGAGATGAGATACGCCATGACCCTGGTCAATGCCGGTGGTTATGCAGCACTTACGGTTCACTCAACGAATGCTTACGAGACACTGGATAAGCTTGCCGATCTGGTTAAGTATGGTTCGTCTTATTCCTTCGAGGAAGCAAGAAGAATGCTTAAGACCTTTGACACCATTGTTTATATGGAAGGCTATAAGGTCAGGGAGATACTTGAGAATACCGGTTATAACGACGAGACAGGTCATTATAACTACATCAATATCTACCGCTACGATCCTGAAGCAGAAAGAGCGAAAGAGCGTGAGATCGAGCGTCTTGAAGAAGAGGAGCGAAAGAGAGAAGAAGAAGCTCTTAAAAACAAGTATGCGGATAAGCCTGAAGACGATATCGATGCCGGAGCTATTACTCTTGGCGGAGATGATGATGACGAATAAATCCCATGTTTTTACTGCCTGATATGAGAAAAAAATATTTTTTTTCATATATAGGTGTAGCAATAAAAAGACCAGATCGCTCTGGTCATAACACTCTAAGAAAAGGAGACAAAAAAATGAGTGAGACAAAAAGCAGCGCTAAAGGCGCAAAGATCAAGAACCTGTTGGTAAAGGGCAGCACAGCGGCATCCATGATCGCTACCGCAATGCTTATGAGCCCTGCAGTATTCGCAGATGCGACCAGTAAGATGAAGGGGTTGCTTACAACCATTATCCCTTATCTGGCAGCTATCGGTGTACCTATCGCTTTCATGGGTGGCTTTAAGCTGATCATGGCGTTCCGTAATGATCAGGGTGATGCTGTTCCCGCAGCAGCAAGAGACCTGGCTATCGGTATCGTGATCACCCTGTTTGCCACCATCGGACCGGCTATTCTGAATGCACTTTGATGCATAAGCAGGGGTAGTAATTCTTCAGAATATGTGGGGGAGCGCAAAAACGCTTCCCCCTTCTGTAGAAAATAAGTGAGGAGAAAATAAATGGAGACAAACTTCTTATTCAGGATAATTTCATTATTGTTTTCCCATCTCCCGGTCTTTCCTGTGTCTGCGGATTTCTTTGGTATCGGTGAATCAATCTGTGATTGGGCAAAGAGCTCTATCACGGAATCGATAAAAACTCTTATTGGTATCGGAGACACCATGAACGAAGTGTTTACGGGTGGAGGCGTTATCGGACCTGCAGTTGCGGATGTACAAGCCAATGTTGTTGGAGCTGTCATGCCGGCAGCATCAAGCCTTGGTGTTGTTATCTGTTTTGCCTGCTGGCTTTTTGCAGTCATTGAACTTGCTATTCAGGATCGTTTAACGCCTGAAACCTTCGTAAAAAGTATGGCAAGACTGGTATTTGGTATGGTTGCAATAGATCTTGCAACCGTCCTGTTTGATAATATCGCAGGACCCGGCGGGTTTGGTGATGCTTTTTCGGAAACGATCAAGAAAGCTGTATCGAAAGGAAGCCCCTCGGTTACACTGACATTCGAGCTTGAACCGGATGAGTGGTTTACCGCAGCTGTAAATGCAATTTTGTTCAATACAGTCTGTCTTCTTGCGACAGGAGCAATGACTGTTGTGTCATATATCGTTCAGATAACACGAATAATCGAGATTGCTATACGAGGCAGTTTTCTCGGTATCGCTGTTGGTATGCTGGCTGACGATGGCTGGAAAGGTCCCGGCGGAAGATATTTGAAAAAATTCCTCGCCGTATGTTGCCAGGGAGGTGTTCTGGTCCTTATCGGAGCTGTTATCTCATCTTTGATGGCAAGCTTTGTATCAACGGCTTTCGCAAATGCCTTTTCCATCGAGACTATCGGAGAGTATTGGACGGGAATGTTTATGTGTATCGGTGTTGGACTTGCAGGTATCTCGATCATGTTTAAGTCTTTAGGATACCTAAATGACCTGTTTGGCGCATAATGCAGAGCAAAAGGAGGATGAATCAATGATTGAAAGACCTATGCCTCAGGATGTTATGAAATATAAAGCAAAACTGATAGGCAACTTATCCGCCAGGCAGTGTTTGGCGATCATAGGGTGTGCAGCTGTGATCATTCCCAGTTATTTCCTTTTTGGAAATAAGATGGAAGCAACACATCTTAAGATATTTATATCTGCTATTCCGGCTCTGCCTATCTTTATCATCGGATTTATGCCCATTATGGGGCTTCCGGCAGAAAAGGTCGGTATTCCGATGATCGTAGATAACTTCCTCGCTCCGGCGATAAGGAAGAAAGAGATCCACTATCCGGAGTATGAGAAATGGCGAAAGCTTAATTACGACCAGTTACAGGAATATAACAAAAAGCTAAAGGCTGAGCTGGAGAAAGAAGGAGCTTCCCTTGAGAATATCAACATCGAAATAGAAGATGAAGAAGATACCAAAAAAGGGAAAAAGAAGAAAAAGAAGAATGATAAGTTCAAGGTAACGAAATCCTCAGAATATAAGGGGATCAAGTGATCTTTACGGTAATATCAACCTTCAGATAATAAAGGAGACAATGAACTATGGGTAAAACAAAAGAGACAAAAAAGAGCAGTACCCCCGCAAAAACTGCGGCAAAGAAGCCTTCCGGCAAGGCAAAAAAGAAGAAGAATCTGCCCAGAACAGTCCAGCAGACTCTTGGATATGAAGAGGCATATCCCAAGAATGGTGTTATCCAGATAGCACCCGGGGTGTTTTCCAAGGTATTTAAGTTTAAGGATATTTCCTTTAAGACTCTCTCTGATGAAGATCAGGAGCAGCTGTATGAACAGTATGAGAAGTTCCTTAACTCCTTAAATCCCGAAGAAGATATCTTCTTTACGATCGTTAACAGCAAGGGCGATAAAACAACCGGCGTTGAATCCATCCTGCCGATGGACAAGGGTGATGAGTTCGATGTTTATCGTCACGAGATGGCCAAGATGATCAGGGATAAGTTTGAATCATCCCGTAATAATATCGTGACACAGAAATATATCACCGTGGTCATCAAGGAGAATGATGTTGCCCGTGCGATGAAGAAGCTTCAGCAGATCGGTTCTGAGATCGAGAATAACTTCAAGAAGATCACAAAGGACAGCATCAAGGAAGTTGGTCTTGCAGAGCGTCTGGAGATCATGAGTACCATTATGCGTGGAGACCACAACTACTGGTTCGAGCATGATATCAGCGGTAACACGATCTGTGATTTTGAAGCAGCGGCTAAGCAGGGATACACTACAAAGGATATCATAGCACCCGAGGTGCTTAAGTTTAAGGGAAATTCCTTCCAGTGTGGCGATGACAGATTTGGTCAGTCAATGTACCTTGACCGTCTGGCGAACTGGATGAATACGAACTTCCTGTCTGATATTTCAGAGGTCAACTTTGAGTCTGTGGTAACACTGCATATCAATGCAATGCCTCAGAATCAGGCTCTTAAAGCCGTTCATAACCAGGCCGTCAATATTTCTGCAGAAGTTATCCAGAAACAGCAGCATCTGGCAAAAGAGGGTATCTATAATGAGAATATGCTTCCTGCAGCACTTAAAAATGCTCAGGATCAGATCCAGTCCCTGCAGGATGATCTGATGAACCGTGACCAGAAGATGTTCTTTTCTTCGCTGATAGTTACTCATTTCGCAGAAGATGAGGATAAGCTGAAGATAAACTCCAAGGTCATCAAGGAGATCGCTGAAAAATACATGAGCAGCGTTCAGCCTCTGATGATGCAGCAGGAAAGAGGTCTGAAATCATCTCTTCTTTTAGGCCGTGATGATACCTTCGTAAGAAAGACGCTTACTACCGAGGCTCTTGGAGTGTTTATTCCCTTCAATGAAGCCAATACGATGGATAAGGGTGGTTTCTACTACGGTGTTAACTCGGTTAATAAGTCGATCATCGTATGTAACAGATGCTTTGGCATGAACTACAACGGACTGGTACTTGGTGCTTCCGGTTCCGGTAAATCCTTCTCCGCTAAGCGTGAGATGAGTTCGGCGATACTTCAGACTAATGCAGATGTCTACATCATCGACCCCGATGGTGAGTACACACCTATCGCTGAGGCATTCAACGGTACTGTGGTTAAGATTGCCCCCGGTAATGGCGTATATATCAATCCTTTCGACCTGGATACCGATACAAGCCATGATAATGATTCCAACCCTATCGCTATGAAGATGGACTTCATCTGCGGTATGCTTGAGACCATGATGGGCTCCAATGCAGTTCTGACACCCACCCAGAAGTCTATCGTAGACCGTTGTGTGCGTCAGATCTACACACCGTATCTGGAGCACTTACAGATGCTTCCCGTAGACCCCAAGACCGGAAGAAAGCCTACGATCGACCGTGCATACTGCCCTACGATGCAGTCGCTCTTCGATGCGCTTCTTTCACAGCCCCAGCCTGAAGCTCAGAACCTGGCGCTGATCATGGAGTCTTATACCACAGGTACTTACGATACATTCGCTCACAGGACCAATGTGGATCTGGATACCAGGGTTGTGGTATACGATATCAAGGGTATCGGTACAAACCTGATGGAGCTTGGTCTTAAGGTTTGTATGAACGATGTATGGAATAAGATGATGGAAAACAGGCGCTATAACAAGTGGACCTGGTTCTACATCGATGAGTTCCATCTGCTCCTTAACAATGCTTCTACAGCAGAGTTCTTAAAGAGTGTATGGAAGCGTGCAAGAAAGTGGCAGGGTGTTCCTACGGGAATCACACAGAATGTGGAAGACCTGCTGAACTCTCCTGCGGCCCGTGCGATCATCAACAACTCAAGCTTTGTATATATGCTGAACCAGTCTCTTATGGATCGTGAAATGCTTAAGGAACTGCTCCACCTGTCTGATAACGATATGGAATTCGTTACCAATGTGGACTCCGGTCGTGGTCTTATCAAGACCGGTAAGAGCGTAATTCCTTTCGAGGATAAGTTTCCGAGCGATACAAAGCTCTTCACCATCATGACAACCAAACCCAAGGACGCAGAGCAGGAGACTTAAGCTCTCCTGCTCTGCAGGGAGAGGGAGAGTGGTTAGGGAGAGGGGAAGTAACCTGGTTGTAAAAACAGACAGGAGGAATGATATGCAGACTTACAGGGATCTTATCGTATGGCAGAAGTCTATCGAAATGGTAAAAGAGGTGTATCTTCTGGTAAAGAAACTTCCCAAAGAAGAAACCTATGCTCTTTCTGATCAATTAAGAAGAGCTGCTGTTTCCGTACCTTCCAATATTGCAGAAGGTTATGGACGGACATCAACAAAGGATTATATCAATTTTCTTTGTATCGCCAGAGGCTCTAAATGTGAGCTGGAAACCCAGCTGATCATTTGTCAGGAATTAGGATATCTATCCAAAGACGACATAAAAAGTCCTATGTTCTTGTGTGAGGAAATAGGAAAAATGTTAAGCGGAATGACCAATAAGTTAAAAGCCAAAATGGAGGGTTAAAGGGATGGGAATAAGCGGCAGGTAAACCCTTGCCACTCGCCCTCTCCCTCTCCCTATAAAGCGGGGGATGGTTATTGTCTCTCCATTCGCCCGTGAGGAATCACGGATTCCTCAAGTCTCCTTTAGAAAGAGGGCTTAAGCGATTGAGTCCTGCTGAATCTCCCGTGAGAGAGGAGGCACGGCTTGTGGGCGGACAAAGCGACGCTCACAATGTCCACCGGGAAGTCGCCATTCGAAAGGATGGCGATTTTCTTTGTTTTAGCAAATATTTCTCATATATATGTGGGTGGGGATTAGAAGCGTTTTAATCCTACAACAACAAGGAGGATAAATAAATGCAGGTAAATTATAAGAAGTTCGATAAAGCTTTAAGAAGACTGGGACAGGATATTGAAGAAGTAAAGCTTACAAAAGATGATATCCTTGCGCTTCACGACCTCGCCATACAGGAATATGGCGGTGAAAATGGTGTAAGAGACGCAAATCTTTTGGAGTCCGTCTGCGTTACTCCCCATCAGAGCGTATTTGGGGCAGACCTTTACCCCACGATATTCGATAAGGCTGCGAAATATCTGCTGGATTTCAGCCGTTATCAGGTCTTTGTAGATGGAAACAAAAGAACCGGCGTTTTGGCAATGTGGGATGAAATGGCTGCTAACGGATATGATTTAAGCTTTACCGACGAGGAAATCTATGCTCTGACCATGGATATCGCAAATAACCGTATTACAGAGCTTGAAGATGTGGTTAAGGTTATAAAGGAGAAGGCTTTTATCAGTGAAGAAGTATTAAAAGATATAGAAGAAAAGTCCGGGGAAGAGACAGAAGTTTCTGAAGATGTGGAAGAGGAAAAAGCATAAAATTATTTTGTGTAAAAAAATTTTTCATATATAGACAGGAACGAATAAACACTGTACAATGCAGTGGTAGAACCCAAGGAGGTAAACAACTATGGTAAACGAAAAATCTTTAGACTTCATAAAGAAGAATATTCATCGTTATGATAATGCGATGACCAAGCTTGCCGGCGGCGAGCCTCAGAAGGAGGAGACCTCTGAGGATGTAAAGCCCGACAAGAAGGAAGAGGATAATCAGTAAAAGCCTCTTTTATTCATCATAAGCAAAGATCAGAAGATCATTCTCTACCCGGAGGATGATCTTCTTTTTTTTTGATTAAAAATATTTTTCATATATAGATATAGAGCGCCTGCATATGCAGGATGAAGCCCATTTTTAGCAAACCAATAGTATTTTTATTCAAGAAAGGAGAAGAAATTATGAATCTTGAAGAAGCAAGGTTATCCATGCAGAAGAATGACTCATTAGCAGGTCCTTTATTTGAGGACTACGGAGACTGCAGGAACAAAGAGTCTGTCTGTCAGATGATGCGTATTAAGTGTCCGGCGCTGGCAGATAAAGGTCTGGAAGACATCAGACAGCTTTTGGAAAGCACCTCTTTGTTTGACGAAAAGAAGTATTACTCTAAAAATTTCCAGGCAGCGGACAGTCAGATAGGCGCAGAATACCTTTGGATCCCTACTGCGTATGCCAATAACAAGAATGAGCGTATTTATGTCCAGTTTGCCAAAAACTTTGTTTCCTGGGTCGGATGCTTTACCGGTTCTGCGACAGAGATCATTACGAATGAAATGAACCGTGAAGGTGGAAAATCGAAGAAGGAAATGTCTAAAAACTTAAATATCATCCGCAGTAGTGAACGGATAGATACCATATCTGTAGATACCGCCGCAGCACCTGCGGTAAATACCCCCACAACACCCGTAAAGGCAGTGATCTTATCTTCTACGAATGCAAAAGCAAGTATGGTTCCTACATCTGTGGGTAAGCCTTTGGCTCCTGCAACGACATCTTCCGACGAGGATCCCGATACTACAAATATCCTTCCGGAAGAAGAATCTTTCTATAAATCGTTCTATGAAAAGCTGCTTGTAAAGGTAGGCTGGTCACCTTCCAGCATCAAGACCTATCTTTTTACGATGATCTGGAGAGAGAATTTCCTGCTCTCAACAAATAAGGCAAAAGGTGATGAATATATTATCCGTTCCTCTGCGACTGCAGACGGAAAGAAGTATGCAATGATGAATACTTCTCTTCTCAATACCTTTGGTAATCCGATCAAGCTTATCATCCAGTTCCGTGATGAGAATTCGGATAAACCTCTGGGATACAGCAGCTGGTACTGGACGATCTGCGACAGTAAGGTAACCGCTATTAAGTTCGGTTTCTCCAAGGATGATGTCAATAAAGAGCTTAAACCTGTCGTATACTATAACGATTCGCCCAATGAACTGGTATTCTCTGCAGATATTGATGATTTCGACCTGGAGAATGAGGGACGCTTGGAACACTGTATCGACCGTAAGGTGGAAAGAGATCAGTCCGGTTTTTCCTCAATGACCGATAATAAGATCTATTCGGACATCGTTCAGGCGATATCGACGGCTATTTCCATCAGCCGCTATGATACGGGCTATATCAAGCCGATGTATAACCGTTCCAATAATACGATACACTTCGTTGTACCCTACCATGTCAACGGCTCATTTGAAAAGGCTCCTGAGATGGGAATTATCATCTCCAAGGGCAATTACGGGCTCTGGCAGGTAATGACGGTACTTGATTACGAGTCAGTCAGAAGAAACTGCAACTGTCTTTCTCCTTACAGGGCATCATCTTTCTAAGACAGTATGTTTTATAACGAAAGGAGTCAAAACAGCCAAAGTCACCTATTTAAACGATTAAAGGAGACCACTATGACACTTAAAATCATTATCGCAATCGTTGCAGTTGTCATCATATACATTATATGTGTGATTATAGAAGCAAATTCTGATGGAAGACCGGATTTTTTAAATAACTTTGCCCGGTTTACAAGGGCTATGATAACTCTTATCGTGGTCATTACCGTACTGCAGGGCTCTGTTTTTGCGATTTCCTTGTTATTTCAACGATACCTTGACAAAGACACTGCCCAAAAAGAGGCTGCGAAGCTGGAAACCATACAACAGCTGGAAAGACTTCCGGATGGATATACAACCATTATAAACGGGATCGCTGTTGAGGTAGCTAACTGGGAAGACTATCTGCGTGATAAGCAGATTGTGGAAGTTATCATAGATGAACAGGAGAAAACAGCAAGAGTTATCCTTTAAGGAGGTCATTATTATTACTTTTCTTGTACTTATGATTGTATTTTATCTTCTTTCGTTTCCATTTTAGGTTTTTCCCCTTCCCAAGAGCCCTGATTTCTACGGATTTCAGGGCTTTTTTAATGTCTGTAATGAGTTATAAAATTTTTTTTTCATATATAAGTGATGGAATATCAACGATGGGAGGATTATGCCATGGCAGAAAACTATCAGGAAGAAGCTTTATCACAGGCAGCATTTCAGGGGTATTTAAACCACTTTATCGGCAAGGATCAGTTTGGCGATCCGAGGGCCGTAGGTACTTATCAGCTCTTTGCAGCCGAAGATGGAGAGGATTCAAGAGACAGGCAGACGATCTATAAGATCTCAAAAGCCACCTATTCTCTTCGTCATTCAAAGACGCACCCCGGCTTTATTGCCATGGATATCATTTTTAACGCCTATGACGATACAGAGCTCAAACTTTTGTGGAGCAGGCTTAAGAAGTTTGAGAAGAATCAGATAGAGCAGCCGGATAAGACCTGGATCTTACACTTTACGCTTTTGGATACCGGTTCTTTATCTGACGAATCTGAGAAAAACGACATTCTTCTGATCGCTCATCTGGTTAATCCGGTTATGAGCTACTTAACAAGAGAAATGCCTACCGATCAGGTAGAAGAGCGTGCCGTTAATAACGAAAGGATCGGCGGAAATACGGTAAGGATGCTCTTTACCACAGATTATGTATCTCTGGAACAGACAGGTGAGTATAACACGCCTCAGATGAAGGCTGAAATAGAGCGTGAGCGGATGGCAAGTGAGTATCTGGACAACTATGAGCCTCCTGAGGACGACGGAACACTGTAATAACTGTTTTATACATCTTATATAGAAAGAGGTAAAAACATGGCTGAAGTAAACGAAGCTGAAGAGAAAAAGAAACAGCAGCAAAGAGATATCGACAAGGAAATTGACAGAAAGCGTTTTGAAGACATGGGTGCCGGCAACGAACAGTTTGCCAGAGAAAACGGTGTTCCCAACGCTTCAACTTATGATGCTTCCGGTCTGTCGGGTATTGAGTATACAGATAACAGCTTAAATAGTCGTATCCAGCAGCTTAATGCTGAGGCTAAGAACTCCGGTAATTCTGCTATCCGTATGGTAGAGCAGCCCATGAACGAAGAAGAAAACGATGTCGGGAAGGGTGCTAAAAACATCGGAAAAGTGGCAGATATCATGTCTTTGGCTATCGGCAACGGAAACGATGCGGTCATCAACAGCACCTATAACAGTATTGATTTTGACAATCTGACCGCTGAGGAACAGCAGTATCTGGTTGATATCGGCTGTGACAGGAACACCGATCTGGAAGAAGCTTCAAAGCTTGTTTCCTTCGCTGACGGAGAAGAAAACTTCGGTGCAGGAACTGCTACGGTTGATGTTCAGCTTGCAGATGGAAGCAGAGCTACGATCTCTCAGGCGGAGATCGATCAGTTAAGAGACAGTGGCGGTTTAAATTCCGGCACCTTTACTCTTGCAGGTCATACAGAGACGATCACGGTCAAAGAAGACAGAAACTACCAGTTTACCTCGGTAGACAAGGATACCAGGAGAGTTGACTACACCTATACCGATAAAAACGGAGAGGTTCATTCTGGTTCTCAGACAACGGATTTAACGGGAAATGCTGTTATCGACGGACATGCTTTCTCGGGGCGCCAGTTGGAAGTGGCGTCTTATGCAAGTCAGCATAATCTTGCAGATACCTGGGCTCAGAAGGCAGCACAGGCTACCGCTATGGGTAACCTTGATCTTGCTGCAAAATATACTCATGCCTCAGAAGCATGGGCGCAGAAGAGTGTGGTTACCGCACAGTTTACCGATCATACAACAGTTCAGAAACAGCTTTCCTTAAACGGTGCTACGGTACTGGATAAGAATGGTGTTCTTACGAAATTTACCGGTCCTGATGCGATAAATCAGCTTATCGGTTCTGACTACGGCGGAGGTCTTCACAGATCTCATATGGGAGCTGTTTCCTCAGCATCCTTTGCTGCCGCAGGGCGCATGGACGGAGCCCAGCTTGCAAATGTTGCATCCGGTGGTTCGGTTGTGGGAAATAAGGCCGCTGCACTGCAGAATATGGCAAATAACGGTTACAGATATCTTTGTAATGATGCGAATCTGTCCGGAAAGCTTACAAAGACCAATGATGCCTCAGTTCGCTTAAAAGATGTTAATGCAGCAAGAGCATCTCTGGTAAAGGAGTTAAAGGCTGCCAAGGCTGTAGGTGATACCGCTAAAATAAATGCGTTAACAGAGTCTATTGCAAAGATAGATAATTATAAGAAGTTTGGTGGTAAGGTAACCGATTACAGGACCAGCAACGGATTAAGCGCTGCTCAAAGGCGTGGTATTCAGACTATCGTAGGAACTACAGGCGTCTTAAGTTCCGATGTCTTTTCACCTATCATGCAGGCGAGAAACAGCGTTAATACAGTTAAAAGCCTTGTTACTACCGCAGGAAATGCGGGAGCCAAGATACGCCGTCGTATGGCAGGAAAACATAATGCCAGGATGGATGTGCTTAATAAGGTCTTTGACAGCAAGCTTACAAATAAGCTGGCGACTAATGCACAGAAGAGAGTTGATAAATTAAATTATATCGACCGTAAGAGCATGGCCCGTGGCCGTGGTGGCGAAGCCTGGAAAAACTTCAAGATGGAAGAAAAACTGGGCAGAATGCAGAAAGCTGTCGGGAAGAAAGATGCCGGCATAGATCTTATCCGTAAAAAACAGGAAAGGCTCCTTGACCGTCAGAAGGTGTTAAACGACCGTCTGAGCAAAGTCAGTGATGCCAAAAAAGCAAGATTATCGAAAAAAGACGATCGTTTACAGGCGAAGATCGATAAGTTAGATGCCAAAAGAAATAAGTACAGCCTGGACAGACAGAAGGCTATAAACAAGAAGTCAAAATTTGAAGAAAGACTTGCAAGGAGGAATGATAAGACCCGCAAGCTCTCTTATAAAGCGAAAGAAAAGTTCAAGAATCTTGTAGGAAGAACCAGATTAGGAAGAGGAGCTTTAGCAGCTGGAAGCACTCTTGGTAAGATAGGAAACTTCTTCTCTACCAAGTTTGCATCCATAAAAGCAGGTATAGGGAAGTTCTTTAATAAGCTGTTTAATCTTCCGAAAATACTCGCAGGATATGTTGTTCTCTTCATTGGAAGTATGATGCTTATTACAAGCCTGTTTGCCCTGTGTGCCCAGTATGTACACAGTTTCTTTGGATGGCTGACAACTCCTCCAAAATCCATCCACAGTATAATTGAGGATGCTGTATTTGAGAAACTGGATGGCGCAAATATCAACTACAATCAGTATATCATTGATAAAACAGGTTTTGAACTTGGAAACACCTTTGTTAAGGTAGCCGCTGCGGATGCAAAGTGGCATTACCTGTTGGACAGCCTCTTCGAAACAGCTCCTTCCGGAGGAAACGGAACAGACGGTTCTTATGCCTTCGATATGGACTGGTATAAGGCTCTCGACAAAGCAGGTGTTAAAAATATCTGGATGCGTGAAGAAGCAGATAACACCACTCAGGATGTAGACGCAAATGGCAAGCCTACAGGGACTCTGGCATTTGGAGAGACTTATATTGCAGATGAAGGGGCCCGCACTCCTCTTGATGGTGTAAATGTTAACCTGATGCCGATCCTTTCCATGGCGAATCGCCGTATGGACAATGCAACCGATTACCGTAACTTCCGATCGGTTCAGGCTTATTGCTATTATCTGTGGGTTGCGACACATGATAAAGCTGTTTACGATGATAAAAATGGTGATGGAGTCGTTGAAGGTGAGGATGAGGATGCTTATACTCTTGTCGATATAGGCTTTTGTAGTATAGATAACCTTACCGACAAACACAATGTCTGGGATCCTGACGCAAGAGCCTTCGTCGAACCTCTCGCAAAAGGTTTTAAAGACGGTTGCACCAATATCTATTATCATGGATACAGCAGAAAATCTTTTGGCGTATTCGGCGGTGCAAAACTGATGGCTGCTAAATTTGTTGACGGACTTGAGGCTTTCATGAAGGGTAAAGATTTAGGTGCGTTCATGACCCCGATAAGTACCGAATTATCCTGTACGCCGGGCCTTGATGTTATGTCCGGGAACTGGGAAAAGTCAAGTGAATACAGTGTGGAACATATGAAAGAGGATGGTACAGTATATACCACGGCCTCTGCTTTTGAAAACGATAAAGGCGAAATGGCTTGCTTAAACTTCACTACAGCGCAGTGGTCTACCGATGAAACAGCATACATTGAAGAGCAGAGAAATGCTTTCACCGGAGAATTAAGTCCTACGGTTAAAAAAGCAGGTGGTAGCGGAAATGTCTGGGGTGCAACGACCTGCGGATATGACTCACATGACCACAGTGGTGGATGGGTAGAAGGTGTTTGTGATACAGAAAACTGTCCTTATAAAGATCATGTCCATGATGCGACCTGTCCACAGGATAACAGTCATAATTATAAATGTGATGCAGCTTTACATACACATACAACAGCTTGTTGTTCTCTGGAACACGAGCATGAACCCTGGCTTGATTATGGTCATCCCGGATGCTGGACAACAATCGTTATATGTCAGGGGCACTGTGGAGGTCATATAGAGGCTGAGATGAATGTGGTTGTTATGAATACCTGGGAGTCTCTTATGAAGATGGATAACTTCAAGATGTGTCACTTCCTTGATGACAGTTGTTTTGAAACATTCCTTCATTGGGATCACCTTATCTTTGACCTTGATGTATGGATGTTTATATGGAGATACAAAGTTCATAGCTGGTTTGTTCCTCTTGATCAGGGCCTTACGCTTTTAGCAAATGACAACGGAAGGATGGAATGGAATAAGAAACCCAGCAAAGGCGACCTGGCGAAAACCGGTTGTATTGGAAGTGATGAATATAAGAAAAATAAAACAGATGAAGAAGACAGCTTAGGACAGTATCAGGGTGAGATTGAAGATAATATTGACCATAATAATAAGCCCAAATCTTCCGATCCCGATTATGAGAACTGGTTACACGAAATGGATCTGTATATGTTTGACGGCTGGTGGGCAGATCCAAAGACTATATATAAGCCCGATCCTTCCGGTATGCCAAGACCCGTTACCATTCCGGGAAGCTATGAAAAAGCTCTTAATGCAATGCGTCAGTTATATGGAGATAATGATGATAACTGGAATGCAGGAAGAATTGCCTGGGGCGGTGGTGGATTTAAAGACGGATCGGAACTCGGAAACGAGATTGGTGTACAGTTCCCTAAAGAGGTAGATGCTAAAGACCCCGGAGCATTCTATAAATACGCTAAAAAGAAAGTGGATGAAAAAGAAAAAGGAAAAGGTAAATAGGCTTTAAACCTTAAGAGGGGCGTTAAGCCCCTCTTTTAATGTGCTCTCTTGACTTATATGCACAATTTAATTATAATCGAACAGTTGTTTATTTTGTTCAAAAAAATTTTTCATATATATATGAGAAGAAAACACAGAACCACAAGATATGGTTCTACAAGCTTTTACAAAGGAGAAACAATTATGAAAAAGAGACTACTTACAACAATTCTTTCAACGGTACTTGCAATTTCAGCACTTACTGCCTGCGGAGAGACTCCGGCAGAACCTAAGCCTGCAGATCCTACTCCGGTAGCGGAATCACCAACTCCCGAGACACCGGATGCGGATCCCGCTCCGGATACTCCTGCTGAGCCTGAGGAAATGACTCCCGCACAGCTTTGTAATGAGAAGCTCTGGTATGCAACAAAGGATTGGCCCGTAAGTCCCGGTTGGGATGAGCATACCGATGTAACCTGTGTTCAGATCGCTGATATCTTCCTCTGGGACGGTATGACTTATGAAGACCTTATTGCAGCATTCAGAAACTCTGAACTCAATAAAGATATCACCAGCGTTAGCCTCTGGGGGCAGGATCAGGAAGAAAATGGAAGAATCACTGAATTCGAAGAGGGTAAACCCGGTTTTTATGCTTTCCCCGATACCTTTGAAGAGTGGCACGATGCTTATGTAAAAAACAGGGAGAATGAGGAAACATTCGTATTCTCCGGGGATTACTTAAGTGTCGGTTTTACCGGTTCATCCGGAGAATATGCTGACGATGAGGAACACGGATATTACTATGATTTCTCTTCCATTAGGACAGATATCTTCTTCGCTCTGGATTATGATAGCGACGATCCTTATAACAGGGTTCTTAATGAAGTAAAAGTAGAAAAACTGGCAGAAGATATGCAGAGATGGATTGAGCCCTGGGAGGATGGAAAATCCGGTAAGCCTGTTGTTGAAGCGATTACCCGTTTTTCAAAGGATCAGGTTCTTACACCGCTTAACTTCGATGAGATCTTCGCTGCATGGGATAATATTCCTGAAAGTTGCAAGAGCATGACAGACCACTGATCAATGATACTCCAGCAAAAGATACCCCCTGTTTCACAGCAGGGGGTATTTCAATTTTTACCTGTTTGTCCGGGATTTTTTGCTTTCATCTTATCAATGATCTTTTTGATCTCTTCAGGGTCATTAGTCAGTTTTACTTTAGATACAGAATTTCCGTTACGAGAATGTTTTGTATCTTTTTCTGATTCTTCAAGCGCTTTAATAAATGCATCCACCTTTTCCGGGGTGTCCAGTACAACCTGATGAAAGATACTTGATGTCGCCCATAAATTTCACCTCCCATCTTTCTTAGATTTTATCATATATTTTTATAAAAATCTTCGTCCTGCTATCACAAAGATAAACAATCTCAGATGTGTTTCGTTTTGGAGCACATCATTTTTATTGTAAAAAATTATTTTTCATATATAGGTAGAAAATTTTAAGGAGCGATCTTATGAACAATGATAATAACAAGAATAAGCAGAGTCTTTCGATCATCCGCACTATCGTAATACTGGAGTTGATATGGCTTCTTTTATATTTTCTCGGAGCATATCCGGGAAATCAGAGAGAAGCTGTAGCGGAGGATGAAGAGACAGAGGCTGAAACCGTGGCAGAGGAGACAGAAAAAGTCGTTGAGGTTACATCCGATCTTCCTGCAGACACAGCATCAAAACCCGGTCTTGAAAAGATCGTTCTGGATGAAAATATATCGGTTGTTTATATCGATGATGTGGCTTATGTCGTCTATGAGAGCGGATATGGCGCCGGTCATAGTGTGGCGATAAGTCCCATGTATGACAGTGATGGAAATATCATGACAAAGGAGAAAAGCAATGAGAAGTGAATATCCTGACTTAAACAGTTTTGAGACAATAATGAAAGTCACCATTCTAAAGAATCACCCTGAATTCAAACACAGAGTCTTTGCTTTGGAGTTTGAAGCGGAGGTATTTCCGCAGATATGGTCTTCTGCTGCAGGAGGATTTTCCAGACCCGGATATCTTTCAGGTCAGGAAATGACAATGACATATACCACAGTCATGAAGACCATGATCTATATCGGCAAAGAAAGAAAAGAATACATCTTTTACGGTATATTCTTTGGAAACAGATCCGCTTATATGGTTTACGACCCGACAGAGACCTTTTTCACGGACCTTAAAAACAAGAAGCTTAAATCCGTATATGACGCAGAAAGAGCCTACTGATGATCTGGGCATCGGTTGTGGAATGGGTCTTTATCCTGGCAGATATAGGCTCTTTTGTGGTGGCTTTTTTAGCCGTTATCGGCTTTGTTAAAAACCTGAAGAAAGAACGCTTCTTAAAGAATATTTCAAGAATGGGCTTTACTGTATTTGGAGTTCTGTTCTTTTCGGAGGCAATGAATTATCTGTCGGCTATATCAAAAGAACCAAGTACCATAAGAATAGACAGGAAAGAAGTTTGTTTAAGTGAAGAGGGTATCAATCCGGAATATATGATAACTGACACACAAAAGAATGTCAGCGCTCTGAACGGGGTTATCTATATAACCAAAGATGAGTATGAAACCTTAAAGGACGGAGATAAACTTACTTTCTATGATAACGAAAGCGCAGATTATATGAAAGATGAATATGTCTTAAGGATGTCTGCAGATATAAGTCTTGGAATGTTGTTTTTACTGCTTCATATTATCTGTGTTATGAATGATAAAAAGGAGAATA
>ODAJ012138149.1_pt1 | contig 22256 bp, 45 predicted proteins | sample 1539241 | NCBI WGS metagenome assembly ODAJ01 (sample SAMN02144231, study PRJEB22623) | gut metagenome | biome: sheep rumen | host: Ovis aries | place: New Zealand | reverse complement strand
TGCGCTGATCATCGACGGGAAGTATTCCTTCCATCAGCCGAGACCTTTCCTGAACCATCTCAACTTCGAGGTAAAGGGAGAGCAGGAGTACAAATCGGATGGCATCTCCATCCCCTTCGATGAAAAGACATACACAGACTTCCAAGTCCTCTACTACATCTACACCGGACAGTTCCGGCAATCAAGGGAAGGTTATCCCAAGTGCCCCAGATGGGCTAAGAAATCCAAGAAAGAAGCAAACTCTTAAATCAATCATTATGAAATCCTTAACTAAAAATCTCCTCATCGCCTTCTGGATGATTTTCCTGTTCAACATGGTCTTCCTCTTTACTATGACACCTCTGATTGGGCATTTCTGGGCCAACATTCTGATGCTGACAGCAGATATCGCACTCTACTTTCATGCCGGCAGCAGGTTTTATGGATTCGTCCACTCTTATCTGATGTCGGCCGCCACCGCCGCCGTCATCTGGCTCGGTGTCTGGGATGTGAAGCAGCTCATCTCCTTCATCAAGGCCTGGCCCAATCCGATGGAAGTGGTCAATATCGGTGACAGTCTGTATATGGTGCTTGTCGGAGTCTGTGCCGCCGGTCTTTATTTCCTTGGTATCCACTATCTTGGCGAGCAGAAGAAGGAAGACGGCGGAGTCCGCTCGCCGTGGTAGTCTGCAAAGCAGTGTCATCCGTGTTTTTCCGTAAATATATATGGGGTGAAATGCCCTGACATACACTGAAAAACACATAACAACCATGATGACACTTGAACAAGCAATTTGCCGCCTGGAAGATATGGTGTCAGGTTGCTACCAACAGCAGTTCCCTGACTCCGAGCTCCGGAACAACATAAAGGATTCCGTTGAACTGATCCGGTTCAACTTTATGAGCATCCTCAAGATGAGAAATGAGGACGTGAGAGTCTCTGCTTTCGATACCATCCTGCACACTGTCCTGGATGATACTCCTCTGCCCAAATCCTGGAGGAAGAAGAATATGAGAACATATATCGACTTCTGCAAGGCCAAGATTAAGGACCATAAGGTGATGAACTACCCTGATGTGGTTGAGGAGTGCATAGAATGCTGCAATGTCATTCTCAAGAGACTTGAAGACGAGAATGAAGAGGAGGAAAAGACAGACAGATCTCTGCATGAACTGAACAGAAAGTTCTATCACAAGTATCTTTACTTCAGAAACAATGATGTCGGTTCCCAGTATGTCTGGGTGAAGAAGATCAACAGGGATGAGGAGGGGCACTTCCTCCTGGATGGCACCGTCATCTATACCAATGGTGTCAACAACACCATCGGTCTCTATGAAACCAAGGATACACCAGTAGAAAACTTCTACAACTTCGGTGACAAGAACAACCGATTCACCAGTTGTGAAGAGTTTGAGTCTGCACTCCTGAAACCGATGGATACCAGACTGAAGAGTCACATCATCAGTTGCAGGGAAGCAGCCGAGGACATACTGTTCATATTTACCTGGTTCTATGAGATACATATGCCGGAGATGGCCAAGATTTTGAAGACCATCAAGCTCGGGTAACCGCCGCCAGCAGTGGTTGTGAAAAAACCTGACTCCGGACAACCCATCCGGGGTCATTTTTGTTATGTTTATTTAAAGTAATTTGATATGAGCGACAAGAAGATTAAATTGAGGGTGATTAAGCTCACCAGGAAAAGTGGAATAGATGTCTGGGTGATTCAGAAGAGATTCAAGAACTGGTTGACCGGTAAAGAATTCTGGAAATTCTATAGCGACGACTGGACCGCCGTCACCTGGACCAGGTTTATTGATGGTGCAGAGTTCTTCTTCAGTGAGGAGAGTGCCATCAAGGAGATGAATAAACTTCTTGATTACCACAACCGGAAAATCGTCGATGTCAAGGTTGTCAAGGAGGTGGAAGTATGAGACAGGTAGACACGCTGGTCATCCCCGATGTCCATGGACGTGACTTCTGGGTAGATCCGGTTGATGAATGCCTACACACACTGGGGATGTGTAAGATTGTCTTCCTGGGAGACTACCTCGACCCCTATCCATATGAATGGACATCAGACACTGTGACTCTGATGGAGGCGAGTTCCATCTGTAAGACAGCGGCCCTGGACAGGTTCAAGCAGATTCTGGATCTCAAGAAGCAGTATCCTGACAGAATCACCCTGCTTCTGGGTAATCATGACTGCGGGTATGCCATCGGTTCTGACATCTGTGACTGTAGAACCGACTATGAACACAGGGAGGAGATAGAATACCTGTTCAAGGACAACAGGAATCTGTTCCAGATTGCCGAAGAGAAGATGATAGGTGGAAAGAAGTTCATCTTCAGTCATGCCGGCATCCTGAAGGGATGGATGGACCAGGTGCGCGACTCGCGCAATGGTCAGGGCAACCCAGTGGATTTCCTGAACAATGCCTGGCTGGTTGAAGACTATAGAGTCCTGGACCACCTTGGTGAATATGATGGATACAGGGGATACCTTGGATACAAATATGGCTCTCCCATCTGGTCTGACATCAGGTCTTGGACCAAGGTCACTCCGGAGAAGACATTCGGGTTCAACATAGTCGGGCACACCCAGTTGGATGGTGACCCCGTGGTCCTGGACCAGATCGCTGATCTCGACTGTAGAAGAGCATTCTACCTGGATATGCAGGGAGAAATCAGGGATTGGCAGACGGATGCAGTCTGCCACAAGACAAGAAAAGAAAAGTAATCCGCAGACGACGGCGACGGACTGCGGTGAGAAGGCGGACAACTGGGGGTGTGTCCGCCTTCTTTTATATATAAGTAAAAAGTGAAAAAAAATTTGGTGGTTTCATTTTTTTGTTGTATCTTTGTATCAGAAACAAGAAGCAAAAGATATGAATACCGAGACCCGTTACCAGTTCATTGGTGAGCTCACCGCCAAAATCAACGAGTATGTGGAAGAAGACGACCTTTTTGCCGGCGGTTGCTGCTATGCGGCCTATCTCCTGGCCAAGGCGCTCCAGACCGCTGGAATCAAGTATCTGACTACTATCTTCCAGTACAATGAAATCCTCAATGCAAGGAACTTCAATGATGCCATCAACGGCCGGGGAGTGTCCCACGTTGCCATCGAGGTGAGAATGGGTAACAAACCCACCCCCATCGGTTCTTGTGCTGGAATCTACCAGTATTTCCGGGATACCGAATATGAATACAATGTCCGCAGGTACCGGAACGTCACTCCTGGGGAACTCCTGTCCGGATACGTCAATGGAAACTGGAACAAACTGTACAACACCAATATGAACAAACACCTTGCCAGGGAAATCACCGAAATCACTATGAAATACACCGGTAAGAATGTCAGAATGACTGTCCCTGCCATTTTCTAACGGCGGCGAATCACGGACCACAAAAAGTGAAAAAAAATTTGGTGGTTTGAAAAAAATGTTGTATCTTTGTAGTAGAGAAAGAGAAGAACAATGAACAAGACTTTTGAAATCAACAAGCTGATGGCAATGGCAAGAATCGCCATTGAGAATGAGAACCTCGAAAGCGGCGACAATGCCAAGGAAATCTCCCTCGGCACTACCTGTCAGATTGAAGGGAAGGAGGTCTATGCCATCACGAAGTATTCCGTCGTCTTCTGGGACGGTTCTTCCAAGAAGTTTATGGCCCTGGACATCAATGATGTGATGGAACTCCAGAGAATCATCACCGATCAGTTCGATGTGGAACTCTAACAATCATCAGATATGAGCGTCAAAGAACTCAACAAGTGGTTCAACACCCTTGACACTGACACCCTCGCCTACCTGTTTTTATCCGAGTATGAGGAAGTGATGGAATCCTGTGATCCCGATGTGAGCATCAACACTTTCCACAAGGAAGTGAAGTCCATCTGGAAAGGATTGCCCAAGCAGGAGAAGATGGACATCTATGACCAGGCTCAGAACATGATTTAAGTACTGTGATATGAAATACTCCAAAGATTTATCCAATGTCCAACCCGGTGACATCAGACTGGTACAGTTTGAGGTAGGTCCTGCCCATCCGCTTTACAACAAATGGGTCCCTGCCAAAATCACCCGTGTCATTAAGACTAACAGCAGAACCGGCATCGGCATCGAGGCTGAAACCATTGAACCCGTCATCTGGCCTGAAGACCAGAAAGGAAGCTTCATCGACAAAGGTCAGGAAATTCAGTGGGTGAAGACTCCCGTCCATTCCGCCAACCACTCCGGTTGGGTGAAGACCAAGGGTCACCTGGAAACCCAGAACTATCCCATCAAGATGTGGGTATCCAGATATGCCGACGGACATCTGGTAATGACTGTCCATAAGCCTGTCCTTCTCGGTGAATACTGGGTGGATCCTCTGGGAATCACCATCCCTATGCCCAGTACCTACTTCCCGGAAGTGACATTCCTCTCCGGGCCGAAGGAAGTCACCTACAAGACCGAATTTTAACGAAAACCGTGACCGTGATATGAAAGACATCGGATATGTAGTCCTCTATGATTGTCCTGTGGCGGGACAGCAGAAACCTGTCACCCTTGCTGCGGCTGTCATCACCGGCAGTGGTGTGAACATCACAGATCTGGATAAGGCCAGGAAGCACGCCAAGGAACTCAAAGAACTTGAGCCGGCATTGCAGAACATCAAGGTGTGCCGGTTGATTGAAGTGGAGGAATGACCCACATCCTACAGTAAAGAAACCAATAGCAGAAAAAAGATATGAAGGTGTACAATCAATCTGCTTTCATCCCAGACTTTCCAGTCTGCATCAGTTCCACCAGTGGGAACATCTCCCTGACATTACAGGATGCCAAGAATCTGGCAGATCAGTTAAACAAGATTATCAAGGAAATCGAAAACAAATAAGGAAGTCATCAGCTGGAAATAAAGAATTATGATTTGTATCCATTTGGTTAGTATATCCCTAACTGCAACGATACAAAAAGAAATCTGAAATGCGCAAGTAACTAAATAGATTCGGCCGGAAAGCCTGAGGTCTGTGCTGCACAGTCCGAGAAACAGAAACGCCTAATAGTTGAAGGAAATCCCGATACAAGGTTGAGGTACAGCGACAGTATGAGAGTTAGTTGAGGTGCTCTGCAGCTCATCTGTCGCCAAGGCCTTTTTTCTTTACCCATCTGAACAGGGTGGGGCGGGGGACCGTGTTTTTTAAAAAAAACTGCGGCGATACCTTCCGTGAAAAAGTGTAAAAAAATTTGGTGGATTCATTTTTTATTTGTATCTTCGTAGTAGAAAATAACAGATAGCAATATGAAACGCCAAATCACCCCCGAACTCTTCAAAGAACTCAATGAGAAGGTCAATAAGTATGTGAAGCGCAACGGTCTGTTCTCCGGAGGTTGCTGCTACACCGCCTACCTCCTGGCCGATATGCTCACCAAGCTCGGCATCGACTATGAGACGGTCATGTTCCAGGATGAGGACATCATCAATGCCCGCCGGTTCAGGGTTGCCATCAATGGTCGTGGTGTCGCCCACGTCGCCATCCGGGTGAAATGTCAGGGGAAGAAGCTCCTTATCGGTTCTGTTGAGGACATCACTTGGTTCTATTCCGTCTTCCCGATTCCCCACAGCATCCGGACCTATCGGAACATCACCGCCGAACAAATCCTGGCCGGGTACAGGAACAACACCTGGAATCCTGTCTATGATGCGGCGCACTGCAATGGTCCGCTGACCAGGGAGATCAAGCAGATTTATCTGAAGTATGCCGAAATCTGAAATAGACTGCAAACGGCGGCGACAACCGTCTATGAAAAAGTGCAAAAAAATTTGGTAAATCCGAAAATTTGTTGTATCTTTGTATCAGAGATAAAAAGAAAGAGTTATGGTAGACAGGAAACAAGCAATCATCCACAACAACAATGTGGTATCGTCTGTGACCGCCGCCTTGATGGAGAGCAGGATTGTGGATCCATTCCGCTTCCTCACCGACCAGGATTACTCTGTCAGGATGATCAAGAAATACATTGATGCGGCGAATGTCGCCAGAAAGGTGATGAACCTGCCCAAACTCTTCCTGTATGACCTTTCTAAAATCGACTGATATGGAAAAGGAAATCATCAATCTCCTGAAATCTGCCGGTCTGTGTGATGTGTCATTCCTTTATCACTGGACCAAACCGGTTATCCAGAGAAATGGAATCAAGTATGAACTGATGGATGTGTCCTGGGAAGACGATAAGGTCTATCTGAATGTCATCCCCTCATACACGTTCGCTCTTCAGACTATGGTGATGGACAACACCTGGCGGTCCAATACGAAGAAACACATCCGCAACCTCGTCGCCGCAGAAGTGGCCAAATACAATGAGTAATATGAAGAAATCTACCTCCTGGAAAATCTCTATGACCTGCTCTGCTCTGGCAATCGGCATCAGTCTGGCGGTCATTATGTACAACTGCTGGTGGTGGGAGATTGTGAGTGAGAATGTCTGCCGCCTCGTCACCTACCTCCTTGGTATCGCAACCGGGTTCGCCGTGATTTTTATCTGGAGGAAAAATATTGAAGAAGATGAAGACTAAAAAGATTATGGTTAAGTGGGAAGAGAACGAGGAGACTCTGGAGGCCAACCTCCCGATGACAGTTCAAATCCCTGCCGGCATGCCCGATGAGGATGTAGTCCACTATCTCATCTCCACCTATGGATATGATGTCTATACCTGGTCTGAAATTGACTGAAAACAAAAGAAAACAGATATGAAAAGCAACTCTGACATCATCTACGTCATCAGCGCCCTGGTCCTGGTTGTCATCTTCCTGGGAGGTCTTAAACTTTTCATCGACCAGAACAACAAGGATAAGGTGGTTGAGACCGTCATCGAACCTGCCCAGCAGGAACAGGTTGTCGACTTCAACCATAATCCCGACCTCTACTACCAGTCTCTCCTCTATAAGAGTGACAAGGGATTCAAGGAGATTGGTCTTTACACCATCCTCGGTCCTGACTATGAGAAGTTCAACTATGTGGTGGATGCTGATCCCAAAATCCAGGAATATATGGACAAAAACCTCAAGGGATACTGCCACCAGACTCTCAACCTGTTCAATATGGCCTGGAAGGATATGAAGGAGAACAACCTCTATGATGGTCATATGATCAATGTCCTGGAATCCATCATCCGACAACAGAAGGAATTCCTGAATAAGTATGGATCCTCTGAAGTGAAGGAATATGCCAAGACCAATATCTTCCAGGAAGAGAATATCGCCCTCGCCGCCGCAATGGAGAAGAATACCAACAAATAACAAATAACAGAACCATGAAACCTCATTACTTCTACGGAATTTTCATCCTCCTCATCGCTGCCTTCGCCGCCATTACTGTTATCGGTTACCGCAATGGTGCCGCCAAGCAGGAAAAGGTGACTGTAAACCGGGCTCTCAACAACTTTAACCATGAATTCACCGAGGCGGGTTTCTCCATGGGATACAAGCTCAAGAATGCCGAGCAGGACTCCACTGTCTATGCCTATCTGTCCGACCAGGCCGCCAAGGAGTATCTCCTGGAAACCAACCAGACATTCACCGACCTCTGTGACTTCATCAAGGAGAAGGAACTCAAGCAGAACCCTGAAAAGTTCAACTGGGCAGTCCAGATGCTCTCCTTCACCTTCAGCAACCAGGCCAAGGTCATCAAGGAAATGAATGACCCCATCCTGATGAACAGAGCGGTCAACATCCTGAAATCTGAACTCTCCCTGTTGGATGAACTGGGACAGGGGATGGAAACCGACATTCTGAACACCTGTAAGGACCTCAACATCTAAGACTATGGAAGAGAAAAGCAAAATCCTGGAGTGGATCACCATCAATGTCCTGGTCCCCATCTGCATCGGCTTCTGTGCCGGTTGGGCAGTCATCAAAATCTTCAACATCCAGACTTATCCGGAGAAGCAGGGAGTGGAACAGACCATCTCCGGTTACAAGAGTCAGTTCTCCGACCTCATCACCGAGATGGGAAGCAAGATGGAAGCAGATTCATCCTCTGTCGACAGGATCATCAACTACTACATCCTGAAGTCCTTCTCCCTGTATGAACAGGTGTATGAATTCACCTCCGAGCAGAATCTGGCGATCAAGAACAGTGACCAGTTCAAGGAAGCTGCCCAGGTGATGAGCGCCATCCAGCAGTGGCAGATGGAATATGCGGAACGCCGCCGCAGGAATTTCCTCACCGGAGGAGGACTTGCTGAAATCTATGTCATCGAGGCGGAACAGAGTAAGCAGTTGACTGACACCTTTGCCAGGAAAGCATGCCAGGATGTTCTGGAAATCACTCCCAACAACAAGCAGGCCCAAGAAATCATCAACAAGCTTTACACTGAAAAGTAATGAAAACCATCTGCATCTCCGTTGACTGCTCTTGCCATATGAGCAAGGTGAATGAAATCAGAAACATCCTGAAGTATGATGTCATCGACCTTCTGAAATTCAACTTCAAGGTGAATGGACTCATCCTGGAAGACGTCTTCTTGAGGATCTACTTTGATGCCGAAGGTGTGGATGGTGTCTACTCTGATTACCTCTCCATCTCCAACTATGTCCAGCAACTGGTCAGCAGGTTTCTCTGGGCCCGCGGATACGACCTCATCGTCGCACCCTATACAAAACAACTACCCAAGGAACTCCAACCCAGTGATGTGGAAGTGCTGGCGGAGCTCAAGGAGAAACTCACCCGGGAGGAGACCATCTCCATCCCCAGAAGTGTGGCCGAGGAAATCCTTGACTTCTGTGAAGGGGCAGACAGGTATCCAGACTTCTGCTACACCATCAAGAAAGAACTCAACCGATAAAGCAGATATGAAAAGAGAGAAAGTATTCCATTGCAGGTTGTCCAAGACCGGCCGCACTTACCCGGTGACCCTGAAGTTCCTCAAGTACAATGACAACCAGACACTGGCGGTGAGACTGGTGTCCGCCATCCCTCCGTGGTCACCATTCGCCATCATCACTGTGAATCTCGGTGACAAGAATCACCAGAGTGAGAACCAGGCATATCTGGATACCAACAATTGTCCTTGGGCAGTGGAGTTCCTCCAGGACAACGAGATTGCCAAACCTGTTGATGGGGTCATCGGTGTATCCGGGTTCTGCACCTACCCCTTGTATGAATTCAACCTGGAATCCAAATGGGAGAAGTAGTTATGACCGGCAAGTACATTACCACACAGTTCAGTACCTCGGAGCCGTTCCTGAAGCCCGGTACAGAGATCTTCCTGGTGGATCTCTCCGGACTGATCTTCAAGGGCTGCTTCAAGGAACTCACCACCAATGGCGGATGGTATCCGGAGGTGGGAGCCATTATGGATGCATGTGAAGAGCATATCCGGGAGCGCCAGGATGCCGGAGTCCCTCTGGTCGTTGAATCGGAACCGGTGCTGATTCCATGGAATGGATGGTTCAAGAACGAGTACTACATCCTGGTGCATCTCAAGGATGAACCCACTGTCAGGTACTACATCCTCAACCCGATTCCGGTAAAGGCGAAGAGGTGGGTGACCAAGGAAGATGGCGGCGAGGAACTCCGTGATGTCAGAACACTCCCTCTGACATTCAGCAGTCATGGCCGCTACATGGAATACATTATGGATGCAGAGTCCTGTGCAATGTGCGGTTATTAAATTTAATTTTTTCTGACATGGATTCATCTGTCGCCATCTGGGGTCTGCTGGTCTACCTCATCGTCTGTCTGGTCATCAGCCAGATTCTCAAGACCAGGCACAAGTCATTCTGGTGGATGGTGTTCCTTTCACCGCCGGTTGGAGCGATCGTCGCTCTCCTCCTGGACATCAGAGAGACTACAGAGTTCAACTTCATCCGGTTGAGAGACATCGAGCAGTTCATCTTAACTAAGAAATGATCATGGAAAAAGATCTCAAAATGATCCCTGGGAGAAAGGTCTCCAAATGGTTGGGGCCTGCCTTCATCATCTTCTGCATTGCGACGACGGTGTTCGCCATCTGCACTGTGACTGCTGATGGAGATGCTCCCATCGAGTATGACATCTCCTCCAAGACTGTAGACAATGACAAGTATGGAGGGAAGAAGGAAATCTACTGGAGAGTGAAATCAACAGAAGTCCCCCGGTGGAAGAAGTTCGCCAACAAGTGGCATCTCATCAAGGGAGTGGATATCTTCTGGGAATCAGAGTCTGGTTATACCCGGGGAGATGAGAAAACCTATTTACTGTCCCACCAGAATTGTGAGTGGAAGACAGAGTACACTGTTGAAGAGTTCAAGCAGATCCGGGACAGCTGCCAGACAGTAAAGCAGATCCAGGCATACCAGAAGAAGCAGAAAGAGTTCTACAGGTACAACAGGAGATCTGCTGTAGACAGAAGACAGGAGGAGGCTGCAAATACCAGAACAAAGAATATCTGGGACGAAGCGCTGGCGACGGCGGCGGATGACGGTAGAAATTAAATAACAAGTTATGGGATTTATTATATTTTTTGGAGGTATCTTTATATTCGCCTTTATTGAGGGAATTTTAGATAGTCATAACCGTTAAAAAAGTGTAAAAAAATTTGGTGGTTCCGTTTTTTATTTGTATCTTTGTAGTAGAAAAAGAGAACAACTAAAAAACAACAATACCATGAAAACGATTGATGCTCTCAAAGAAATTGCCTGGCAGGTAGGCATTGAAGACTTTGTTGATGAAGAAAATGAGCAGGAGTTGATTAACCGGATGAGAATGTACATCAATGCCGGTCATGAGGAATTGGGTCTGGATGCTGTTGTCATTGAATGGGCGGAAGATGCAACCGATGAGCAGATCATCACTGCCATCAATGAATATATCGAAGAGATGAATAAAGGAGAATGGCAATGAAAATGGAAATCGACGAAATCCGCCGGCGCATTACTGAACTGGCCAAGGAAAAAGAGAATCTGGAGGAATCTCTCCGGGAAGCGATGGTCAGCGCCATCCAAGAGATTACCAAGGAGAACCACTATGGTGTAAAGAAGATTGGTAATCATATGATGTCCATCTCCCTGTCCCAGATGAGTGGTAGACCCTGGTCACCCAAGTTCTATGACTGGGAAGATTCTGCAAAATCTGTACTGAAGTACCTGGAGAATACACCTGCAATCAACTGGAAAAAGAAACTGACAGATCTCCTGGAAACCAATGGTGATGTGGCGGAACTCAAGAAAAGAGGAGTCATCTGGCCCGGATATACAGGTATTGTCGAGAGAACCCCGATTGACAAGGTGTTCATTGAGAAGATTATTGAAAAGATTTAACCTGCAAACGGCGGCGGACTGCGGTCATCTGAAATCCACTGAAATTTCCTTGAATAAGATGGTACAACCGATAACAGTAAAAGACTACAAGGTGACAGAGGAAGGAATCCTCCTGTCCGAGGCGGAGTTGAAGAGACTCATTGACGATTCTTACAGATGTGCAATCGACTACAGTAAACTGCCGGGCACCGAGAACCAGGCCGGGATGCTGAAGTGTGAGGGATGTGCCAACACCTTTGAATATCTGCTTTCACTCATCCAGCAGTCACGCGGTACGGACCACGATTAAAAAAGTGAAAAAAATTTGGTAGTCTCGTTTTTTTGTTGTATCTTTGTAGTGGAAAAAGAAAAGAACTGATATGAAATCCACCGACCTCAAAAACAATCTGTATGAAATCCGCCGGCAAGCGTTGGAAATCATCAGTGGTGTGATGAGTAAGTATAACACTTCTGAAATCGACTGCATTGATGTGGCATGCCTGGATAACCCCACCATCACCTTGAATGGTGAAAAGTACAGACTGGTGGGTATCAGCCGTTCCAATAATGACATCTTGTTTGAAGTCAGGAATCTGAGGTGTAAGACCTATATTATGACGGACGACGAACTCGCCGCCGATGACCTCATCCAGTTTGCAGAGTGGGTGGAGACCTATGAGGAAGACATTGAAATTTCTGCTTCTGAAAACAAAGAATAGAATCCTGAAAGAAATCTACTGATATGGCAAAGAAAAAGAATTACACTGTCAAGGTCGACTGGGATGTCGATGACAAGGATGACCTGAAGTATCTTCCCAAGACTGTGGAAATCCCTGGCAATGTTCCCGAAGAGGAAGTGTCCGACTATCTGTCCGACGAGTATGGCTTCTGTGTGAATGCCTGGGTTCGTGTCTAACTGCCAACGCCGCCGCCACTATGTACAAGTACATCATCAAGTACAAGGAATATGGTAGGAACTGGAGTTCCACCTCCTATGTCTCTCCTGTTCCCAAGACCAGAGAGTTCCTCATCGAGTTCTTCGGTCTCCACGAGTGTGAGGACTTTGAGATTGAGGAGGAGAAGAAATGAGACCTGGGTTTGACATTATGTCCCTGGCAATGAATCCCAGGTACTTCAACACAGTGTCCCTTGTCAATATGGCCGGGGAATCTGGAGATATCAACCTTGAACCCGGTATCCAGACTCACCTTGGTGTGGTGAATACCATCAGAGTCTTTGGTGAGATCTGGGAATCCGGGATGGAAGAACACAGAATCGGTTACCTGGATGACCTGACCAATGAAGAGTTCAACCAGGTCTTCTCATCTGCCTCCGCCACCGAAGCCAAGTAAAATCTGAAATCTACTGAAGTATGCCACCTTATGGTCCTCATATGACCCGGACTCCTGAAGAGGATGCGGAGTTCAAAGCCAAGATGAAACTCTCTGAATGGGGATACACCTCCAGAGATGTCATCGACTATGAAAACGCCCTTGCTATGCTCAAGGAAGTTATCCTACAAAACAGTAAGTAATTATGCCGAGTAAGACCATCAGACACACCATCGGATATATGGAAGGGAAGGAATGGCAGGATACTGCCAAGAAGGCGTGGCCTATCAATGTCATTGCCATCTACCATTCTCCCCAAGAGTGCGGTGATCCGTTCGTCGCGCTGGTATCCCAGAAGACTGGGGAGATCCTGGAGACACTGGATGTTCCCGAGGACTACTGCTGGTCTGGTGAGGAGAGAGTAGACATCTGCACTCCGGTCAGACAATTCACCGAGCACATCTGTCAGAGTGGCAAGGAACCCACTGTGGATACAGTCAAGATTCCCTCGGCCTATAGAACCCATCCCAGAGGTCATGAGTTCCGGGCTCTCAAGGTCACCATCACCGGGCATGACACAGATATCATTGAGACCTGGGATGCTGATGTCCTGGTGGAGGAGTACATTGCAGACTTCACCTTTAAGTATTTCCCGGAGAAGGATACCTTCAAGCAGACCATGGAGAAGCAGGGAATCAACATGACCAAGTGGCCTCTGCCTGAGAGACAGAAGACAGATCTGCTGAAGTTTCTCAGGGAGGTTCTCTCCTCCTACAAGAACTACCATCTGGTGAATATCATCAAGATTGGGTAAAATCTCCTGACGGCGACGGACTGCGGTCGCCTGAAATCCAAAGAATTTTGTTATATTTAATACAATATGTAACGTTCATAAAATAATAAGAAATTGAACATGAAGAAAATTTTTACCTTTATCATTGCAATGGTGATGACGATTACGCTCGCCGTTGCACAGAACAAAACTATCGAGCATTCCAAGTGGTATGAGAACACCTCTGTCACTGTCCTGGGTGGTGTGACCACCACTGGTCAGATGATGGATGTCCCCACCCCGTTCTTCTGGGATGGTACGAAGGCTGTCTTCTCCGGTGTCAAACCTGTTATGGGTCTCGAGCTCACCAAGTACTTCACTCCTGTTGTGGGTGTGAGTGTTGAGGGTCTCGGGTTCATCGGAACTACTACTTCCAAGACATTCTTCGATGAGTCTGCTCTCCTGGCAAATGGCAAGGTCAACATCTCGAATCTCTTTGGATACAAGGGTCAGCCCCGCAGAGTTGAGGTTGTTGCTGTCGCTGGTCTCGGTTGGGGACATGACTATGTTAACGGATCCGCCCAGACCTGGAGTTCATATGCAAATGGGGAACTTGAACCTGTGACAGGTGTGAATCCCTACAATACTAATGCAGTCCTCTTTACTGATAAGAACTATGTCGTGTACAACGCCGCCGCAGAAGTCAATGTGAATCTGGGTAAGGACCGTGACTGGCAGGTGTCAGTGCGACCTGGAGTCCTCTGGTTCAACAAGTATACTGCTGGTAACTTCCAGAGTCTTCCTACCTGGAAGCATGATGCCAGGGCCAATGTCCAGGTCGGTGTCACCTACAAGTTCGGAAAGGCTGGTCATAAGAATTTCCGCCTCTGTCCCTACAGTGTGACCCAGAAGGATTATGATGCTCTTAAGAAACAGTACAATGATTTGGTCAACAGGGAGCCCGAGGTTCGCGAGGTCGTGAAGCGAGTCACCGAGACCAAGGAGGTCGTGAAGACAGAGACCAAGGTTCTGGTCGGCACTACAGTCATCACCTTCCCTATCGGTAGTTGCGCTCTGTCTAATGTGGAGAGGCAGAAGGTTGCACTCTTTGCCGAGACCTTCAAGGATGATGACACCCAGATTAAGCTGGTGGGTTCAGCCGACTCTAAGACCGGCTCTGAGAACCGCAACTTCGCCCTCGCACAGAATCGCGCCAATGTGGTCAAGAATGTCCTGGTCAACGACTATGGAATCAATGCAGATAGAATCACTGTCGAGACCGAGCTCGATGTCCTCAATGATGCTGAGGTAACCCGGTGCGTCCTGGCGACTGTGAAGTAAATCAATATCATCAAACGTTACATTGCAATGAGTCTCCTCTCCTCAACAGGATGAGGAGACTCTCTTTCTTCAGTCAACTGAAGGATCCTGAAGTTAACTTCCAGAATCACCCAGAGGAATCTGAAATCAACTGACATCAAACTCCATCCGCAGGCGACGACGGCGGACTACGGTGAAAAGCAGAATAAAAAGTGAAGAAAAATTTGGTGGTTTCAAAAAATTGTTGTATCTTTGTATTGGAAACACAGAGGTTACCAAAACTCTGTTAATAGGAAAAAAAACAAACGATAAACCATAACAGTAATGAAAAAGAAGGAACTTGACAGCTGGTTCAACAGTTTGGACTCCTATGAACTGGGATTTATGTTCCCGGACGAATATGAAGAGATGATGGCATCCGCAGACTCCGGAGTGAACATCAACACCTTTGTCCGTGAGGTGAAGGCGATGTGGAAGAATCTCTCCCTGGAGGAGAAGATCAAACTCTATGAGCAGTACAAGTAATCACCCGAAATTCGCCGTCGTATGAAAAAGGAAGAACCCATCTACAAGTAATACACCAGTCCAATGAAGACCTACACCATCCACGGAGATATGTCCAAGTATTACAAGGGAACCGGCAATCCCTGTATGGACTCCGAGGGAAACATCTTCCCTTCTGCTGCTGACTGTGCCAGATATCACCAGATGTCTCCTTCCACTATGTTCGGAGCCGAGTACATCAGACCTGTGAAGTCCAAGCTGCTGGGTAAGCAGATCTGCACGGCCACCATCTACATCTCTCCTGACGTCATTGCAGATCCTGACCAGACCAGGCTGGCAGAGGATCTTGCCAAGTATGAGACTCTCTTCACCGACTACATCTTCAAAAAGATTCCGGCCCTGGTCCATGCCGATGGTACCTACTCCCTGGGAAAGAAAAACTCTGCCGGATACTGGGGATTTGACAGAGGGTACTGAGAATAATAAATCTGAAATTCACTGAAAGTTATGTCAAAGTACAGCAAAGTTCTTAAGCGCAAGGAATACCTCAAGCAGTTGAAAGCTGACAACCGCCGCCGTGCCCAGGATAAGAAAGTCCAGATGTCATCTTTGAAGGACATCAAGGATGAGCGGTCCAATCTGGATACCTTCCTCCTCTGGTGTAAGGAATGCACCAATGGTCAACTCTTCTACTGTGCCGGAATCCTGTCCATCCTCGGTTCAGATGGAATCGACCTGGATGAGAACCGGGTTGGAAATGTCTCCATCAACAATCCTGTTGCTGTTGACATGGAACTGGAGACAGAAGGATATTATGAGTCTGGCAAGGTGATGACCTGTGTGGAAGACGGAGGGTTTGACTACACTGCTCCCAAGGTCCACTACCTGGAATGGTTCAACAAGAAGTTCCACACCGCCTATTGACGGCGGCGGACTGCGGTTTACCGCCAAATGAAATTTCCTAAAAAAGTTCAAAAAAATTTGGTGGTCTCGTTTTTTTGTTGTATCTTTGTATCAGAAAGGAAAACAACTAAAAACATAGAACCATGAAAACCATCATCTACCTCATCCTCGGAATCCTCCTCGGTCTCTTCACTCTGGACCTGGCCTTCAATGCCATCCTCGCCCTCGCCGAGTTCCACATCGTCACCGCCGCCATCTTTGGTGCATTCGGGTATCTGGTGGGAATCCTTTCTGCCAAGTGCTTCAAGGAAATCTAACCTATAAAAGAAGATGGATATGAACACGCAGACTGCAATCGTCAAGGACTTGATGTCCAAGTACAGCCTCACTGACAAGGATTTGTTCTCCTTCTGCATCTGTGCAGTCAACTTCCTGGAGTACTACTATGAGGAATCTATGTATGACATGATGCATTCCTGCCCGGAAAGGTATGCCGGCGCTGACTCCAACAACTGCAAGGCCGCCGCCGGCGCATTGTCTGCCGAGAAGAAAACAGAGAAGTGGACCGATGTTGACCAGTTCACCCACTATATGGAATCCATCCAGGAGGCCATTGCCTCTGAAATTGAGAATGATGGCAAACTGACCTACCACTTCCTTGGTGAGATTGAGCGGTTCAAGACCGTCTACCGCCGTGAGGTGATTGTCCCCTTCATGCTGGGATGCCTGGTAGAGGACTATGATGACACCCGGTTTGATGATAAAGACTACATCAAGTCCATCGCCAATGTTGATGGTCTCCTTCTCTACAAGGCTGAAGAGGAGGAAAGGGCCGCCAGCCTCAAGAAGTTCCAGGAAGAGCAGGCTGCCAAGTTGGCCAAGGAGGTGGAGGAGAAGAAGAATGACAAGGACTTCACTGTCCTGCTGGCATCCTGTACTTCCATCACCCAGTTGAGACCCGCCTTTGAGGACTACATTGCGAAGTACTATCCTTCCAAGAAGTACAGTGTCCTGACCATGCCCAGAGACAGCATGCTGATTATCCAGATGGGTGGCAAGGACATCGAGGATGTCAAGAAGACGATCCTGGGAATCTTCAAGAGTCGCCTCGTCATTATGGGTCATGAGATGCATGAGGAACTCGTCCCGGTGGAGAAGGCATACAATGGTGATGTCCCCGAGCTCCTCAAGGTCAATGGAGTGACTCACGTGATTGCCTATTATTAAACTGCTAAACAGATACTGCAATGGAAAACAATAAGAAGATGATCATCTATCAGACCAAGGTCAACCCGAGCGTCAAGCGTGCCATCAAGAACATCCTGCTGAAGAACACCGGAGAAGATCTTGACCAGCAGTTCCTGAGACTCATCCCTGTTCCCAGGAAGAAGGCCGAGTTGATGAAGAATCTGTTCATCCAGGAATGGTATGAGACCCATAAGATCTACCTGGTGGATTTCTGCATCGGACAGAAGAAGGGCAAGGAAATCTGGAGACCCCTCACCAAGATTGCAGTCAACCAGGAGATGGTAGAGGAGGCCAAGGCGCAAGACTAACCCAATCTGAAATCCACAGACGGCGGCGACCCACGGAATCTGAAATTCACCGAAAAAAGTGCAAAAAAATTTGGTGGTTTCAGATTTTTGTTGTATCTTTGTATTGAAGAAAGGAAACAACTAAAAACACAAACAATATGGAGACCATTACCAAGAGAAATGCCAAGGCCATCTGGAAGATGATTGAAGAGCACCCCGAGCTTGAAGCTGACAACAATATGGTTTTCCCTGACAACTGGGATGACTGGAAGTCGGATTCTGCCTATGTCGGCCAGTGCAACTCCGTCCTGAACCTCATCGTCACCAGTAACGGAAAGGTCTATCCCTCCAAGAAGCAGGCTGCCCAGGAATTGGGAATTCCTGAGACTCTGCTGAAGTCCCTCCCCAAAGACAAGTTCAAGAAGGCCATCAATGCCAACGGCGAACAGGTCGCATTCGTGAATGTTGACAAGTATGACATCATCATCGGTACATACCATCGCCACTACCTTGACTACAATGGAAAGGTGGATATCCTGGGAATCCAGGAGCGCCTCAACCGCCAGAACCGGTTCCAGGAGATCCTCAAGACTCTCTCTGAACTTATCCAGAATTAAAGCCATAAAATCAACAACCCTCTCCTTGGGTTCTAATTCTGAAATCCGCTGACGGCGACGGACGACGGCGAAATAAGAAACCACCAAAAAAGTGTAAAAAAATTTGGTGGTTTCATTTTTTTGTTGTATCTTTGTAATAGGAAAAGGGAATAACATTATGGATACCAAGAAACTTCTTTCACTTGTCAAGTCCGAGGTTCAGAGAAGAATGAATTCCAGAACCGGGAATCCCAAGTACTACAAGGAGAATCCCGTGGCCGCCGCCCAATTGAGAGAAGAGGACCAGGCCATCATCAACTACATTGAGAAGTTGGAAAAGAAGTACTGCAAATAAATACCAATCAGTGACATGAAAAAGTCTGACAACCTCTACATTCTTTTTGATGGCAACAAACTTGCCATTCTGGATAGTGCTTCAGGTGAAACCACCCAGAAGGAAATGGATAAGCCAACAATCAACAGACTGAAGAAAGCAGTTATGGAATTCATCTGCAATTTCCAGATGGTTGATGGTGACACTGAAATCATCAAACTGCTGGAAGAAAGCAGGAATGATGAAAATTTTGGAGATAGCAAAAGAGGATCTCTCAACACCAGAACTTATAATGCTCTGGTCAGGGCATTCCAAACACTTGGTATCCAGTATACCTCCCAGGTGAAAGACCATCACATTTGTGAATTTTGGAAGCAGAAAGATTTTGGAAGACTGGCAATGCATGCTTTGAGATATTTCCTGGACAAATACAATCTCACTACCAAACAATAAACTACCGGCGACTGCGATCCGCGACAAAAAAAGTGAAGAAAAATTTGGTAGTTCCAAAAAAAAGTTGTATCTTTGTAATAGAAAAAGAAACCAATATGAAAGCCGCCAAGATTATCCTCATTGTACTTTATGTCATCTCCTGCCTCTGGAACTTCTTCAAGGTCGGTCTTGAAGATGGTGATGACCAGCTCGGGGCACTTCTCGGTGCCATTGTTGATGCCATCATCTATGGTATCCTCTATGCCAAGGCAGGTATCTTCAACATCTAATCTGAAATCCACTGACATAAAAAGAAATCCACAGATATGAAACACATTGTACTCATCCTCACCGCCATCGTCGCCGCCTCTATCACTCTGTCCGCCAAGGAGGTATCCTCCAACCCTGACACTGGCATGACCCTCTCCGAGAATCTCGGGGTCTACACCATCACCGGCAAGGGAGGTGCCATCATCCTGGGAAACAAGGAGCAGGCCTCCAAGTTCCTGATGTCTGCCAATGGGGCATTCACCACCGAGGCCATCAACCACGTCTTCAACTTCGGTGATGACCAGTTCGAGGTGATGAAAGATGACAAGGGGATGTTCATCATCAAGGTGGGAGCAGGTGCAGTCAAGCTCCGTCCCTCTGACACTCTCCTCTTCACCACCGCCCTCGGTCTGAAATCCACCGGTGAATTCCTGAAGAAAGGAGCAGACAAGGTGAAGAGTCTCATTAAGTAACCTTTCTTTAATACTACACATATCTTGATTAGGAGAATGGGTCCGCTGTGAAGCGGACTCATTCTTTTTTATGTCCCCCCACATCAGTGGATTGCAGTCCATTGCAGGACACCGCCATCCGCCGCCACCACTCCATCTTATCACACCACCCACATCTGTGGTAGACAACAGTAGACTGCATTCTTCTGTCTGGTCATCCTGAATCCTGGTCAGGATGTCTTCCCTGTTCTGGACATCTCATTCTCCTCGGCTGAGGAAAAGCCCGGTGGGACCTGGACCAGATCTGGTGGGAATCTCAGAAGATCCTGGATCTGGTCATGGGTCGGAAATCTGAAATTGTCCTGAGACCACTCCGGAGAAGATTCTCTATCAGGTTATCCGGAGAAGAATCTCTCCATCCAGGTTTTCTTCAACCAACATCCTGGATGGAATCTGACTGGAGTGTTGGATGTCAGACTCATCTCCCAGTTGAAGCAGAAGTTCAGATTGACATTGCAACCTTCTGTATAACAGCAAATTGCAAAACCTTCAACAGCAGGTCTGTTTCCCCATAGTAGTTTTTACAGGAGACTCTCCTCAACAGGATACCTCATCTCCCACTGTCCCTTCACCTGTTCCAGCACTACAGTCCCCCAGCAGATGCTGGTCATCACCCTCATCCTCACCCACCACCCACACCTCCTCCATCCTGCGACGGCGAACCACACCGCCGCCCACCTCCTACTGTCCCCCACCTACCTCATCTCCCACTGTCTCCTTCCCAGTACAGAGTTCCAGGTATCCTGGTTCAGCCTGGGTCCTGAACCTTGAGCTCTGGCATCTGGCCAGGACCAAATCTGGTCCAACAGCCGAATCAAATCTGGTCCAAGTCCTGAACCAACCAAGGTCCTGGGCAAACTGTAGTACCATCTTGGTTCTACCTCAACACTGAACCAAGACCTCCATCCCACGGCGGCGACCTCACACCGCCGCCTCCTCTTCATTGAACTCACTCTTCACTTCTGTCAGGACATCAGGTCAACATCTCATCACAGGTTTCACCTTCCCTGTACAGAATTTCTCTCGGATCACTTTCACATCCACATGACATTGCAGCTTAAGGAACATTTTCATGCATGAATCTCACCAAGATCTGCTTCCTGGAACTCTGTTTTCACCAATATGACATGAAAACCAGGCTTTTCACCACATCCAGAAACTTCCATCTGACCAGAATACCTCATTCTGCACTCCAGTCCAGAATTCACATTTTCACCAGATTTCACCCTAAAGCTGAAAATCACACTTCCCCCCAAAACCCACTTTTTCCAAAAACACCAAAAAACCCTCTTTTTCACACGGCGGCGGAAATCGGCCATTTTCCCCAAAATGCCAAAATGACCAAAAATGCCAATTTTGCCTTTTTTGCCAATTTTGCCAAAAATGGCAGATCTGCAAAAATGGGCAAATTTGGCAGATCTGCCAAAATGACCAAAAATGCCAATTTTGCCAAAATGCCAAAAAATGGCCTTTTCCAGGAAATGGCCAAAAATGGCCCTTTTTGGGGATACCCCAAATTCCGTGATTTTCGGCAGCGGGCGACGAACACACCCTGGAGGCTCAACAGAGACCTGGTTTTAGAGCAATCTCCTCCCCTTTAATTATTTCTAAATCAATCATATATTTTTTCATATAAATTCACTTGTTTCATAAGTCATTGAATTTCAGTCAATTACATAATATTTCGGAAGTGAAAATGGAATAAAGTGGAGCCGAATGGAATAAAATGTGAGTGGATGTCCGAAATTTCCGACATCAATCATTATATATAGGGGTTTCAAAAAAAAGAGGTTGATTGATTTCAACCTCTTTTTGTTATACTTACACTGCAATCATTGTCCATCCAGATGGACAGCCAGATGTTCCTTCAGGCCACGAAACACCTTGTTTATAATAAAATGTACCTGTACTACTAACACCAACAACCCAGCTTCCACATTGATTTGAAGATGTACGAGTACCCAATACTTTTATAGAATTAAGGTTCCTACAATCATAGAACATAGAATAATAACAATAAGTTTCCAATGTCTCTGCTGGAAGTTCAGGGGCAGTGGTAAGACTTGTACATCCATTAAACATAAAAGCATAACAATAAGTGGTCAATGTGGTTGCTGGAAGTTCAGGGGCGGTGGTAAGACTTGTACATCCTTGTAACATAGATCGATAACAATAAGTTGATAATTGGGTTGCTGGAAGTTCAGGGGCAGTGGTAAGACTTATACATCCATTAAACATATAAGCATAACAATAAGTGGTCAATGTGGTTGCTGGAAGTTTATGGGCAGTAGTCAGATTGGTACATCCTCTGAACATAGAATGATAACAATAATTTGATAATTGGGTTGCTGGAAGTATAAGATTTTTACAAGATACTACATTTGATTTTCTAAATAAACTACAAAATGTATATTCTGATGGCAATGTATTCATTTCAGAAAAATCATCACCACCTATCAAAGACATTATATTTCCTGATACATTAAATGAGGCAGATCCACCAA